>Ga0209518_1000625_pt1 | contig 44067 bp, 41 predicted proteins | sample RifGroB1_FD_183993 | JGI IMG/M metagenome (GOLD analysis project Ga0209518, IMG submission 183993) | Groundwater microbial communities from Rifle, Colorado, USA - Groundwater B1 (SPAdes) (version 2) | ecosystem: Environmental > Aquatic > Deep subsurface > Groundwater | place: Rifle, Colorado...
AGATAATAATTACCATTGATAGTAATGGTATTTGAATAGAGCGGATTATTGGGATTCAATTCATCACCTCTAGTATCCAGAGAAATGCCTCTGAAACGGATAGTATGTCCGATTTCATCCATAGGATAGGTATAGAAATAGGGGTCCATGACCAGGAGGGTTACAATACTATCGGCAGCATGACTAGCTGAGCTTGTAGCATCGATCCCACGGGAACACCGCCCCAGGATTTCGGTCGTATTAGCATAATCCTTAACCTGAATGATCTCATCCTCGATTCGGACCTTATAGGGCCGTGTTGCGGAAGCGAAATTATCAGTCGGGGTTTCGATCAGGTAATACATATTGAGATCCAAATCAGAAGTCCCTATAGCAGTTTCGAGCAATCCGGTCGAAGTAGGATTAAAGGCCCTGCCGATATAAGTCCAGATGCCTGAACCATCGAGTTCTTTATAAATATCCATCCCCGCCCATCTGCCACTATTCTGGGGCAATGAGAAGGTAAGCTCGATTACTGAGGCAATCATGCTCTCGAAGGCCCGGAACCGATCCGGGAGGGCATAGCTCTGTCCTGGTGGGGCACTACTGCCGGAGCTTAGATTAACCGGGGTCACACCAGGGATCTCATAGACAGCCGGCGAATACTCGACTGCTTCTATAGTCGTGGTATCGTCATCATGAATCTTGATGGCGGTAATGCGGAACTCTCTCTTATTCCATTTAGGGGCATCATGGGTTACAGTGATAACATCTCCGGCATCCAATAGCATCCCTTCGGTACCGGTCTTAAAGGCACAGCCTATACGCAGATAATATTTTAGGCGTAAATAATAATGGGCCATACGCCATGCCTGATAATAATCACGGATGCCAAGTAGGGCCAATTCTTCCTGCCGATAGGCATGACGCTCGATAATCCAATCGAAATGGGCCTCGGCATAATTACGCCGATAACTGTTTCCAGCATCGATAAACTCGACCCGCATATGAGAGGGCAATTCACTGACAGGGGTAATGTGGTTCCAGGTCAGAGAACCGGCAACGATATTGCCCAGATTAAAATTATAGACCGCTGCCTCTGGTTTATCGATCTTTAGAAATATCTTTCCATTGGAATAGGTTAGAAAGCCACCAAAGGCACTCAACATCTTTTCCAGATGATCGAGATGCTTCTCGACTTCAGTAATGGCATAATCCAGCCGGAATCTGACCTGATCGCCTCCCCCACCACTATTCAAGGTGAATCCGTTAATCTTTAACTCTACCGCAGGGGCCACCTGGTTGGAAAAGAGCATATAACGGCGGAAGCCTATAGCCAGTTGGACATTGTTGCCATGCCAGATAATGGATTGTTTACTCGCATCGGTCTTTTGTATCCAGGCACCACCGGCATTCTGTTTATAATAAAAAGTCATCTCATCTCCCTGCCGTACAATACGCAAGAATCCCGTAGTGCCACTTACTAACCCAGCAGGAGAAGACATATGATCCTCCCAATCGCCTATCTCGGCCCCCCGGCGATTGAGATAAACGGCAATCATATTGGACCACCTAAAGCCTTCCGACCGGGAGATATATAAGAGATTATTTTGTCCATCCATAACTCCTAAATAAAGATCATCCTGACAGCCCCTGGGGACAATTGGCCATGATACGATCTGATATTCCATCTGGATATCAAAATCGCCGGTCAGGATATAATTCGATAATACCCGCCCATGAGCTGCAAGACCCCCAGCCGTTATTACCTGAATCTTTAAGCCTGCATCGATAGATACTGTGGAATTGGTCTCTAAGACATCGTAATTATCGAGATCACCGGCTGCCAGAAACGAGGTACTGGGATTGGCAAAGACCTCGATAACCTCATCGCAATAATCGGCTACCTCATCAAAAGAGGCATTATCGAGTAAAGCTGAAGGGATTCCCATGCCCCAATCGTTATTTAATAGATATTCTTTGATCACATGCGCTGGATTATTGGAATAGCTTCCTAAATGGGATAATACCAAGCCCTCGAATTCCACTTCTGTATCGGGCAGGGCATTCAGATCGAGTCCTAGATGAAATTCGTTCCTGGACCAGTAGGTATAATAATCGGGTAGACCCTTACCAAAGATATAGGCCGTATTACGCCAATAGGGTGTATCATCTGGGATGGCCTTCACCAATTGGGCATCGGCAGTCTGGAGCGCAGTACCTAGATATGATACTGTAGTATTACCTGGCATCTCCCGCGCAGATTTATCATTGAGCCATACCCGGATTACAGAGTTTATTTGTCCTTCCGCAAAGGCCATAGCCCAATCGGCATAATAATGGCCCTCAAACCATACCTGTCCGCTCTGCCTGCGTCGGATAGATTCTGTGCGCTCATTACCAATCCAGATATAATTACCGGAAAGCTTGTTTCTGCCAAAGGCAATCGCCAGAGGCGCATTATGCTGGAAGGTCGGATATTGCAGATCCTGATATTCTCTAGCCGGAAAACGATCTTCGGATTTACGTGCCAGACCGAATAGCTTAGAGGCAAAATGGGAGGCAACTAAGATTGCTGCATAAATTATAGGAGTAAACCAGGGCATAATTAAATAAATCCCCTCAGAGGCACATGAATAAAACCCGCAAAATTAATCTGATTAGCAAACTTGTTTTTGCAGGCAAAAAAAGTCTTTTCACAACCACGAAGCAGTATATATCCATCCCCATTAGAAACTGGATATGGAAAGGGATAATCTATTAAGACCGAAAAACCGGCAAAATCAATTACCTGGCGTTGCATAAAAATATTCATCCCACTGGTCATCTCCAGGGTCCCATAATTCCAATGATCATCGGCCTGAGTAAGATTCACTGTATCCGCAAGATGTCTGGAATCGCCTACCGTAGCCGTCCCTACAAGTGTATTGGATGATGCTGCTTTTGCTACTGTACAACGGCTATCATAGAGTCTGTAATTACATAACTTAGAGAACCTTCTCCGGGGCATAGGATAATTCAGGGCATCCAACCACGACCGTACTGGCAATTCAACAGCCTGGGGGGTAAATTTTGCCCCATCAATCCGACCATCATAGAGTGTGAGATAATCCGCTGATGCTAATGGGGCCTGGGTACGAGAAGAAATGGCAATTAGAACCGTCCGTCCAATAAGGTCCTCAGCGGCAAATCTATCTGCCCAAAAACCATCAATATTAGAAAGGGATAGGGTAAGCTGATCAATAGTATTTTCAGAAGAATATTGTAGCTCTGATATCTCGAACCCCTTACCCTGGTATTCATAATTGCCAAAAGTCAGACCCACAGGGTCGGTTGTCAAGCGCACAGTTTGTGAAGATAAGCCTACCACACATAAAGCGATCTTATCAAATTGATCGCTGCTAATATCTGATGTTAAAGGAGCAGTTAAGCTTTTCATGGAAATTCAGGGCGTGGTCATATTAAGTCCGGTGGTTAAAAGAAGATCAATCATCTGCTCTATCTCTAAATTCTCTTCATCCCAGACTACATCATAGGCAAAGCGTAATTTGCCATCGGTATAAGTATTACCTATGGGATTAGTTAAATTCAGCGTAAAAGGAGATTGGCATCCGGAGACTGCGGCTATTTTGTTTATCTCACCTGTACTATCATTGGGAGTGCTTATATGGAGGACATGGCCCTCCCGTACCCGGGTCTCTGTCGTCAATCCTACAACTGCGGTCACAGTTATATTGGTAGCCCCAGCATTGCCAGTAATAATGTCAATATCGGGAATAGGAAAACCATAGATAAACCAGAATGCCTTCTCTTGGCCCCGATGACGCTTATAGAATTCCCATATCTCACTCCATTCACCTTCTTGGGGAAAATTCTCTACTGGCAGACGGTTGGTTAATTGCCAGTTAAAACGATACCGTGGATAGGCCCACTGCCCTACACGTTGTATGCGTGTCCCACCGGCAAACTCGATAATGCTGACCGGGAACTCCATCTCATATTCAATGGTTCCCATCTGCGGAAAGACAGCCAGCAATTCTTTATTAAAATAACTATAAACCGCATTAACCATTTAATATCTCTATAAATTCAATCCTGATTCTCTTATTATCATATAATTTAAGCTTGCTTATATCATAATGCTCTAGCCATATCTGCCCCAGATGGGCCATTACCCGGCCAGTAAAGATAGGAGATGATTTTCCCCAGACCCACTGGCATTGTGGACAAAAGGAATTCTCACAAGGATCTTCTTTACTCAATAAAGTTCTACAGATGGGGCAGAGTCTCTGCCAAAACATTTTCATGCTGTATAGCTATCCAGCCTTTAACTTTATGTTTTCTTCGTATTGCTTCATTAACAGCATTTCTACTCAATTTCAATCCTCGACTTGCTGCTAATCCACTATCAAATTCCATGATAACGTTATTTTTTATTAATATTACTCGTTTACTAAAGAGATTGTTTATTTTCATATGTAATGCACCATGGAACTTTTGAAGCAAGATCTCTAAATTATCAGGGTCATCGTTTTGATTATTTCTATCTTTATGATGAACGATATAACCTTTTGGAATTTCAGCACCATTTAAATAATAATTCTGATAAACAACATGAGACCAAAGTGTTTTTCCCCCATCACGATTCCGTACTCGCCATCTACCATCTTTCATTTGTGTAAATCCATAATTCCATTTTCTATTTTTATAATCAGAAAAAACATGTCCTCTAATATATCTAGCTGGATGTCCTTTAATATAACCTCTTCGGTTTTTATGCGTGTTCTTGATGATAGAAGTAAATTGACTGCAACCACATTCACATAATTGTGTTGATTTAACTTGTTCTCTTTTTTTCATAATAAATTCATTTCGATGTCATAGTAATTTCTTATCGGTTACAAGCTCCCACGGAACGGAACCGCATCTCAAAATAATCAACAAACCGGTGCACCTGCCTTACTTTGAGTGGTTGATCAAAGATGACCTTATGGACGATAAAAATATCTGCATCAATGGTATAGGAATAGGCTAATGCCCTATCTAAAGTAATAGTCATGCCAACGATGGTTGAGATACCAACCACATCGAATATATTACGCTCTGGCCGAGAGATAGCCAGCATATTACCCTCTGCCCCATCTTCTATCGTCAGGCCCACAACCGAGGCTAGATTAATATCTATTGCTCCGGCTACCGTGGCGCTCGTAAGCAGCAGATGTGGCCGGGGAAAAAATTCGGGCGTAAAGAAAGGCAGGAGCGATCCTTTACGATCATTATAGAAGCGCCAGATATCAGCCCCATAAGGACGTGCAGTTGGCTCTGAGCCATCAGGATAATTGAGGGCATCAGGGGTATTAATAACGGCAAAGGCCCCTTCCAGAAAGAGCTGACCATATTTCTGATAGGATTTGAAACCTATAGCGCCTGCCTTGTCCCAGCGATAGCCACCAAAGCTTTTTGTGCGTATCCCTGGTTTTTGTTGCAGATCAAGGGCTAATAGGCTCTCCTGGCTGCCATTAAAAGGCCAGAATAGAGGGCGTGGGGTAATTTCTGGATCAGGACCACAGGGGGCAAATAAAGGTCGTGGGCCCTGGGGCGGCCCTGCTGCAGGAAGGAAAGACCATAATGAGGCCTCATAAAGCGCGTAGACATTCTCTGGGGATGCGTCTGTTGTAATATAAAATATTTCTTTGCCATCACCCTGTTTAGTCTGATCGTATTGATGATAAAGAAGATAAGCACGTCTTATATTGTCTATGGCACTTCCGTTATCATCGGTGGATGTCTTGGTATAGGTTGCAATCAGGTCCCATCCAGTCCCATTCCAGCTCCAAAGACTTATTTGGGTATCAGAAGTCTTAGTAACAGCTCTAGGGATACCATCAGGGCCAATGGCTAAATAAATAGGCCCTTCTCCTGAGCCTATCTGTATTCCCGCAGTAGTATCTATCCCGGTATACCATGAGCCACCACTCTCATAGGAATAAATATATGAAGTCCCATATTGAATTACGTCCCTCAGTGTAACGGTACCAGTCAGAAAATCCTGGTCTGAGCCGCCACCCGATACATAAGTCTTAAAAATTCCCTGATCAGTGCCCACCTGCCAATTATGGATTAATACTACCGCATTGGTCTCAGAGAATAATTTTGTGTTTCCTCTGCCTCCGGTAGCATTAACTTGTAGAGAAATTCCCCAATTCTGCCCCTCATCCTCACTGCTTACAACTAATATAGTACCCGCCGGATAAGTCGTATCTTGGAATCCTAACCAAGTATAAGAAGCCCATAATTTTCCATCATCGGTAATAGCAAAACCATTACCTTGTCTGGGAAACATTCCTGGATTAAAACCCTCATTAAAAATTGTTATCTTTCTCTCTTCAGTCTCTGAAGTCAGATCAACTAAATAGAAGCAGAAAGTTATACGTTCTGCGGCATTAGCTACTATCCCATAGAGTTTATTATTCTTTAATTGCCATTCATTGCCCGATGGTGTCCGATAAACACCCGAAATGCCAGAAGGGTTGGTTAATGTTAAGAAGATATTCCATGATATTCCCTCATCAATTGGGATTAGGGCCATCCTGCCAATAATCATTGAGGGACGCAGTGGCACCAGCATGGACCTTTATATTCTTGCTCAAGAAACTGATAGCTGGTTCTACACTAGCAGCTTTCCTGATCTTAAGGTCTTTGATCTTAAAGGTAAGATTAGTGCCCGAGGCCGAATATTCTTTACCCCATAAGACCACTTTACTAAAAGTTATATCACTATAAACAGAGCCAAATTGTGTCCAGCTAACTCCATTGGTACTATCGAAAAACCTAAATTCGCTACCAGTTTTTTTTATACCATAATATCGTGGTAAGGGACGATAATTTGTCTGAGTCACAGAGCTTCCCGTTCCACCAACAATCTTTTGAATCTGTATTCTATCAATTCCAGCCTCAATCCTTCCAAAGTGATAAACATTGGCATCATCTTGATAAGCTGCAATACCAAAGAACCAATTCGCTGGACCTGTTATCCCTGAAGGGATCAATATCTGAACAAAAAAATCGACTCCTGGAGTAGTATCTAACTGTAATGCCTTTCCCTGTCTACCAGTTCCTGTACCCCACCAATCATTAGCCTCAGTGGTTGTATAGGCAAAATTTAATTGGTTACTACTCTCAGTTATAGACCCATTGCCAGATAAGACAGTCCATTTGGCTGGATCAATCGTATCATCATCAAACAGGTCATATTCCAGAAATATGCCTGTTATATCGCTATAGGCAGCGGCAGAGGCATTACCATAGTACATCCAGATACCTGAATTGCCAGTAGGTATCGTATTTATCTTAATCCATATCTTTGTAGCTGCAGTGTTGATAGTTCCTGGCTCTAGCCAATAGGATAATAAAGTCTCAGTTGCCCCCTGGGTAAAGCGTATATCATCCCCATCGGCTTGCATCTTACCATCGGCTATCAGGCCCGTAGTATCAATACTAACTATGACGCTATAATCCGTTAATGGCCCACCGGAGGCTAGACTAATCTTAAATGCCTCTCTATAACTCCATCCTGTCAACCACGCCATAGAATCATCCCATCCTGATCAATGTTTTCCTGATATTTTTGTTGCGTAAAATATCAGATACAATAGTTGTGCTCAAGATATCGGCATTACGCCGTAAATATTCCGCAAAGTTTGCCCCATCCAGGGTATTGATATTAAATTGCAGGCTTATAGGTGCGCTTCCCATACGATCCAGCCCAGCGGGATAACCGCTTCCGGTCCCTTTTCCCCTAACATGCCTAATACGGGACTCTTTACAATACCACCTTCTTGGAATGGTAAAAATGGTAAAAAGCTGGTAATAGTGCCTAGAATGCCTCCCATGCCACCTTTCAATCCCCCTAAAATACCACCTAATCCACCTCCACCTCCAAAGATGCCCATTATAGATTGCAATATTCCTTGTAAACCACCCGGAAATTTACCAAAGATGCCCAGGATGCTATCGAATACACCATCCATCTCTCTACCAAATTTATCAAACATACCAGTTATATTTATCATAGATTCCTCAAAAAATATCCCACCAGGAAAAGTAGTAGGAGTTCCTTTCCTTTCACCGCCTTTGCCACCAAATATATCAGTCAATCCCGGTAAAATATCAGTAAATTTTCTGGCTATTTCAGAGACTTTACCTGCTGCCTCCTCTTCCCCAACAATGATTTTTTTGACCCGCAATTCATCGGACACTATCTTGGGTATACGGGCTGCTGGTTGTTCCCATCCAAATATATCCTGGAGTAATTCAAGGAATTTTCGCACGATCTCACCGGTAATAAAATCTGTTATAGCCCTTATAATGCCTCTTAAGAAATTCTTAAAAACATCTGTTATGGACTCCAATTCACCTGTTATCCAATCAAAGAGAAAATCCGATAGTGTAGTGCGGATATTCTCTATTACTTCCCTGGTTGCTTCTCGTATTCGTTCAAGATAGCCAATAGCCTTGCCCTTGGCATCCTCGAAGCCCCGCATAATGGCATCGAGGACACTTGTTGAACGGTCATCTAGAATCTCCATCTCTTCGACAATTGCCCGCAAGACAGTTTGAAACTGATCCATCTCCTCAATAGCTTCCGGGCGCATACCCATCTTTTCCAATTCCTGGCTGTATTGCTTCAAGGCCATCTGGGCCTGTTCGATAAATTGTCTCCGGGCCTCATCCTCTTCATCCATAGAGCGGGCAATCTTCTTACCGGTCTTTAATTCTTCATCCGCCCGCTTCATTACTCTATCTAGCCGCTTATCTTCTAATTCAATAGTCCCTTTCTGTTTAGCAATAGTACCGGCAATAGCACTCCCAGTCTCTTTTTCTGCTTTTTTAGCCTCTAACGATATACGTTGTTGGGCAAAAAATTGTTCCTGTGCAAAATCACCTGCCAATCCAGCGGCCTCTTCCTGCAACTCTATATATTCGAGCAGGGGTTCAATAGCTTTTTGAAAAAGTTTTTTATTTATATCTGTTATATCTTTTTCATAATCCTCCCAAGCTTTCGCCCCCATCAAGAGCTTTTCCTGCTCCGTTCGTGCCACAATCTCTATCTCAGCTAAACGTTCATATAATTGTAATCGTCTTTGAGCTTCTTCATCGTCCATAATATCTTGCCGTTTTTTCTCATCTTCAATCTCTGCTTTAGTTATTGCCGCCGAGAAAGCTTTTAATACACGTTCACGCAATTTGGTATTGCCTATAGTTAATTTCAATATCTCATCAAATTCTTTTCGGGTTAATTCAACTCTTGTCATTCCTTCTTCTTCATATTTCTTAAGTAGCTTTTCGACTTCTTCACTTCTTTCTTTCGTAGCTTCTATGTCTTCCTTTGCCAACGTATCTGCTAAGATGATAAGATCATTTAAGGCAACGCCTATCTCAGCTAAATTCAGGAGAACCGTACCTGGTTTTCCTGGAATACCAGGAATGAGAATCTTTCGCACTTCTGTTTCTGGTTTTCCTTCTAATGCTGGTGCTTTTATAATCTTTTTTGCTTCTATGCCCTCAGCTAGTGTTGTTTCTGTAAGCGCTTTTACTACCTTTTCAACTTCTTCGGCAGTATCCAGTTTATATTCTTGCAGAAGGGCTTTGAGTTGGGCCGCTGTAAGCGCACGTTTTCTAATGGCCTCAGTAACTCCTTTTTGAAACTCTTCTTCTGTAGGCGGACGCCGAAAAAGATTGTCAACAACTTCTTTGTACTCTTTCAGCTTTTGTATGGTCTCATCTAATATGAATATAACCTTAAAGCGCATATCAGCTACCCAATCTCTTATGCCCTTGGGAATAATATCTATAAAGCCTTTCCATGCTTTTTTAAGCAGGTTCATTGTTTCCGTGAAAACTATTCCCAAACCACGGAACAATGCCTTAACAAGAGCAAAGCCTATTTTGAATTCTTCAACCAGAATTGTGATAAACCGAGAAATACTTCCCGGAATCGCAATATCGAATGCTGCAATAAAAAACGCAACCCAACCTGTAAAAAAACGTGCCACAAAGGTTAATGCTGGTACTAAACCAGGAACTGCTCTCCCTATAAATATTAAACCCTCACCTATTAAACCAAGAGTTACTGCGAATTCTCTTAAAATGGGTGTTGTCAGTGTAAAGGTTTTTCCTAAATCGTATAATGTTCTAATAGGTATTGTTAACCAACGACCAAAAGATCGAACAGCTTGCCCAAGCCTATCCCAGAAGCGAAATATTAAGGCCCGTGAAGGATCTCTTACAGCGCCGCTAACTAAAAGATTAAGTTTTTTTTGAGCCTCCGCGGCTGTAATGCCTAATTTACTTGCTGCGACTGCCGATGCCTCCCCCATCGATATTGTGTGTACTCGTAATCGAGCAGCTAAAGCTCCCATAGTCTGTGCCTGTTTATTGGATAGATCAGCAAATATTTTCGTAGCCTTTGTAGCAAGTTGGGGAGCAAGTACAAAAGAGCGTAATTGGTTCTCAACCCTGGCCAATATGGGGACTGTTCTTCCCATAGAACTACCCATGGCCTGGAAAGAAGCTCCGAGCGTACCAATTCGCTTAGCCAAAAGGAAAGTTGCGCTTAATATTGTAGGCGCTAATAAAGCTCCATATATTCCTATAACAATTCCACTAATCTTTATCAGAAAACCGCTAGCAGCCGCTAATAAGGCAAGCACTGTGCCTAAACCTACAATACTCAATGCTACTGCGGATATTGAATCAGGTAATTTAGTCATTAGGCGAAGGAATTTTCCGAACCCAACAATAAGAGGATCAAGACCTTTAAGGAGGGTATCAACCATTTTCTGACGTAGAATGACTAAGGCAGCTCCTACACGTTCTAATTTATTTACCGAGCTTTCTAAAACAAATAAAAATTTTTGGGTAAATGTCTCGGCTGTTCCTGCTACAACGTTATCAAGGAATTTTAAAAACCGAGCATTCTCTTTCAATAAAACGGTAAGTGCAGTTAAAGCTGGAATCCGCTCTGTTAATTTTCCAAGTGCTCTAGGAGCTACCTTTTCAAATTGTTTAAGCCAATTTACAAAGCCCATGGTTTCAATAGAACTGGCCTTGATATTGATTCCATACTCTTCTCCGACCTTTACAGCTTTATCGGAGATTTTGATGATACCTGTTAATAAACGTGCTAAAGCGGTTCCGGCTGTATTAGCATTTTTAAATCTAAAGGTAAGAATACCATAAGCCGCCAGTAGAGGTTCTATAGCCGCACCTACAAGTTTTGCCTGGGTAGCCACCTGAACAAATTCTGAAGCAAAATCCTCAGCTACAGCCTCTGAAACATCAATCGCAGCAAAAAGTTTGCCAAAAAATTCTCGGGTTCGATCCACTGGAATACTGAAGGCATCCATAATTTTTACAACTGCTGTAGTTGTTTTCTCCATATCGCTAAAAGCTACCACCGCAAATTCAGCGGATGCCCGCAATACTTCCAATGCCTCAGCTTCTTTATATCCAAACTGAATTAAACGAGAAAGTCCTTCTGCAAGTTGATCCAGGGCGACGCCTGTATCCAGGCTGATCTTTTTGATAGCGTCTTTATATCTTGCAAGCTGTTCTTGAACAGTGCCCAGGCCACCAGCAACATCATCTTTCAAAAACGTTCCTATCTTAATTAATTCACGCTGAAAATCTAATGAACCACGAACAAGCCGCATAAAAACTATTGCGCCCGCAGCTCCCCAAAGCGCAAACTGTGCTGTATTTTTTTCTAAAGTTTTACTAAGTCCACCAACTGCAATATCTAATTTCTGGAATACACCTCGTGTTGCCGTAGAAAAACGATGTACCTGAGCACTAGCTTGCTGAAGCCCACTAGATAAAGGCCCCATATTTGCAACCACCCAGATGCCGAGTGTCCCTAATGTAGCTGGCATAGTTCTAATTCCTTCTAGTTTTGTTTCTTAGATTTACTCTTTCGCAAGAATACCCTGGGGACTTGCCTCAGGGATAAAATCTTGATATTTTAATCATCAGTTAATAATCCTTGTGCCTTGAGTTTTTCTAATTTTCCCATAGTCTCGGCAATAGCTTGTTTTTGCGAGGTTTTGCCGAATAGAGCATGAAGAATGCCCTGGAACCAATCAACTTTACGTTTAGCAATTCCCTCGGCCAATAATCGAAGTGCATCCATGGATAGGTCAAGGGTTTGTTCCGGAGACCACCCACACTCCAGGGCAAAAAAAGAAAGTACCTGTACTAAGGAGTCAAGTTTGTCGGTATCGGTATTTTCTGCCCCATCACCTGGAACTGTTCTATCCAGGTCTTGAAAGCGTATAACAAAAAAGGGACTAGTACCTCGATCATATAAGCTAGATTAAATCGCTCTAAAACTTCCTCTTTATTCAAATCAATAAGAATAGAAAAGCATTCTACAATATGATCGGGAAGTACACTGAGGATTTTTGGGAGATGAATAAGCAGAATATTAATATTATCGGGATTAAGAGCCTCTTCAGGAGTCTCTATTGGCTCTTGTTTCATAGCCATTTGTTCTAAAAACTCTTTGAGCTGAGTCTCTTCTAATGCCCGAATAAGTAATTTTAAAATCGGTATCTCTTTACGGGCAGGAATCTGACGCTTGATTTGACAGACACGATTACCATCAATATCAATAATATCTATTTTTTCGGGTAAAAAAACTTCTTCGCTTGGTATAGACTTCATGAGCCTCTCTCCTCTTATAACTGGCCTCTCGGACCCGGGAGTACCATTAAATTGTTTTTAACTTAGGCTTTTATTCTTCGGATCTTAAACAGCGATTTATTATCAGGCAAATCTCCTCCAGCCCAATCGCTCCCTGCATGGAGTGCCTTAAAGGTATAAGGGAACTCATGGAGATCATCACCAAAAGTAATAGTTATCTCACCCCCGCCCTGTGCCTTCCATAGATATATCTCTACGGTATGTCCACTAGGCATACTATGGACTGCCTTTACAGCAACATTATCAACATTTAAATCGCCACCAAATTCAAGATCATCTTCACCCGCTGCTAGGGTTAATTCTCCTGCACCCAGGGCATATTGTAAATTCTGTAGATTCCATTCGATACTGGTTACGGTAAAAGTAGCTTCTTCCTTGGTGGCAAACTGTGCCGTTAATCGCTGTGGGGCACCCTGGGGCACCTCAAGCAGGGTCCGGGTAACGACAAGCTTGGCATCACCCCGAATGGCCCCGACATCTACTGTAGGTGTAGCACCCGCCGCACCTAGATATAATACTCCCTGGCCAAAATCATAATTAGTGGTATTGTATTGTGGAACATTACGCCATACCATTTTTTACGCCCTCCACTATGAAATTAATTTTCTTTAATGAGTTTTGGACATTCTTGACAATCATCATCACTCATGATATTGGGCGTTCCACAATAACGACAATCAACAATCACTTGCCCTTTAATAATCTTTATGGACAACTGCTTCCATTTTATTTGTATTTGATTGGTCTCCTTATTTGTAAACCCTATTAGCTTTCCGCATCCGTAACATAACGATTTATCAACAAGTGCCATAAAATATCATTCTTTCGCGTAGGTGGCTGCTTTAATAGCCTCTTCCATATGCTTCCAATAGCGTTTAGTAGTTCTTTTTAATACTGGGGTTATAAAGTCCCTGGGAATCATCTTAGAAGTACCTGGAGGGTCCATCAAATACCCTAATAATCGTCTGATAGTTATGGTCTTAGTCCCTCCCCCAGGCCTGCCACCTTTGACCCGCATCTTCTCATCAAATCCAATCCGATATGCTATTTTATCGCCTGTAAATCTTACGAATTGGGGCTGTTTCTTCAAGAGAGATTTGAGCAGACCACCTGATTGTGTATGAATAATAGGCACTTGATGAGGTGCTTTCATACCTGGCGCATATCCAGTGCCTTGCTTATTAAGAATACGCAGAGCACTCTTCGGATGATCTGTGGCCGAGATCATTGTAATTAAATCCTGTCGAACTCTATTTGCTTCAGCCCATAGAACTTTTTTGGCAGTCGCATGATAACGAGAATTTTTTTTACTTATCTTGGCAATGACAGCCTGAGCATTATCGCGGTAAGTAATAAAGTTAGGCATCCGGGTTTCCTACCTGTATTCTGGGTTCGTATAAGGGTTGCAAGATAGAGACTGCTTTCTTACATATATTGGTTAAGAATGCATCTGGATTGCTACCCTGAGCAATCAGGCTAAATTCTTTATAGGCAGCACTCACATGCTCAAAAGCCAATTCTTTCCTGGGCAATAATAAGTCGGGTTTTAATACCAAGGCCCTACGGAAAAATTCTTTTCCCTTAACATTATTTCTTTCATTAATATAGTGCAGGGCTAGATCATAATAGGGCCTTGCCCGAAAAGGGTCCTGTGCAATTTCCTGATAGAGAAGCGCCTCATATTGCTCCAATTTATCCTGAATACGATCCCTGGACTTGAGATAGCCAAAATGATTTATCTTCAAGCCTTCAGCCATCTGTACACTCTGCCCTTGATCAATTATCGATTCCAATACTGATTCATGCACCAATCCCTGATAATAAATATCTGGCTTATTACGGAATAGCCGGACATTTTCAGTCTGAGAAGGCTTGCTTTGAGGCATAAGCGATAAGATGGGAATAAAATATCCCTGAATAGCCGGGTTATGGACCTGGAAAAAGAAGCTAGGGTCAACAAGCAACTCCTCATCCCAATCTAAATGCATAATCCAGGGTGTATTTGCGGCCTTCATAACTTTATTTCTGGCCGAGCTAAAATCAGGAAAGGCTCCATCATTAATAATCTTGATTGGCCAATTGCTCAATCGCTCTATAGTATTATCAATAGAGCCTGTATCCATTATGATAAAATCGTGAAAGAACGACCCATGTTTAAAAAGAAAAGAATCTATGTGCTCGATCTCATCTCTGGCTATCATGCAGGCTGTTATTTGATAATCATTAAAATAGGGTTTTAATACTGTACGGGTATCAAGATTATTAAGCTCCAGAGGGTTCGTTATACGGAAAGGGATTTGTCGGGCTAGAGGAGCATCTTTACAAAGTGCATCCAGATTCCTTCGATGCGGCAATAGCTTATAAAGTCTGGTAGTAAATGAACATGATTGTGGATTATAAAAACCATCATGGACCTTAAATGACGGAAAGGCATAAATAGTTATTAGGGGATCCGAAGGATGCGTCAGTTCTTTTAATTTCGAGGCAGTAAGCCAATCATCCAGATTATCATCCGGGTCCATAAATAATATCCAATCTGCACCAGCTTGATGTGCCTTATCCAGAAGCTTATTAATAGCCTCCCGCTCCATTTGCCCTTCATCCTTTGTTAATACGTCGGTATTCGTTTCTTCGATTTCCAGTAAAGGATGAATGTCTAGTCTCTGGGCTAAAGTCTGAATCTTGTTAATCGCCTCTGGTAATGGGTGCTTGATATAAGAACCCAGGACAATCTTTTGCTCCTTCGCTTGCAGATTACGCCATTTCTCTAAATAAATGCCTAGATTCTTGAGTCCAATATTCATCTCGGGATAAAAGCGTTTAAAAGTAACTGAGCCCTTATGAACAATAAAAACTCCTTCAGCAACCGCTGTCCTATAACCAGCGTGCCAGGCCCGGGCACAAAAATCATTATCCTCAAAACCACCCGGAAAATAACGTTCATCAAATCCATCAATCTTCTCAATAAGTTCTCTCCGGATCATCATGGCAACCCCAGGAACCCAGGGAACAATAGATATTGTTTTATTGAATTGATGATGGATTTTGTTAGCCAATCCCCAGGGATCGCCTAAATAATTTGCCTCTTCATTGCTGATTCGGCAATGATCAACCGCATAATTAGTCCTTGGACTAATTATACCGATTCTAGCACATTCGTCTCCACCCGCCTCCATAGCCTCGGATAGATATAAATTCCATTTGGGAGTAGTTATACAATCATCATTAAGACAGATAAGATAAATTCCTTTTGCCTCTTTTATGCCTTTATTCACTCCTCCAGCATATCCCTTATTGCTATCCAGAGAAATAATGTTTAAAAAATGGGCATAACGCTTATGCATAAATTCTAAATAGGCCGATGTACCATCAAAAGATCCATTATCAACAACAACAATTTCTGGATCAATACTGGTCTCTATAACCGATTCCAGACAGGGCTTTAGATTCTCCAGGTTATTATAGGTCGGAATAATAATGCTATATTTTGGCAATTCATTCCCTTTCTAAAAAGGTTTTGTAATAAAGAATGCTTGAATCAAAATTGATAATAGGCGTGGGAGCACCCATCACCCGAAACCATTCTCCCTGTCGTAATAAAAAATCGCCAGTACATATCCCGGCAACTTTATGATATGCAACCAATCTTCCTATGTCCTCTGCGCCAGGAATCATAATTCTGAGATCACTCTTAAAGAAAGATATCTGTCCTTTAAAAGAACCGATCAATCTCCGCTGTGTCAGAGGTTGTAACGATTCTGTCTTTGCCCTTATATAAAATATATCTGCAGCCGTCAAACCAGCGATAGAAACGGAATCAATCTGATCAAATGTAGCATTCGTTAATTTCTGTCCATTGGCAGATAGAGCAAGATTCTCTGTCTGCCCTACGGAAGCCAGAGAGCCACCGATAGTTACTGTCCCTCCCACTGGAGCATTAGTTGAGACTTCTATTAGCCCTGCTTCTAATGGCTGTCGGGAGACATTAGTTAAAGTTATATCACCAGCATAAAGAAGGTCGTCTTCTCGATGCTGATAAATCTTTTCCCGTAAAAAAAAGTCCAGGGCCATATTACGGCCACAAAAATTTAGCCAGTAAAGGAATATAGATCGTTACTAAAAGCCCAAAAAAATAAAGCCAGATTTTTTTGGTCTTGCTCGAAATCATTATGAATTCGTTTATATTTCGATGGCTCAATCCATGTCCTTTCAATTCATCTTTGGTAAGGCCTTCACTTAAGGGACAGGTAACGAGATGCTGTCTAAGGGCATCCTCGATAATCTTTTTCACAGCATTTAGATCATTAGTGTCTAGCATTGATAATTAGTCCTTTCGTATTCGGGCGTTACAGGCCAGGATCGATAAATTGATCTAAAATAAGATGAATATCTCTGGGCAATCCTTCATCTGTTAGTTTCCCTTTCTTAAATGAATAATCCCCTAACTTGGCTGATTCAAAGCCAATATAACTACGATCCCGATAATCAAGAGCAACCAATTTTTTTATAGCCAGCTTTAAACGATCTGGCATAGGGCTATAACCAGCCTGATATCGGATCTCAACTTGATCTCTTGCCTTGAGCCAGCGATTGGTATAAGGGAGCTTTACTATGCTAGCATCAAGATCATAATGCCATTCATCAACATCCAGAGTTACCCCAGCTACCTGGAGCCAATTGATAGTCTGGGCAGGAAATTGCCGCAGGATAATTTCATTCTGCCACTCAAAAGGCACATCATATTTTTCTTGATAAGTTGTAAGACTGAATACCCTCCCACAATATCCCTCTACCCAATCACCCCAATCACTTATCAAAGAAGAAATAAGGGCATCACTATCGGTATCAGTGATACCCATATAGGTTTTCGCTTCACTAAGAGTAATAAAACCCATTTATTTAAAAAAATCCTCGATTAGCGAGTGAAGCTTTTAGGGGTCTTAATTGCCAATTACTTCATAGTTTACCAATAGAGTAACCCGGGTTAATCTTGCCCCATTGCCTTGCTGAAGGACTTCCAGATACATATTGTGACAAGACATTACTTCTTGAACCCCTGCGGCTGGTGCAGAAAAATCCCTGAATGTCCGGGCAGTTAAGGCCACTGTTTCAGTAGTCAAAGTACAAATGGTCTCAGTAGCTGATCTGCGTAATCGAGCATCAAAATAATTAGTAGGACTCGATGCAACATTACAAGACCCCGCTAGTGCTGCCCGGGTAATCTTAATGGTCCTCTCTGGCTTTACAATCGGTACATCAAAACTACAAAGTAAAGGTACATCCCCCAGATGTACAGTAAATCCTTGTTGTTCTAAACCCGTAAGAGCCATTGTTCCATGCCTCCTTTTTTTTGCTTTTAGTTAAAAGTTATACCCAAAGGCGACGACCTTATCCACGGTAGTATCGAAAGGCGATTCGAAATCAACCCGAGTAGTTATGATTAACTCTTGCTGATCGGTGCGAGGATCTTCCCATATTTTTACCGTAACCTTGCGTAGATCTCCGATCATAAACGCATCCCGATTAACCAGGACTATGACCGATTTGCTCGTTGTTACCCCATCATATACTCCACTGGCATTAAGGTCATCTCGCACATACTCGGATAGAATGACTGGAATGTTATCGATCTTGGCAATTTCCCCGGTAAGGATAGAGGCCTTTGGACCATATTTATCGACAGTAAGCACTTCATCCAGATTCATCAGGTTGATCATGCCCTTAACTGAACAGATATAGGCCAACTTGATCGCATCTGCAGCATAGGTATTAGTTAGATTGGAACGGAGGGTCCGTAAATTAGCTATATTAAAGGTTGCTAAAGATACTTGGGCCGCCGCAAGGGTTGTCTTACGGTATCCATTCCAGGCCTTTCGGGCATCCTTAGAATCGATTACATCACTATCCTGATGAGTTGCCGAGACATCCCCATCGATAATAGCCTTCTCTTCCCCCGCCCGAAGGGCTTTTACAATCTGGTCTTTCAGGTGAGGTAAAAGCGGAACAATGGAATCTTCAGTTAATTCTTCAGAAAATACGATCCGGACTGCCAATTTTTTCGCATCAAATTGGAAGTTCCGGGTTACATCTTGGGAGGTCTTAAATTTAGGGGCCTCATCGCTAGTCGATTCAGCGATTAGATAAGCGATAGGATCCGTTTTTAAGACCGGCACTTTAAAAGGATTGGTGGGCATATTGATGCGCCGATGTAAGGTAGCTACCTTCATCTCGATCCGTACCCGATCAATCAACTCTTTAGAGAATCCGGTCGGTATCCATTCGGCACCTCCACCAGTCTCGGCAGTATCCATCGCCTTTCTCAACTCGGTAATAGCGCTGGAATTCGCTTTCCATAACTGAAGTGATTGGGGCGATTGCTGGAGAAGGGTGGAAGTTAGATAAAGATCATCGGCAATGGCGAGAAGTTCAGGAGAAACGAGAGGATTCCTATCTGCTATATAGGAAAATTCTCCTTTTCGGAGAGGTCTTTGATCTTCGAGGAGTCGTTGCTTAACAACATTGATAAGGGTTTCTTTTTTGCTGCCTACTTTCTCATGCAGTTGTTTTAAGACAGCCTGTATTTCAGCGTTATTCATTGATCTACCTCCTATTAAATAAGCGATTTTGAGTTTCGCCACTTTTTTTAAATCGCTCTAGAGATAGATCAACGTGTGGATAAATGTGGCTCTTACTGGATATTTATATCAATTTGAGAAACTTACATCTTTTTTGCTTCGGCCAGGATAGCCTCTGGATTCATATCCTCGATCTGATTTTGCAAACTTGGCACTAATTCATCAACTATCTTTTTAAATTCCGATAATTCTTGTACTTGAGTCTTTAACCGGGCCATTTCTTCCTCTTCTTCTTTCTTTTTCTTTCGAGCCATTTCCTCTTCTTCATCTTCCTTCTTCTTCTTGGCTAAGACATCCTCACTTGCCTTTTTCTCTTTCTCCGCATCCGGGTAAGGATATTTATAATCCTTCTTCCCGACCTTAGCCATCATACGGGTTATATGCTCATGCATATTCTTCATCATGCTGGCCAATACTTCAAGGTCCGAAGCTAACAAAAGATCATTGATCACATCTTTTGGAGGGTCTTCGGATTTATAAAGAAGCCATTGTTTTTCTTTGTTCGCTCCTTTTTTTACCAGCGAAAGCTCTTTTACCTCCAATTTATCAAAATGGACGGACATGATTTATTCCTCCTTATAAAAAAGTATTCTACTCTTCAATACCTAGAGCCCCTATAGAAAAGCCATTCAATTCACCATTTTTAATCTTCTCCCATGCCTCGGAATTATAAACTTTTACCCCGGCTATCCAGGTATCAGCAGGAAGCAATCGCCCACATATCACTGTATCATGAGGCAAGACCAAAGAATCCACTACTTGTATATCTGAATAACCTTCGATAGTTTTTTCATCAAATAAATTGGGCATTTTTCCTCGTCTATCCCGGTGCTCTACCAACATGACATTATAATCTGTCCAAAATTTCCGTGCACCTTCCCTGATGGCTTTGCCACTATAGCTATGATCATGCGCATCTGGCTCATCAGGCTTTAGGACAATACCTAAAGCATATTGTTCTTCATCTTCCATTTTTAAAAGAGTTACAGGTTCTCCCTCTCCATCTTCTTCAAGATCACTAAAAATAATCTCATCCTCATCCTCTTCAAAGTCATCTTCTTCCGCTAGCATCAATTCTTTTCCACCCGCTGGCCGTAAGACAAAAGCCCAGGACTTAGGCTTAAAAGCTATAACTTCTCCCTTCTCATTTTCTAAAACCTTTAATCTTGGTGAGATTCCCCATTTGGAATCATCATTCTGTATCATATAATCTAACTTGTCTGCTGCATCCCGATCCACAATCCATAAGTCTCCAATGATCTGTTTTTCTTTAGTATCATAACGAATTTTACGAACTTCACCTAGCCAATTAGCACAAGAATCATCATGATCGTAAAAGAGAGAATCTCGGTTCTTAAATTCTAAATCATCCTCAGCTATCTCTTCTTTTAACCAGGCAACTCCATTCTCTAATGCCTTGCCGGGATAAAAGATACCATTTGCCTCTCCCTCTTTCATCAAAGTTCGATTCTTTACAACATATGGTATGGCTACCATAAGATTTTTCTCCTATATAGAAAAGCTTTCTTGTTATTGTAAATTAATTAAAATTAATTTGTCAAACATTATATTTGTTTATGTCCTATATCCGCTATAAAAAAGATTAGCTTTTCTCAAATTGCCAGAAAACCCCAGTATCTTCTTGTTTTCCTAACCATTTTCCCTTCAATCTTTTGCCTTCAAAATTCAATTCTCTTTGATTATTTTCTTCTGCAATAACTACTTTACCAGCATCAGCCTGTTCAATAAAAGCAGGGATCGTTTTGTTGGGATTTCCGAATTTCCCTGCCGGTATCTTCCCTTCCCAGGTAAACCAGGCAACAATATCTTTTTTATTAAAAGGCGGTTTCTGTAATTTATTTAAGCGCGCCGATAAAGGCCCATCAATCTCCAATGGATTAAACTCGAATTGATATTCCTCTAAATATTTATTGCTATCTGATTCCATAATCAAATCCCAATGTTCAATCGGCAAATCCCGCACCACCGTATTATGCACTGGACCAAGAGCCGACAAGAAAGATCGTGCCGAAGTCCACCGACTCTTAACTTCTAAAGATATGAAAGAACGAAACTCATGATGTATAGTAATTTTTTTTATAGGCGTATAAACAAAAAAGGTCTGCCCAATTTCTATAGCCGTCTTAATCAATTGCTGGCTATATTTTTCCTGCGTCATATCAGGGTTACAAGCTGATAAATGCTTATAAAGAATAAATGAAGGTGCTCGAAAACCACAATCTGAACAAATAAATACCGGAATCTTTAATTTATCACCTTGCTTCAAGGCATCAGCCCTAACCCATCCTTCATATAAATCATCTGCTGATCGAATCCATATCGGAGTATTCTCTGTTATCGCCTTAGTCCATTGTCCTGATTTCCAGTTTTCTTTCTGAGGATCATAGATCGTCAAGCCATAAACGATCTTTAAATATCGAGGAAAGACTATGCGGTGTGCCTTAATAATCTCTAGAGGTTTGAGATCAGAAGCAAGAATAAAATTTCTATCCTTCAACTCACCGGCCTTAATCAGACCCATTGGTGCCGCAATCTCCAAGCTTGGATCCACACATTGCCCTTTGTAGTAATGCCTGTTCAAAACAAATCTTCTAGTCTTTCCAGCTCTTAAATCAATACTATCCGGTCTTAATAATGCCTTTCCAGTATCCTTTACCAATCCCGCTTCTTGAATCTCGGATTGAATAGTTCTGCTCAAGATATCAGCATTATGCCGTAAATATTCTTGAAAGCTTGTGCTATCCAGGGTATTAATAGTGAATTGTAAAGAAACTTTTTGTTTCTTTGCTTTTGCTTTCTCCTTCAGATAGGCATAGGCATCATCCATATGGTTTAACATTTCAGCACGAGACAAATCCTTTCCCCACCAGCGCATCTCTTCTGGGACCTTCTCTTCCCACCAAGGTGGGAGTCCAGAAATGATCTCTTTTCCATCCGGTACCCAATCCCTTTTCTTTCTCCCCCGGGTGGTCAGGATATAAGGGGTATCAGTTTTTGCAATGAATCCAGCCCAGAAGGTAGGAGTTTTTAATGGCGTCCTCATCTTCTTCGGCTCTTCTGGGGTGGCTATTTGTCTGAAGACCAATCGCTTCCGATAATAAATCTCTTTTGGTCCTTTCATATCAAGAAAATACTCTTCGAAATATGGCCTTCGGATACCGGGATAAGCGAAGCCTACAGCCCGGGTAATAAAGACACCCTCTTCGAATCGTGTATTATGGGAGATACCCAGAGGCGTTAGATAATTCTCATGTTTTTTGATACTTAGATTATATGTTGTAGCTACTCCATCAAATTCTCTAATCATAATAGGATGCAATAGCCAATACTTATTTCGTGATGATTTCCAGCCCCATTGTCGAAATTGTTTTATAATAGTCCTCTTTAATCCCTGTATCGGAATAGTCATATAAATATAAGGATGTTCATACCAATCTCCATCCTTATCCTTCTTTTGGCCATCCTCTTTTAATGCCTCCAGAAAAATATCTTTTGTTAATTCCCATCCTATTTTTGCTATGTCACTGATCAGATCACTTTTATCAATATGGGCACAATACCATAGATGATCATAGGTAGCGCCTACATAGAATTCCCCAACCTTAATCTCATATTTCTGCTTGGGATCAGCCGGATTCTCAAAGACCTCCTGTACCCGATCCCATTGCATAATCATCAATCCATTCTCTGCTTTTGCCCGTACCGAGACCTTATGACCCCGTGAGATGCCCCTGATATTCTGCCACCCCCGGGCCATTAAAACATCTACTTCAGTCAGGCAGGCTCCAGTAGAACCAGGCTCAACAACATTCTCTCTGGCAACATTGATCCAGATTTGCGGTTGGGATGCCTTCCTCTCAACTAAAACCTTTTTATTAGGATCCATGTCAGGTCCGAATTTCCATTCTGTTTGATCGGTTATCTTCCGACCCTGTTCAATGGTATTTATATCCTCTTTGATAATCCCAGCCGGTTGATCATCAATAGTCCATCCCCTCAAGTGGGAATTAAATTTTACACGAAAGTCGAGGTGAGCTGAGGCCCCACGAAAATGCTCTGACATGATAGCATAATGCTGCGGATATTTATTAGGAGCAACTTTCAGCTTCCAATTCAGCCATTTGTCAGGATTAACCTTTGCCAGTGCTGAAATATCTTCTTCAGCCTTTTTTATCTGCTGGGAAGAGGCCTTAATAATCCTTTCTGCATCGATATAGATATCGGGTTCTGTCCGTTCGGTATCAATTTCTTCTAAACGTGGGTTTTCCCAGGCGATCCCCTGGGTCCCATCTGGCCTCTTAAAGAAACGCATCGTGGTAGGCCTAATTGTAGCAATATCCCCAATCCTGGGGGCCGGATCCAGTTTCTTAGCATAGGTTTTACCATATGCTATTTCTGATTTCCCCCGATTTTTAAACCCAGCCCCCATCTGCCAGATATGCGGATCTTCGGTTCCTGACCAGACTTTGCGTTTAGCATCCCATCTCAATTCCAAATCGCCTTGCGATAATCGATGATCGCTTTCTATAGCTATCAGAGTCTTTCCATCTTTTCCTAAAATAGCCCCCCAAAGAATATAGGTCTCGGATTTCTTTTGCAGTTTTTTAAAGGCATCTAGAGCTTCCTGGCCAGTCAGATCCCCATCTGGTTTTTCAGGCCATGGATTAGGCTCAATTAGAATGCCTATAGTTTTTATTTTAAGCTCATAAGTTATCTTGACTTTAACCCACCCAGGTCCCCGACCAATTTCATAAAGACTTTCCAATTCTTTCCCCATAAAACCCTCGCTCGCCGGGAAAGCAATCGCCTTCTTTACTGCCGCATCATATTCTTTCTTATTGGATACTTCCCAGGATGGCATACGCTTGATATATTTCAAGTCTTTAGGCAGGATCTTATCGAGGATTTTTAGACGTTCGGAAAGCGGCTTTTGAGATATATCCTCTTCATGATAAGGGATATCGAAGACATAATACCAGGTCTCTTCATCTCTAATAGGTTCTTTACCCACCCCTACTTTGGCCATCTCGGCCCGAGGAATAAGCTGCCCATCCTTGATCAGAATTAATTCTCCATCAAGGATAAAATTATCATGACGAAGCGATTGAATTTCTCTCACCAAATCAGGCAGAATGGTACTACGTTCTTTGCCGCCATCAGTATAGACTTTTACTCCATCATTTTTATGAATTTGGATCCTAAATCCATTTATTTTCGCAGAGATTTCAACAGCCATAATATTAAACTATATCCATATTTGAATTTTCCCACTGCTTCTCCATACTACGAAGCGATGAATAAGGAATATTCAATTTTCTAATTCGAAATCCTGGAGGTAATTGAATCCAGTTTGCCTCAAACCAAGCATATTGATTAGGTGGAATAACTCCTTGATAATTTCCTAACCTACTAAAATAATAAAAAGCAATGCCAACAATTAATATTACAATCATATAGCCCATTATTTTTCTCCTTCCATAAATATTTTTGCCCATTGCTCCCATGCTTCAGAACTCGAAAAAAATTCTCCCCGGTGATATGCCGTCTTAGAAGTTTTCATTGGGGCGAAGAACTTTCCCAATTCTATCTTTTTATTGGTCATCCGGACGATCTTCCATTCCTCGGGAGGTTTAAACCTAACCTCCAGATCAGCCAATGGGATATAAGAAGTAATCGGGCCTCCATCAATACTAGACACCATATGAATCCGATCCTTAAATTCCTCTGGTAATATGGATCTTAATCGGTATTCAATGAGATCAATCAATCGTTCCGCGGATTTATCCGTCCAGTTAATCCAGATATCCAGGTCAGTACCCCTGCCTGAAATAACCGTGCCCCCGATCATAGCAAGAAAGGGTTCTTTCACAATAATATCAGTAAAATTTCTCTGTAGGGCCTCTAATGGTATTTTATGTAAGACAGATAAGCTTTTATCAAGAGAATCCAATGCTCTATGTTCCAGCTTCCGTTTATGCATCTCATCTACGATTAATTGATGGGAATTGATAGTAAGTTCGTCACTTTGTCGATTCCCTCTCTGTGCAAAGATATCGTGGATTTTACCATGGAGAGTGATAAGCTGCATATCGCTTATCCTGCTTAATTTATCTGGATCCAGATTGAATATATCTAAACTATCTAATTGTTTCATCAATTGAACAAAAGTCTGAGTCCCTGCTTTTATCCGTACCCTCTTGGGCGTTAAAAGAGGAAAACGATCTTGTATAGGATAATAATAAAGTAATCCTTTTTTCGCCCACCAAGATTTTCGTTCTGAATCCGATATCCGATGCGATTCAAATAATTTATTAAATTGATCAAGATTGATTTCTTTTGGTTCCTTGAATCTCGCATAACCATATAACTTATTATCACTTATGATTCCAAGAGGTTCCTGAATAATATCAAATTTCTTGGATTTCACTAATGCTTTTTTAGAGCCATCAATAATCATCTTTCCATGAGGAGGAACAAGATATAAAGCCCGCTTTGCTATTTTGCCTATAATCTCAGGTAAAATTCTTTGTGTAATTGGCTTTTGTTTTTCTGGATGGAAAGTTGTTTTCCCACGATTAAATATTTCTCTAATTATTTTTTCTAAGAATTCTTTTGCCTCATCAATACTCGAGAATTCGCTTTTCCCTCCACGCCTCATAGTTGAGAGTTTGCCGAGAGTTAATCTTAAATCATCACTTAAAGCTATATCTGTTATCTTTGATGGATCATATCCCTCTAACCGGAAAAGCATAGCTTCTGTAGATAAAGATTTGCTGGTCTTATAATAATCAGGAAAATCCATCTTCATATTATCCCGAGCAACTTGAGTCTTGATCCCATATTTCCTTCCTATTTCAGCTACTGCTAGAGTAAGATCGTTATAAGCCAGGCCAATATGCCCTACATGGGTTATGATAACATTTCTGATATTAAACTTATCTGCTGTTATCAAAGCAGATTCAATACTAGCATGACCTACATTTCCAGATCTTTTAATATCTCGCCGCAAAGACGAGCCATCAACAATTAATAATTTCACTCCACGCAGCTTTTCTGGCTCCAGAAAACGTAAATAATCAGGGGCATAGATAATCTGATTAAATTTAATAGCAATAGCTGGACTCAATTTGCTATGATTGACTTTTATAGGCTCAAAAAGAAGACCGCCTATTTCCTGTGGCAGCTCCAGAAATTCTCCTGTGAGCTGAAACCGATTTTTAACATCATCTAGGGTAGGTTTATGGCTCCATACTGGAAAAGGAACTTCACCTCGAGCAAATTCCCGCAGAGCATATGAATGATCATGATGACTATGAGATAAAATAAGTGCCTGATACTTGGCCATAGAAAGCTCTCCTATAGCCTCCCCTCCTGCGTCTATTCTAATTCTATGCTCATCAAATTCTACTAATAAAGATGCCTGTTTATAATGATAAAAGCGATCCTTCATGCGCCTGGCCTCTGCATCTTGCGCGGTCTTCATATCCTTTCTTGGAAAGACTTTCTCTGAACGGGTACCTAAGAATGTTAGCTTCATGGCTTTTCCGGTCTTCGCAGCTTGAGTATTGCACGGAATTTTTTTTCGGGTTTTGTTTCTTTTGGTTCAGGCGGAGTTTCAAAAACAAATTCGCCATTATTTAGAGTACCTATATTTATTCCATTAAAAATTACCTCGGCTTCTCTTACTTTATAATTCATGATGTCGATAATAGAACTGAGTTGTTCATAGTTAATATCATCTGTTGTAATTTCATTAGTTATTTCTATACTATTTCTCTGAGTAGAATTATTCGGCATATTCACCTTCTCGCTAGTTTAGTGAGCTACCCTATAATCGGGCCGGGATCCAATAGGCTTCTTGGCTTTAAATTTAAGCTCCATCTATTTTTTCTCTTGCATACTACCATTGATTATTTCTAATGCCTTTTGGCCTATGGTATTAATAGTCTTATTGAGATAACCAGCCAGGCTTAGTATCTCCTGCCGCATCATAGGTGCACTATACCTGGCTTCTTCTGCTAATCGCAATTTTTCATTAAATATATCAATCACACTCTTCCGGAATTCTGTATGGGCATCTAGTAAGTCTTCTTTCCTATATTCTAGCCTGCCTAACTTCATTTATTATTACGCAATTCTCAAAGAATATTTCTCTTTTAACTCTTTTCTGATTTGCTTCCAAAGTTCTTGTTTGTCGGGTCGAAAAGTTAATTGACAGTGGTGTTGCCGATAATAATGAAGAGATTCAGCTAAAACCGGAATCCCTCCTTTAAATGCCAATGCACGGGCACAGCGCAACATCAAGTCCCAATCCTGATAGCCCATCAGATCGATTTGTAGGCCCCCTACCTCGTCGAAGAAGTCTCTTGCTATTAAGATTTCGCCATAGTCGACATAATTATCCGTTTGCAATAATCCAAAAGTAATCATAGATGGCTTCGGCGTCCGGCATATAACCCCTGGCTCTTCAATCCCATCCTCAGTAACAACCCGGGAATTGCATACCACTATAGGGCTGTTAATTTGTAAACTAAAATTAAGCATCTTTTCAATAAAATATTCATGCTTCCAATTATCATCATCCAGAAAAGTTAAATAATCTCCATCTGAGTGTTCTACACCATATTGAGCAGCAGAAGCAGGGGTCTCTAATTCCCCATAAAATATCTTGACTCTAGCTCCATGCTGACTCAATAAAGGTACTAGGCAGGAGCTTATTTCCTTCTGATCTACCAAGATCAATTGCCATTCAGGATAAGTTTGAGCAAAAACCGATTCAATAGCCTTTGTTAAAAAATCGATTCTCTGCCAGCCTAAAAGAATTATAGAAATAAGAGGTAAGGACATTTAGTTAAATAAATCTTCGACATTAACATCATCCCAACAAGAATATACTTTAAATGCTCCGGCTTTTAGCATTTGAGCCATAAATGAATTATTATTTAACGTTGGTATACCAATAGGAATACTATTAGCTCTACGTGCTGCTATAATACCATTTATAGAATCCTCAAAAACCAATTGCTGTTCAGGTAAGATATTCATTCTCCTTGCTGTTTTTAGATAGATTTCTGGATCTGGCTTAACTTTCTTTACATCTTCTCTTAATAAAATACATTCTGGAAAGAAATATTGATCTAAACTGCTTTTTTTTAATAATATTTCTGCAATAGAACGGGTAGTAAGAGAGCCAATAGTCATTGGCAAACAACGATCTTTAAATGAACAATATATTCTTAAAAAGCTTTTCCTTATTTCAATCTTATCTATATCTTCTAAAGATTTAATAAAATAATATCGTGTTCGATTTAAAATAAAATCAGATTGATCCTTATTACTTTTATTTAATAAAGCAGCAATTTCCTCCGCTATTGCCTCATCGGGACCCCCCACAAAATGTGGGATATATTTAATAGCTTCCTCTAATTCCATATGAATACCAAATTCCCGGGCAGCGGCTAAATGCCCTTGCCAATGCAAATACTCTAAATCAATTATTGTCCCTTCAAGATCAAAAGCGATTCCTTGTATCATAAGGAAAACCCCTCCTTTAGCTGGCAGTGGTTTACGGATTACTAAAATCCAAACAGACTCCATCTGATTCAACAGCGACATCTAAAGCAGGAAAAAGAGTAAACCGTTCTTTAAATTCTGCCTTATTACGCACGCATACTAAATAAAAACCCTGTGCCCCAGCTCCGCAGCTTTGATAGGCATCAACCCCTGCATAAATTATAGACTCTATTATTTTTTCACTTTCTTGAGGTCTATGTATAGGACTCATCAATCTTAAAGTATGACTTTTTTGTATCAATTGAAAAAGATCTTCATAGGAAATATGAGGTATTGTTTTTGCAAAGTCCTCAGCTAATCTTGTGCTCTCCTCTATTGCCTCCAGATTAAATGCCTCTTCTCGATTAAGGTCTAAATAACGGGTGCGTTCCTTTGAATTTGGAATTAACAATAGATGCTCCTTAACTAATCTATTAAAAGCAATGATTTCTTTTTCAGGATATCTATAATGTTTAACGAGACTGGAATTTTTAATACCGATCATATTTACTCCTCCAGAAACCGCTGCAATATGATCTTGTATTCCAATAGCAGCACCAACTCTATTTATCTCGATCTCTATAGCATCTTGAAAAATAGCCATTGGAGTTATTTTTTCTTTCTTCCTGGCACGAAGTGCTAAAGAAAGGGCACATATAAGAGCTGATGATCCTCCTAAACCAGTCCCTTTTGCTGATAAATCACTGGTTATATGAATCTCTAAGGGTTGGTTTGATAAATCATAAAATTTTAGTGCCTCACGAATCAAATTATGCTTAATATCTTCTATCGAATCTACTCTTTCAATCTCAGAATATTGGATGACCCATGATTTTAAAAACCGATCATGGATGGCGCAATAAACACGATAAGGGATGCTAAAGGATATAATGGAACCGGATAAGCCTGATCTCTGATATATAGGCAAATCGGAAGAACCGCCAGTTAAACTAATCCTCATAGGGGCTGAAGCCAATAAAAACATCAATTCAACTCCCCAATAACCATCGGTTAAAGGCTGCTTTTATACAATGGCCAATAATTAAATGCATATCCTCATTAATTCCATCATTATCCGATTGTATAGGAATAATAAGCTGATATTGAGATTGAGGTGGAGGATTAATTCCTGTTAGCAATATAGCTCTGGGATAATCAGCAGCAATAGCTAGAATAGTTGGCGAACGGCCTGAAGAGCTAAATGCAATAAGCAATTCTTTTCCTATTCGTCGTTTTCGCTTGAAAGCACTGGAATAGCCATAATCATTTGCTCGTGCTGTTAAAAATGCAGGACTGAATATTTTTGTTTGAAATCCTAGAGATTCTAAATCAATAGCCCAATGCTCTGCAGTACAATATGAGCCACCATTGCCACAAAAAGTTATAGGCCATTTGTGTACATAAGCTTCCTGGAGATCAGAAATAAGCTCTGTAAATAGATATTCAGCATTGTGGGGCAAATAATCTATTAATTGATTTAAATAGCTTGATATTTCCAATCCTGGTAAATCAATTAACATTGGCTGCAATCCTTTGCTGGATCTTTTTCAAGAACTCATAATCAATATTCTTAATTTTTTGGCAACAGGGTGAATAGGCACTCCAATTTTCATTCAGGATTAAGCCATTCTCTTTACAATAATCATAAAGCTTAGAGCCAGGGAAAAGAGTATAGATAGATGGGGATAGTCGCTCGGGTTTAATCTCTTCGATAAACTGCGCGGTTTCTAATGCCTCGGCATGAGTCTCAGTAGGCAGCCCGAGAATGAAATTGCAAAAAATCTTTACTTTATTTTCTCGTAATATGGCAACGGCTTCTCGGGTTATTTCTTTTGTAGTCTCTTTCTTAATAAATTCTAATACCCTATTGCTTCCTGATTCCACGCCAAGCGAGACCCAGATCAATCCGATCTTTGCCAGACCAGCTATTAACTCTTTTCGTTCAACAATTATTCTGGGATGGATCTGCATAAAAAAAGGAGCCGAGCCGAAAACAGCGCCAAACTGCTCGATAAACTCTTCTATCCAGGAGGGCTTGGCAACTAAATCATCATGGAACATAATCGAATTAAAAGAAGATTGATCTCGTAATTGTTTTAATTCTGCCATAACATTTTCTACAGAGCGCATACGTGGAGGTCCATTTATTCGCCTTCGATCTGAGCAGAATTTGCAGTTATGCACTAAGACATCATTGGCATAAAACCAATCAAATTCAGGTACTTCAAGACAATAAACATCTTCTTTCTTAGATAATTTTATTACTTCACTCACTTTGTGATTTATTCCTTCGGAATAAAATGTTGATACTCGTGATTTTTCTCCTATATATTTTCCATCTTTATAATTTGGATTTTTTTCTCCTTGTTTTGACAAAGAATATCGGATACGTTGTTCAAAGGTTCTTTTTTTCCCAGTTATTGCCTGACGTATTTTTTCACGTGATTCTGAAGTGCAATATTTTGAAGGATTATTTGTTCTCATCCGTTCCTTAATTTCTGGATGAAAAATAAAATGATCCTTTTGATTTCTTACATATATCAAATTTTTGATTGAATTATCTTTTTTACATCTATTATCATGATGAACCAGTTCACTTCGTTTTAAAGGCCGTCCTAATTCATATTCTATTTTTAACCTCGATAGTCTTTTTTTTAATTTTCGCCTCCAGGTAATAATAGGATAACCATATGCATCTATATATTCATGAATTGCCCGCACGCGCATTCCTGGTTTCAAATGGTCTGCCCGAATTTCTTCTTCTCTTTCTCCGATAAATTGATTACCCCATTTAAATATTTTGAAGAGATGGTCCGATGTACAATCAATGAATGATCCATTATCAAACTTTACTCGTATCAATTCTGCATTTGTTCGTGTCTTTGCTACCATCCTCGGTTTAACAAATAATATTCGATCATTCTGTGAATCAAGCGTCATAACAGGATAAGGATCAGTCATTTTAGCTAGGTCCTTAATGGGAATTTTGCCATTTATAGTATTAACTGCTGTATCACCTGCCAAACAATGAAAAGAGCATCCCCTTCCCAAGATCATAGTCAAAACCGGCGATTTTAATTCTGGAAATAAAGGAAAATTCATTTCTTCTATCCCAAAAATATTCCGGTCAATAAAAGGCAACCTATCTAACCCTACTAGACGACAATTTGCACCAGAATCAGGACCTATACCATCCGGGCCATATTCTATGAAGGTTGGTAATAGATATTCCCCTTCACCTCGAATGACCATATCTGCCCCAGTCTCTTCTTCTATCATCTCACTTAAAGAGGCATGGGCACCTCCCACGATAATCTTCGCATTCGGTTTATTTTTTCTCAAAATCTCTATGGCCCTCTGCCCATGCAGATAATCTGTAGATAAATACGAGAAACACCAAAAATCTGCATCAACGGATTGGCAGATCTGATCCCATGTATGCCAAGAAGCCAGTTTTCTGAAATCAAACAACTGACCTGATGGCCATCCTCTTTAAGTATGGTAATCAGCATAGCTACTCCATGGCTGATCAAGGTCCCTTCAAAGCCCCGATTGAAGCTATTGAATCCCGGGACTTGAATATTCACATAGGCAAAAATTATCCTGGCCATTTAGATATAATTCCTAATTTTCATGATTATCCCCACCGGACATCGGCAATGTTTCTCGCATTTTTGACAGAACCAGCAACCCGAAAAGATTCTACAGGCGCATAAATATTCTGTTAAACACCCCCGGTCCTGTATCGGCGCATTACAGCAAGGACAAACAGAATTATAAACAATCTGAACTATGGGGCTAATTGGCTGCATGATATTCAAATATCCTTAGTCCCAGATGCCAACCTTTTTCTTTCGGTTGTCCATAATATCCTATCTCTCTTATGCCTTTATCAGAATATGAGGCCAATATCTGTTCCGTTGCCTCCCATACCTCCCCGACCCATTCCGGCAAATCTTTCTGAAACCTGGCGGCATCATCAAAAATTAGTAAAGCATCCCTGGATAAATAGGGATAGATCAATTCAAAATATCGTAATACGGCATCCTTGGTATGAAGCGCATCAAAAAAACACACGCCAATATTATTGATAGGATCAGAAGCAAAAGCCGTTTCAATAGATTGCGCTTTAAACTTAAAATGTGCAGGGAGGCCATCAGGAAATATCATACTCAAATTGGTAAATAGATGCCCTGTGTTCCCACCGTATTGACTAAAATCATCGATGGCAATAAAATTTTTATCTTCATTATGGAGCATAGCTCCACAAAGGGTTAGTCCCCGATGGGTCCCTAATTCCACAAAAGTTTCATCATTCTCCATAGCCTTTACTGCTATATTCAAGACCATTAAGATATTAGCCGAGGTCATCCCCCCAAACTCGGGTGTTCCGATCTTCTCAATAACTTTTGATAAATAATCATTCGGTATTCGATTCACTGTCTTTAATTGCTCTAGAAAATATTTCAGCCTCATGAGATCATCTCTTCTACATCTGGAATGCCAGATCCCCAGCCAGACCAGGCTTTTGCCTGTTCAAACCATCTCCATTGCTCAACATAAGAGCGATTATAGATTACTGGAGCCTGTTGACACTTATCTCTCCATGCCTTTTCTGCATGGCCTAGATGCCACCAGGGTCCCACTGCATGATACAGCCGGTATCCCCATATGATACCCAGGGCACATCCTTGCGCTCTTACATAATCTCCCCATTCACCATTCATATCCGACATTATTCCCGCATGGCTTTTCCATGAATATCCTCGCAGCAGATCGGTCTTCCAAATAGCACAAGAGCCTGAGAATGTATGGGGAGGTGAAAGCAGAATTGCCTGATTGCCACATCTAATCCAGGAGCTATCTAGCCCTTGAGGGTCAATTACAGGGATATTTTCTTCAACTATATTTTCATATTGAAATCGTGGCTCGGAAAAACTATTATAATCAACTCCTCCCCAAGAAACCCCCATCTGATTTCTCTCATCCCTGGGGCCACCGAGATTTAAACCAGCCAGAGTAGGGTAATTTTCAAAGCATTCTATCATGGCTGGCAACCAGCCTTTGGTTACTAGCCATATATCATCATCGATACTCATCACATAAGGGGTAGTCACAATTTTTAATAATTTATTCCTGGCTTCGGTCCCAATATTAATCTTCGAGTGCATAGGAATGAAATAAGGCCATTTTTTTAAAGTAGCCAGATAATCTGCCGTATCATCCTCTGAGGCATTATCCCAGATATAAATCATAACCTGCTCTCTTTCTGTGGTCGCATAGAGACTATAGATGCAGCGTTCCACAAATTCCCGCCGATTTCTGGTAACAAGTAATACGCTTAATTGGCTCATATCCCAAATCCTTCCCCCCTTTAAATATGTGCTAAGCCATTAAACCGATCTGTTGCATTTTTTTAACCTTTTATGGTCCTCACCCAAATATGAACCCCTTGATCCCATGAATCTAATGATTCCACTGGGACAATGGTTCCATCGGTATGATGATAACCAGGAAAGATGTCTTTCTTCTGTAATTTAGATTGATATTTTTCCAGAAAATCATGAATCATTTCCGCTGTCCATCCACTCTGATGGGTATCAAGATCAAACTTTTGCCATCCCCAAAGTAATCCTCGCAAAAATATCCAATTTACCTTTCCCTGATTGTAGAGTTTTATCGCATGGTCTACTGGCGGAAAATTGAATTCAATAATACCTTCTGGTATTAATATGCGTAACCATTCTTCAAATGCGAGAGTACATTGGCGATAATTCATGTGCTCCCACATTCCACGGCCATAAATATGGCCTATTGAGGCATCTTCAAAGGGCAATTCCCAAGCAAAACATTCGATCTCGATATGATGCTCTCCTTCAGGGACATGAGGATCAGTATGTATCCATTCATCCCATTTTTCTCTTCCAAAACCACCAGAGCCTACCTCAACTTTAAAAGGCTTAGGAAACCCCTTCAGATCTTTTAATATCCTGGGCATGTTTTATTTATCCCGGCAGTGTTGCCAGAAATGCATCCCAGGCAGGTCCAAATATCTCGCTATTCAGAGGAAAGCTGCTTCGATAGACAATCGTATCTTTATCCCAATGACCAAAGCGCAGGGTATAGATCACAAAATAAGGAATATGACTATCTTTAAATATTTCTTCCCATACATTCCAGGCAACCATATTCACATGTTCGGGTGCATTCTGCCATTCCTCTTCAAATTGCTCCCGTCGTGGATCATCAATCTCTGGCAACGCGGCAAAGCAGGTAAATACGTTTTCACCTACTCCAATCATCTTCTCGATCAGTTTCCCGCCATTTATTATCGGCAGATGTTCTAGTAAATCCTGCATGAATATCAGAGAAAATTTAACCTTCTTACTCGGCATTCCCACCCGGAAAGGCCGATCCTCACAAAACTTTAATGCATCCATACAGAAGAGATACCGGCTGATTTCCTCCGGGGCATTCTCGATGGCATATTTAGAAAAGTCCACCCCCCAGGCATTTACCCCTCTATCCCGGAATGCCTTGACATAATAACCCTTGGCACATCCCAAATCCAGACACGATTTAGGCTGGAACAAGACCATAGCCAGATCAACCAAGGTAGGATTAATCGAAGCCTCACTATAGCCCTTATAGCCCACTAATGCCTCAGGGTCATCATAATAGTGATAATCATAAAAACTGCCATCCAATAAATTAATCTTTTCTAAATCCTGCATCCCTACCTCCTTATTGTTTTTTGGTTATTCTGGCTAGGCCATTATGCTCAAGCTCTGCGATCTCCCTTCCTAATTTAGCCCAGCGCTCTTTTTTATAATAAAGAAATTGCTCTTTCGTCTCAAACTGCCCAAAGCTGATTCCATCAAATTTAAAGGCCCCTTTGTCCCGAAGTTTCGGGTGGCATATCGGAAAAGGTTCTTCCAATACCCAATGGTATTGCTCCTGGAATCCGGTAGCCAGGCGATCTTTTGCCCGGGCCTGTGCTTGCTGCGGATTCCTCAAAGGATAATGCCTGATAATTGGACCAAAAGGTAAATGCTGGCCTGATAACCCATGGGGGGTCGTCTTATGGTCCTGTAAAGGATGGTAATATAACCCCGACTTATTCTTGAATTGCCTTTCTTCAATGGTCCCCGGTGAATAATAAACGGGCAATCCGTTACTTAGATCATCCTCGGGATGGAGGAAAAAATACATGGTATGCCAATTCACCTGGTCTCTACCATAAGCATCAGTCTCTTCGGCCATCATGATCGGGTCATCCCAGAAAAATTCATCGGGATGCAGCAGATGAAACCATCCTTCATAACCATAGTTCCTCTGGGCATATTCCAGCAGGCATTGTCGCATCCCATCACAGGGTCGTTGGTCGCCATATAAAGTCTTCTGCTTCACGATATATTTTACCCTTGGCCAATCCCGCAACCTCTCATAGGTTCCATCATTCGAGTCATCCAAAACTAAGACCGGGTAAATACCAAAACTATCGATATGCTCGATATAGCGCTCAATAATATCGATTTCGTTCCTAACCATCATCAGCCCAATATGTTGCATAATCTCTCCTATTTAAAACGAGATTTTTGGTGAATAAGTGCGGTCTGACAAGTTGAGCAAATAGGTAAATCTCTTTTTTGCCGTGTCAGATGCGCCTGCCGGAATCGCTGAAAGGCTTCTCCCTGCCAAATCTCTAATAAAGTCGATTCCTTCAGATTCCCCATCTTCAACTTTCCCTCCCAATCGATACAGCAAGGAACCACATCCAGATTAGTCAATACAATAGCATTCTCCAGGACATAATCGCAAGGACGATCATCTGGCTCTGAATAAGCCCGTTCTTTTAAAGGCCAGCCCCGGCCATCACACCATTGGAAATATACCTGGCAATTGCCTTTCTCAGTCCAATAGGCTTTAAAATCCTCCACTTCCTTTTCATTCTCTTCCATAACCGTAAAAACAATCCCAATCGGAAACTTTCTCTTTTTTGATATCTTCCAAAAATGATCTATCCCGCTCAAAACCCGAGTTAGATTAAGTCCCGGTCGTATTCTCTGATATACTTGAGGCCTCATAGAATCCAGGGAAAACCAGACATGATGCGGTTCTAATTGCAAGATCCGCTCAGCCAGAATCTCATCCATAGTAGAGCCATTGGTCACAATACCGATTTTATTTGGCCCCAAAACATCCCGGGCAGCGCTAGCAAAATAGAAGAAGTAATTGGGATAAAGCAGAGGTTCATTATAGTTATGGAATTCTATATATTCCAGGTCCGGCCAATATCTAAGACTCTTAATCAGTTCTATCGCACTCTCATAATCAATCCTGGGAGCTCTCAAATCTTCAATTACAGACTGGGGACAATGGCGGCACTGCCCATTGCACTCGGTACTGATCTCTATGCTTATATGTTTTAAGGGAAAATCTACCGTCATTAAATTCTTTTACTTCTATGTTTCTTTAAGCCTACTTTTTTTATTTTCTAAGGATTGAAGTTCACGCCTGGCATCTTCTATAGCCTCGATTTCAGTAAGTCCAACACCCGTTACTTTCAAATCAATGCGACGATCTATGGTTGTCAATTCTGCAAGCCATAAATTATTATCGAAATGCAAAACATACTTAAGCGATTCATTTTGCCACATTGGCTTCCTCCATCAGATACGAGCCTCGATCCGAGGCCAACTTTGATCTCGCTTAACCCCCCGCCTTTAGGCGTGGGATTGCGCTCGTGTTTTGTTCATTTACTCGATCCACCGCGGTTTTCTTCCAGAAATCCAATTTGCGATAATCTGGCCGATCCTATTGCGATAAGTCCAGGGCCGCCAATCCGGTCTATTATCTTGGTGTTCTCGGGTCAATATTTCCTCTAATTCTCTTGCTGAGCCATAAGTCAATGGCCGCCCAAATCTATTCAGATCCCGTTGATGGTGTTTAAAGATAGGCCATGCCGTACTGACATATTCGATATAGCCCCGGGATGGAATGCTTGGAGAGAAGCCCGCATAACAGCCTGCGACATCATTGATTTCTCGTTCTAAACATAGAACATATCTGCCCTTATTAAGCAAAGCAACCTGATATTCTGATTTAACTGAATGTAAAACGCTAATATGCTTATCTCTATATCTAGACCATCCTTCACCTACCAATAAAACTTTTACCCTGTGCCTATCGAATGTAGGCATCAAGCTCTCTATTTCCCTCTGACGCGAAGGATAAGCATATCCCACGAGAATAAGGTCATATTCTTTTTCAATTTCTATTGCATTCTCAATATGTTTCATGGAAACGCTATTAGTAGGAAGTATTCCTGGAGCTATCCCATCATATTGCCCAATCCCAGAAATATCATTGGTATAAATGTAATCGAATTGCAGGGCATTTTGTATATTTGTCCTTAATGCCCAGGGGTCCTCCATCTGGATAGCAATCTTCGTTCCAGGAAAACTCTTTACCCTGAGCATGTCTTGAGAAGAATATTGAAAAGGGGCCAGACATAATAATAAGTCTCTTCTTTGAGCGATATGCTCTCCAGGATCAAATAGCTTTAGGGGTCTTAACCAGCCTTCTTCTATAATCCGCTCACAAACAAATTTCTGTGAAGTTGTCAATACATTGCCCGGCAAATAGGCAAATATTTCGGGAGGCTCGAAAGCACGAATAGAACATAAGTCCCTCTCATGTGTCCGGCCAAACTCCGGCTCATCCTTCACTCTATGAATGGTTTGTAAGGCATGTTGGCGATAGAGATGTAATATATCCGGGATAGTTGTTATCTTGGCTTCCATGACCGCTGAGCGATAAAGTATATCCCAATCCTCGGCAGTAGATAGCCTTTCATTAAATAGGCCATAGGTATTCTCATAGCTCTCTTTTCTAAATAAAAAGCTTCCAATATCCAGAGGATTTTGCTCCCGAATAGCTTTTATAGATAATCTATTAGGCTCGGCTTTTTGCACAGCATTCAAAGGAGCATTCTTAATCAAGTTATTCGTGATACCCACGGAACAACAAATCAGATCTGCATCACTTGTTTCACCAATATGAACCATGCGTTGAAGTTTCTCTGGCAAAAAATAATCATCATCATTTAATATCAGAAAATATTTGCCTTTTGCCTTATCTAATAATTCATTCCGGCGGGTTGTAAAAGGACATTTTGTCTTATCTATGGAAATAGGGAAGTATTTAATCCGATCATCTCTAAGATTCTGTAAATATTCCCTGGTAGCAGCTATCCCTGAATCATCACTCTCATCCAGAATAAGCCATTCCCACGAATTATATAGCTGGTGTTGTAGAGATTTTGCCGCTTCTATCAAATAATGAAAGCGATTCATAGTAACGGTTATAACTGATATTAACGGTGTTGCGGACATTAACTTTTTCCTGGTTTATTAAAGGTAAATAACAGAAAGTGCTTGCTGTAGCCCTTGACTGATCTTTTTTATCAATAGTTCTCGAAAGTCTTTTCGCCTAATAGCTGCTGCATTTTCCAGATTAGTTAAAAAAAGTGGTTCCAGAATAATAGCTGGGGGGATAGTACGACGTAGAAAACCCAGCGTGTACCAAACCTTCTTTCCATTAATCAGACGCCAATATGCGCCATGCTTTATACCACGATCTTCTTTACCTAATTCCAGGAGATTGTTTTGAAATATTTCTGCAAATACCTTTCCTGTTTCTGACCAATACCATGTCTCTGTACCGGAGGCTGCTTCCCGATACGCAGCATTAAAATGAAGCTCTATAGCCAGACCGAGCTCTGGTGCATGGTCATTAATCCATTCAATCTTATTCGCTAAAGGCTGGTTATAAGAAAAGACTATCCTTTTATCGCCAATAAAAATATCAGCCAAATTACGTGTTATATCGTAGGCAATCTGATATTCATCCAAATCACCTACAATCGCCCCAGGCCTGGATGCTGTATGTCCGGAAGAAAAGAATATTTTTTTCATAACATTCGGGCGTGGAGACCGCCTGCTTTATCTGGCGGAGGAATTGCCCGTCCTCCAACTATTAAAGGTTAGAAACTTGACTTCTGACAGCTTAGCGTTCTGGCACAATCGCTTACCATCTATTAGCGAATGTAGACTGATACGATCCTTTAGCCAGCCACCGACATAACTCAGACCCCATACTGGGTGCTTAACCAGGCTACCACGCTTAAACCCTAAGCTCTGTGTGCCACCATAAACACGCCTTATGCCTCCTTTAGCAGGTTGTAGGGCATGAAGCTGCCTGCGGTGAAAACGCAGGGGAATCAAGCCAAGAACTTGCTTATTATCTGGCATGTTGCCTTGGGTTTGGGAATAAGCCAGACACCAGGCATCTACCCAATGATCCTTCTTGAGTCCCAAAGCTTCTCGTATGGCTTTAGTCTCATAGCCCTGCAAAGTTATTAATTGGCCTAGCTTTTGTATCTCTTTATAAAAAAATCTCTTACCGACTTCCAGAGGTGAAAAAGACCTATTCCATCTGCCTTTGCCTTTCTTTGTCCGTGCTCTTATATCCTCTACCACAAAATGGCTTATGGGATATAGCTTCTTTAGCCACCAGCATATCCGTAACTTCCACTGCCAGCGTGCCCTGGTACTGGGTGGCAGGCCGCCTATCCTGCGGTTACTTCGATTAGCCCGGCAAGGTGTATTCCGGCTCCGTCTCGCTCTGCGCATCTGCCGCCGCTGCTTGACATGATCCTTCACCCAGGTTACGGCATCGGCCTCGATATTCAGATAAGTATGGGCGTTGGACTTAACTGATAAGCCCTCTTTCTTACTACCAGGATCAATGTCCACCACTACATCCTGTACATGTCTGGCAGAGGGTTCTACGTTAAGTCTCACACAAAATACTCCTCGCTTCCAAAATGGTGTTGCCTTGCCTGACTCTATCCACTTCCTGGCTTTCTTTGGTCTAGTAGGCATCAAGGGTACTTGGTTCTTATCTACTACCGGTACAAACATGAGATTACTCCCCTTGTATTTACTGCCCTTCGCCACTGGCCTGCATAGCGGGTAGGGATTAGGGCGGCGTTCCTACCGTATCTCAGGCTGCCACGCCCAGCAAGCTCAGTTACTATCCGGCTAGTCAACTGCTTTTAATCCTGCTCAGGCTGGTTGGCTTCCAGCCTTTCGCAAGCCGTCTGCTTTAGCTGACGGTAGTTGACGTAGATCAGCAATCACCTTAGAACTATCAGAAGTAAAAGCGAATGGTATTTCAGCAAAATCTTTTAAAGCCATACGTACTTCATCTTGTTTATCCTGTTTACAACATAATAATAGCATTGCGCGCCCCGAACCACACATTTTACCACCATAGGCCCCTGCTTCTCTGCTTATTTTCCATGCTTTATGAAATTTATCATCTGTTGCACCAGCACCGCATTTTAATTTGAGTTCATAAGCCTTATTGAGGCAAGAACCATAAAATTGTAAATCCTGACTTTCCGAATTAAGCCAGTCAAAAACATCATGTGCAAGTTTATTTAACTGATCCATTATTTCAAAATCCTGGTTATTTCGCATGTCGCATTTCAAATTATCACTTGATTGAATGTCTCCTCGGCCTATATAAAACAGTAACAGATTATCTCTTAGCCATTCTTGCCTTGAAATATCAATAAATTCTATTATGGGTTGCACCATTTCATTTTTGCTCTTAAATTCTATGCCCATGATCCCTCCTCCAAAAGCTATTGGAAAAGGATTTTGATACCCTACGGGCCGTCCTAAAATGTTTCTTTCTATATGATATGTTGTTTTGGCTAATTCCATTTGTGATAAATCCGATAGATTAAGATAACGGCGAACGCCCTGGATTAAGCCCATCAGAAGGGCAGTGCTGCCAGCCAGACCGGAATGTTTTGGAATATCACTGAAAATAGCTATTTCTAATGATCGAAAGGGAATATCATAAAAAGAAAATACTGCCTCTATATATTCTTTAGGAACGGATTGCGCTAAATTTTTATCAGTATCTATAATGCTTTTAGAGCCTATCTGTATAGGTGCTTCTCTAATCCATAAATACAAAAATTTATTGATAGTCGAAGTAACAATAAATGCACTCCCCCGATCCTCGATATAATCAGGAAAATCACACCCGGCAAGTAGCGGCAAACGAAATGGGGTCTTTGTAATAATAATCCTTGACATTACCTTCTCCATCGCAATAAGCAAAATATCGTGGTGAACGAATGATGTTTAAGATGGCTATCATTTGCTTTAAATTCAAATCAGGAAAAGATGGGCAAATAATAAGGCGTCCCGCAGAGATGATCTCAGGGGCTATATGTGAGGGATCAGAAACTAGATAATAATCATCATAATTACTTTGCGAGAATTTATTGTTACAGACAAGGCTTAATGTCCCCATATCCGAGTTTATTATATCCGGTTCATTCAAAACGGGAAGTATAAAATTACCTTCTATTTCTATTGTTCTGAAATCTATTTCTGGTAGCTTGCAATTTAAAGAAATTTTTGTTGGACTTGAATAATCTTTTTCTTCCTGGATATAATGATAATCCCTTAACCCGCCAAGTTGGATTGATTGACGCCCTGAATTACCACTATGTACACGATATTGAGCTAGGCGATCTTCTATCAATCCAATGCCTTGTGATTGAAACATGAGACGTATAATATAATCCCAATCCTCTGCCGTACGAAGTTTTTCGTCGAACCAACCAATGCGCTGCAGCATTTCTTTCCGTATCGCCAGACAACCGCTATCAATGAAATTCCGGTGCATTATAGTATCTTTTGAGCATAATAGTGGTAAATCAAATGGCCCAATTATAGTATCCTGTTCATCAATATAATCACCCAGGCAGGATACTGCATCATATTCGGTATGCTTATCTAAATAAGCTACCATAGCTTCACAAAATGTGGGGCTTTTTGTATTGTCATCATCAAGAATGGCAAAATAATCACCATTCATACAATCTAATGCTGTATTCCATAACAAAGAAACATTCCGGTAGGTGGGATGATCGCGTTTTATGATTCTGATATGAGGGTCGTTTTGAATCGAGACCAGATATTCATGAAGATCTATAGAAGGAGAATAATCATCAACAATAATTAATTCCCAATTATCAATAGATTGTGCGAGCAACGATTCAACTGCTCGCGGTAGCAGATGAGGTCGATTGCGTGATTTCATTATGATAGAAATCCGAGGCTTATTTTGCATCAAAACTCAATCCGTTTCCAGGATAAAAGGTTTTTTGTTGACACTCCCCAGAACTAAAGGGCGGGGCTTGAGGGATTTTTGGTCACAATCATATTTTGCCAGAAGCTGGCCTATCTGGGGTAAATTTTTTTTTGCAATTATATTTTGTCAGGAGCTGGCCTAAAAGACATAATAGAATCTTACCGGTATCACCTTTAGTCGAATGGAGCGAAGATTCTTTAGCAAGCTGTTCTTGCACAAAAGATTCTTCTAGAGATTTAAACTCCAGAACGAGCTGCCTGACAATAGGATCTTTTGGTAAAAGATATTCGCTAAATTTTAACTTCTCACAATTATTTTCAAGCGTCTTAAAAGAATATTCAATGGCATAATCCTGATTAAATATTGGTGTGCCCCTATAAGCCCGGATTACGGGTTCAATACTAATTCGCACACCTCGCTCTTGCCAGCGATTCAACTGGATATAATTAATCCATAAATCCTCCATAGAACTTTCTGGTGGAAATAACATAATCAGATAATATAAATCGATTTGATACTTATTGGCCCAATCAATAATTTGATTTGCTTTTATCAAGTCAACCGATTTATTAAGAGATTTCAAGACGGCTGGGCTGCAATTCTCGATCCCTAGCGTGATACGCCAGACACCAAGTTCCTTCAACCGAACAATATCTTCTTTTTCTAAACTCTGGACAGACGTTTGAATAAGAAATTTGCATTTAGATTTATCCTTTAATCCGGAAGCCAGATATAAATCAATAAATTTATTAAAATGCTCTTTATAAGGAAAATAAATATCATCGGTAACAAAATAGATAGATTCAAGATCAGGAACTTGCTCTAGAACACGCTGTACCAAAATAAATATTTGTTCTCCAGTTAAATAATTTAT
>Ga0209518_1000626_pt1 | contig 44008 bp, 65 predicted proteins | sample RifGroB1_FD_183993 | JGI IMG/M metagenome (GOLD analysis project Ga0209518, IMG submission 183993) | Groundwater microbial communities from Rifle, Colorado, USA - Groundwater B1 (SPAdes) (version 2) | ecosystem: Environmental > Aquatic > Deep subsurface > Groundwater | place: Rifle, Colorado...
ACGGCAATGCGTGCCAATTGAATGCAACAACAGGAAAGCCTGATGACAATGGGGTTGTTTTATGGCTGCCTCTGGATGAGCAAAATGCGACAAGCGACTATTCTTCCTCGGATAATGATGGGATTATTCAGGGAGAGGCTAAATTTACAAATGACTCTGCTATAGGGCTGGGAGCATACAGCTTTGACGGGGTTGATGATTATATAAATATCTCGTCAGAAGCAGCATCCTTGAAAATAACAAATACTGTAAGCGTTTCGCTATGGGCAAAGCCTATGAATGGCTCTACAAACATTTTTTTAATAAAAGAAAGCACTGGGGATAATGGAGATTATTGGATGGCATTTCAATCCAATAATACAATAAGATGCAATTCTGCTGGAGGGGGAGGTGGAGTTGCAGGATTGCCAACATCTCCAATCTCGAATAATACTTGGTATCATTTAGCTTTGACATACCAATTAAACGAGCTTAAATGCTATGTAAATGGAGTTTTGCAAGGAACAGATACAAGTTTAGCAGCCCCTACTGGAAGCAACCAGCCCATATTGATAGGCGGAGGCTATCCTTTTGATGCTGTCCCACGCACGAATTTCTGGAATGGCTCGATTGATGAGGTAAGAATCTATAACAGGATTTTAACAGAATCAGAAATCAGCCAGCTTTACTGGGCAGGAGTAAGAAAAGGGCTTATATTAAATTCATCCCAAACAAGAAAGAATGAAATCTGGAATGCAACAATAACATTATATGATGCCAAACAGGGTGTTTCAACATCAGCTAATTTCAGTTTTGACAAAATACGGAATACAATACCCAATGGGACAAATTTCTTCAATACGACAATAAGGCATGGAAACAGAAATATGACGTTTAATATAACATCTGCTGCGTTTGACCCTGATGTAGGAGAAGGAATAGATACTTTATACTATCTATTCTATCAAAATTTCTCTGGAGATTGGAAGCTATTAAGTAATACTACAGATTTGAATGTAACCACAAACATATCAACAGGAGATGGGCATTATGGGCTGCTCGTAAATGTAACCGATTTGGAGGCTACTGCAAAAAGCTCAATTTTAGCTTTTGAGATTGATACTGATACTCCCTCACTTGAAGCATTTAACTATACCGACAGCACATTTACAAATCAGAATCTAACCTTATTGGTAGCTGTAAAAGATAATTCCCTGCCTTATAACAACAGCATAAGGGTATGGAAAGGAAGCCGAGATTATCACACAAACAGCAGCACGGCAAGAGTAGGGAAATACATCAATCTAACCAACTTAAACTTAAATCTTACCGAAGACGGCAATTACACTATTGAAATTAACTTCTCTGATGCGGTTTCTGAATCGCCTTTGATAAAAGATGATTACAAGAAAGGCAAGAAAGGGGAAAGTGAACTGATATTTAACGATTCAAAAACCAATTCTTTAATGCTGATGAAAATATGGTTTGTTGAAAAACAGGATAAATTAACAGATACTCCTGCTACATTAAAATCATATTCTGAATTTAACCAAAAAGGGACTCACCTGAATTTCGGGGTTAATTTTACCGTAGTAAAGCCAGAAACAAAAATAATTTTTAATTTGAGCATAGATAAAGAGAATTTTGATGTGATTAATAATTCTGGAATAGAGGGGCTTATAGTTTTTTATCCCAAAGGCATTGACTTCGATGGGGTATTATTGGTTAATGGGATTAGCAGAGGATATAATGCAATAGTAACAAAAATAGACAATAAAAATGTTCAGGTAAAAATTGAACCAACATCGGTTTTAGCTGGTAATGATGTTGTGGAGTTTAGAAGTGAAAGCATATTCGGGTTGAATGTTGTAACATTTGTTTATAATTTAGTTATTGATAGGACACCCCCATCGGCATTTTCTTTCAATATATCTGGATTTCCAATAAATAATACATTTACAAATCAAAAAAATTTTAATATAACTGTAAATGGCTCTGATGATTACACAGCAAAAGCACAGCTATACATCAATGATATTATTAACTCAACATCAAATTATAATAACGAATCAGTAAACATAACTAATATACCTCTTCCAGATGGAAATCATACCTTAACTGTGCAAATAAATGATACTGCTGGAAATAAAATTAATTTTTCATATTTCTATAAAATTGTTATTGATACCATAATACCAACAAACATAAGCCCTCTTAACAGAACAGTAATAGGAAATTCAACAAACATCTTGGATAACACCGATGTAAATCTTACAGTAGAGATAAGGGACACTTGGCTTGATAGTGGAAATTTCAGCGAAAACTGCACTTCCACTTCAAGAAGCTGGATTAATCATTCTGTAAATATAGAATCCAATAAAACTTATCATAATGTTTTAGGAAGTGCAAATTTTTCGGCAGGGCAGGTTTGCGGATGGAAATATTATTTCTATGATAGGGCAGGAAATGAGCTAGACCCAATATTTACTTTCAAGATTGGAAGCTCTGCAACAACCAGCCCCGCAAGTTCAAGTGATGATACATCAACAGCAACACAAGGTACAGGGACAGGAACAACGCAAGCAACAGCAGAAGTGTCATCAGAATTAAATCCAAATGATCCTATAAATGTTTTTTTCCCAAGCGAATGGCTTATAGAAAAGGATACGGAAGTAAAAATATTTTTCTTCAATGATCAGAAAAAGCTTCATGATCCAATTATAATAAATTTTGAGTTTAAGCCCTATGACTATTTTATATATAAAGACCTGAAAAAACATTCAATAGGCAATTATACAGCAATATTCTACACTCAAAGCTTTGCAAGGCTTGAAAATCCAAATGACGGCTCAGCACTATCATATACCCTAAAAATATCAGCGATTTCCAGCCCAGAGGTAATAAAAGAAGTGACTTTCACTATAAAAAAATCCTCATTTGTTGATGCAATAATTCAATTTGCACAAGAAAGGAAGGAAGATACATTGAAAGTTATCGGAAAAATAACAGGCTCAAATAAGGAAAAACTGACCACTTGGCAGATAATTGTAATGGTTGTTGCCTCTATTTTCGGATTTTTAATGTTATTATTAATCATTGCATTTTTTGTGTATATCAGCAAAGTAACTTCAAGGGGCAAAAAGCATAAAGATTTGGGATTTGGCTAAATTCATAATTCTGAACAAAAAATAACAATGTTTAAATACTAATTCTGCGAAAACTTCAAAATACTGAAGATTAGAAAAAACCATAGTATTGTTTTTTAAAATGGGCAAAAGGTATGAAAATATATCAAAGCTTCTTACAGCATTGGAAGAGATGAAGGAATCGGCTACAATCCACAAACTAGCCGAAGAGACTGGAATGCACCAGAACACCTTAGAGGAATTGCTTAATCTTTTTGAATTGCTGCCAGAACTGCCATTTAAGGTAAGAATAATATCCAATAATAAGAGGAAAATAATAATCAAGGATGATAATCTGGATTCAAACCAAAAAATCAATCTAAAGCTAAACCAAATAGAAAAAAAACTGAATTTGCTGATGAAAAGATGACCAACATAAGTCTAGGCTCAAATTGCAATTTAAATTTATCCAAGCTTATAGATACAAGGCTTCTCGTTCAGGCAAATTCTGGTGGGGGAAAATCTTGGCTATTAAGAAGATTATTGGAAAAATCTCATGGAAAAATACAACAGATTGTATTGGACTTAGAGGGGGAATTTTCAACTTTAAGGGAAAAATTGAATTATATTCTTGTGGGCAAAGATGGTGAATATTTCCAGAATCTTTGCCCCAATGAAATAAATTCTACAACATTTATAACTTATCTTGAGGTATGTGCATGAAAAAAACAATATTATTGCTTATACTGCTAATAATAAATACTGCTTTAGGCAATGCCCTTCTGATAGAGCCTGCAACAATAACCACATCAGCAAATGTAAATGAGGAAAAAAAAATCGAATTGAGCATAACAAATGATCAAAGTTTCATAATCTATGATATTGAGTTCTCTGGAAACCCTTACATAACCTATCCAGCAAAGATAAGCCAATTGGGAATAAATGGAACAATAAAAAAGAACATAACGATTTTAACTAATGCTGATTTTTCAACAGCCCAATATGTGTCATTAATTAAGTTTTTTTATTTTCAGGACATATCGTTTCCTTCAAAAACCCATGACATAAACATAACAGATTCGCAATATGTGCCTCTAAAAATTACAATAATTAAGGGAGATTCTATAAAATGGAAAAACTATGGCTCATTGCAGCATTCAGTAACTTCTTCTGACTTTAATGTCATGTTGCAGCCAAATGGCGAGACGACAATAAGCTTCAATGAAATAAAATACATAGATTACCATGATACAAATACGGGATTTCATGGATTCATAAATGTGACCAACCAAAGCTCCCAATTGACTCATAATCCTGATTTTGATAAAAGTTTTGTGATAAATCTGGAATCAAGGTTTAGGGATACAACAATAGAACTTTCAATAGTGGATAAATCAGATTTTACAGTAAGCCATAACAGCTATGAAGAAGGATTATTGAAAATATCAAATACTGGCGATAAAAAGGCAATAAGCCTTAATCTAAAAGCGGATAAAAGCTGGATTGCATTCAACAAAAACAACTTCAACCTGTCTGCTGGCTCAAATAGTTTCATAACATTCAGCATAAACCCAGTAGCAGCAAGCATAGCCGAAACCAACAATACCCATCAGATAAAAATAACTCTGCAATCAAGCAATGCAGGCTCAAAAGAATCAAATATAAATGTTTTTGTGCCTTATGAAAATTCTTTAGAGGAAGATTTAAGAAATAAAAGCTATGATCAGCTATTGGAAGAGGCAAGAAAATTAAGGGAAGCACTGGATAAGCTGCAACCACCACAAAATCCAGAGCCAATAATAATTTACAAGGAAAGTGAAGTGCCATATAATTATACCCAGACAGACATCTTCAATATGTACATCAGGTTGGGAAACATAGAAAAAGCCATTGGAGACACAAGCAAATTCTCGAATGAAAAAACGCAATCAATAGACTCAAGGCTGGAAAATCAGCTTATTCAGGTAGATAACCTTCTTTTAGTTGCAAATGAAAGCTTGCAATTGGGCTTGGAAAACAAAAAAAGGATTGACAATACATCAGTAACGGTGATAATACTTATCATCATAGTTTCTGCTTTAGTATTGGGGACAATTCTGATATTTACGCTGGTGAAATACAAGAAAAAATCATTAATGGAGCAATTGATGAAGTAACATAATCCCACCATCTAAAGATGGGGGCTTTTATCCATAAGCTCAGTCGCAGTTGTCAAAAGACCTTTGACATCATCACTTTGAATGTGAGGCTCTGTTACGAGAGCCGAAACACCATCAGCTTTGCTGTGGTGTTTAGAAGCGATATTAATCGCTCCGTTTAAATCAGCGTTTAAGGAGTAATTGCAATGCAAACACTTAAAAAAACCTTTGGAACGAGAACCAATCTGTCCGCACTTACTACAAAGTTTAGAAGTATGGTAAGGATTAACCCTAATTACATTAATCCCATTCTGAATAGCTTTGTAAGTGATAAAGCTATGCAGTTGGTAGAAACTCCAGCCATTCAGCCAGAAGTTAAACTTCTTGCCCCTGCTTCCTTGTCTTATTCCTTTGATATTCTCCAAAACAATTGTTCCAGCATTGCAGTTTGCAACAATCTGTTTGCTTATGCTGTGGTTTACCCAAGCCTTGAAACGTCTCTCCCTGCCAGAAATCTTTTTAAGCAATTTCTGGGCAGAACGAGTGCCTTTGGCTTGAAGCTTTGCCCTCAAACGCTTGAATTTGAGCCTATACCTTTTAATCTTATTTCCGCTAAAGAACTGCCTATTGCTTGTTACAGCAATGTGGTTTATTCCGACATCAACACCAACTTGAAGTCCGTTAGAAATCTTGTTGATGTTGATGTCTCTGGAAAATGTGATATTAAGGAAAAATCTGCCGTTTTTGTCAATAGTAAGCAAAGCAGTCTGATAACTCCAAGACAAATATTTAAGATAATATTCAGGAATCTCTATTGGAATATCAATCCTTTCTTTAAGCGTAGAGAGCCTGACTTTCTCTTTGGAGAAAGTGAAAGTCCTCTTGTCAAAAGCCAAAGGCATCATTTCCTTAAATTGAGGTTTTCTACCCTTATTAGCCTTAATAGATTTAAGGGCTTGGGAAGCTACCCTGTTGGCGTTTACAACGAATTGGGAAGGCAGATTAAACAGCTTTCTGGTATCGTAATAGCACAAATGATGCAATTTGTATCTGTTATGAATGTTAGCCTTAAATCCTTCATCAGCAATGTATTGAATAGCTTTGGAATATTGCTTCATAGTTTCAAGAAGCTGGTCGTTTCTTGGAATCTTTATTTTGATAGTGGCTACGGACTTCATATTGCTAATAAAGATGAAGTTATATATAAATCTTATGGGCAAATGTCCAGTGGTATCGGAGGATGGCAATTCCTCCCACGATTGAAATCGTGGGTATACTTGCCATACGAGTTATGACACAAAACTGCCCAAGTTGCAAACAAGGATTAGAATTAAAAGAAAGCTATTCAAATATCTATAAATGCAAAAATTGCAGGAAAGAATGGTTTTTCCTGAAAAGCGAAGCACATGAAATAATAAAGAAAACTATTGATTCGCAAGAGGTAATTAATTATGGCAAATAAGTGCATATTTTTTATTTTTTTATTGCTGATTATGCCAACAATAAACGCAGAGGAATTTATCAATTTAAACATAAAAACTGGCAACAATACTGCAACCATAGAGCCAGAGACGGGAAATAAAAATACATTCAACTGCAATTTTGACAATGAGTACAATTTTTTGCTTAAAACCAACGAAAAGACGACATTCGATAGTATTGTGGATACACTGAACCTGCAAAAAGAAATAGATATTTACAAGGAAAACTGGAATCAGTGCGGAAACAGGGAAAATGAATTAAAAGCCCAATTGGGGCAAAAAAACAGCGAATTAGACTCATTGAAGGCAAACAAAACAATATCGCAATTCTGCGATGATAGGATTAATGGAATTAATGATGTCAATGGGCAAAAAATGGAAATAAAAGAGCAGGAAATAAATAAAATAAAAAGAGACAATAAGTTCCTTATCGGCATTGAAATATTTTTGTTTATATTATTATTATTATTATTATTAATAATCTACAACATAGCATTGAATTTAAGGAAAAAAGATGGAAAAATGCCCTAAATGCGGAAGCGAAAATATCTTTACAAGATATGACTATAAAACACATAAGCCCATTGAAAGGTTTTGTATTGGAAAAGAAAATGAAGAATGCGATTGGAATGAAGAAATCAAAGAGGAAACTTGATGGGTAAATTAGCAATAATTATCTGGATTAGCGTAGCAATCTTATTGGTTTTGATAACCTCATTAATCCCGCCAATATTTTTTTCAAAATCTTGGTGGTGGTTCGGAGGGACTCTAATATCCCTGATAATCATAGCATTATTGGGATTGGCAATATATTTTATTGTAAGGATGTTGCATAAAGAGCCTGCAAAAGAAGAAACGCAAAGCAAGAAAATTACAGATGAGGAAGCAAGCAAGATAGTGGATAAAATACTAAAAGAGCAGTATGCAGATCATTTCATAAGCTCTGAAGAAAAAATAACCAATGAAGGCTCAGGGCAGCCAAAAACTCCAGTATTTCATAAATTCGGCAAAGGCTACCATGAGCCATACTATTATTTTCTTATCAACATGGTTGAGCCTGCAACAAAGACAAAATTAAAAATGGAAGAAAATGAAAGTAGCATTGATTTCGGAAAAAGGGTTTCAGAGGCAATATCAAAGTTTGCTTCAGAGCCAGAAAGAATGATAATAGACGAGATTGAAAAGGAAACCGAAGAAGGCAGGATAATAACAAGAAGAGTAAGGACAGATTTGGCGGAACTGGAAAAGAAGCAAGAAGAAAAAGAAGCAGAGGAGACTGAAGAGATATAACATGGCACTCCCACTATGGTTTTGGATGGCTTTCTGGATAATAATATGGATAATTATAATGGTAATTCTTATAACATTTGTAATTTTAATAATGGTAAAAACAAAAAAGTTTCCAGACATAAAAAGAGACATCAAAGTAGAGGCTTTGTTCAACCAGTTTTCCAATGGTCATTCAGAAGGATGGCTGAAGTCGGTTAAGCCAGTAAATAACAGGAAGCTGATAACTTTTATACCTATTGATTTAACTGATGAGGAAATAGAAAATGCACAAGAAGTCCCAACAGAAACAATAGCGGTAACAGACAGCCAAATACATATTACCCCGAAAGGCAGGTATTCAAACGCCTATGGCAAAATGTACATACTTCCAAAAGAAATATCAGAAATAATAAACAAGCTGCCAAAGTCATTGGGAGATGGATTTTTAAAAACATCCATAACTGAGCAGTTAAAGGCAGATTTTTTAGAAACAATAAAGCAGGGAACTGAGGCAAGAAGCTTTATTTTGAAGCAATTGGCTGATGGAGAATTATCTAGGGAAGCCTTGATAAAATTGGAAGAAAAATGGGAAAAGTTTGCCACAAGCAAACTTGAAGAATTGCCAAAAGAGGCACAACAAAAGTGAACGGAGGAAAAATGGAACAGGAAAAAACACAAGAACAAATCGAACTGGAAATAAAGGCTTTGGAGGAGAGAAAAACAAAGCTTGAAAGTGAAGCCAAGCAGATAGCAGAATTAAGGCAGGAAGAGGAAAAAAACATGGCTACAAACGTGCCTAAAGCCGAAATAGCCAAAAAACAAGAAGAAGGCATAGTAAGTCAGGAGGGAAGCCAAAAAGTGCCTGAAACCGAACAAAAACAGCCTACAATGCCCCAAAAAAAGGAGAAGCCGAAAGACTGGGACAAGTTCATTAACATATCGGTAACAAGGCATAAAGTGCAGGAAAAGGACGACAAGGAAGCAAGGGAAGAGTTCAAGACAGGCACTAAAACCTACATTGACAGGATAAGGCTTTCAATCAACAAGTATGGCAATGCAGTCATACAAGGCAGGGGCAATGCAATAAAAAGGGCAGTTGATATTGCCATACATGGCTACCTTGAAAAAGAAGGCATCAGGTACACCTACATAAAACTCGACAAGCAGGAAGTGCTATTCAAAGACAGAAAAAAGCTATGGATTTCAGAGATTAAAATTACTGTTGAGAAAGGAGATGGATAAAATTAAAGGCATAGAAATACAAGAGCCGTCTATTGTAAAATTTTTATCTGATGTTAAAGGCATTGCCATGACTTACATGAAGAAGCCGATTCAGGTAAAAGCAATAGAACTAAAAGAAAGAATAAGGATTAACACAAGGGAAGGAACACTATACGGGGAAGTTGGGGATTTTCTCATTGAGGGAATAGAAGGAGAAGTTTATCCATGCGGAAAAAAAATATTTTGGAAAACTTACGAGGAAATAAACCATATACCTGCCCCAATAAAAGATGAAATTGAACATTTTTTAAGGACAGGAATACCAAGATGCCAAGTTTGCAGGAAGGATATGGTAAGGGATATACGAGAAAGGATTGAGGAGTTTTTAACAGAAGGGGATGAATATATTGATTATGAAAATTTTGAGGTTATTCCTGTCGCTTTAAATTCAGAACAGATAAATAAATACAAATGCCCGCCAAATCCCGCAAAGTTCAACGACCCAAGAGCCAAATGGTATGTAAGTAAATACGGTAAGATGAGTTGGGAATTAGACAGCTTGAATCCTTTAGTATTAAGAAAAATGGCAGAAATATCCATTCAAGAATTTTGCAATATTGATAAATACAATACATGGATTAAACGAGAAGAAAAAGAAAAGAAAGCACTAAAAGATTTTGGCGATAAACTAAAGAATGGGAATTAAAAATGTCAATTAAAGACCTTTACAATTGTAGGCAATGTAAGTGGGAAGTTCCAAACTACAAAAATAAATCAATCAACCACTGTCAAAAAGAATTGAAAGAACATTATAAAATTCATCCAAGACCTTTTGAGTTATAATATAGACTAAACAGACTTTATCTGAAGATTTGCTTTTTCAAAAAGTTTAGTATCAATGATAGCCTTGTGTATCCCATTTTTCTCCTGACCAAGATATTCTACCATGCCAATGTAAACCCTGTTCTTGATCATGGAATATAAGGTTGATGGCTTCATATCGAATTTGGAGCATACTTCCTTATAATGAGTTCCAGCAGCAACAGCTTCAAAAATCTGTTTTATTGTCTTAGCTTCATCCTGACTAACAATGCCATTCTTTTTTTCCTTATCAAAAACATAGCCGAAAGGCATCTTGGAAGCAACCATCTTCCCCTTATTGAATTTATCCTGAAGCGTGAAATTTATTCTTTTTGCAGTCCTTTTAGGCTCTTGTTCATTCATAACAGAAATGAAATCAACAGCTATTTCCTCTTTAGGATCATCAGTAGGATAAAGCTGAATACCGCATCGTTTCAAATAAATTATAGCCATCTTTTGAAAAGCAATATTTCTGCTGAACCTATCCCACTTATAAAACATAAGCTCATCAAATAAGCCTTGTTTTGCATCCATGAGCATTTGCTTAAAGTTTGGTCTTTTCCTTAAATCAAATGCAACAATAAGCTTATCCCCTTCAATTGTAATCTTAATGCTGTCATCCTTTATGCTTGCAGACCTATCATCCTTGACATCCCCTTCGCCCTTATAGACCTTGACAATTTCCCGATTATTGCTTTTGCATATCTCCAAGAATTTATTTTCCTGAGCCTCAAAGCTCTGCCCAGTTTTCTGCTGCTCTTCGGTTGATACTCTGGGGTATATTGCAACCCTAATTTTCTTTATTCCAGATTTGTTTTTTAACACTTCCATAAATAATTCAACCCTCCAAAAGCAATCTTTATCGTCGATAGAGTTTTTACCCCTCTCAATGATGTAAAAAAAGGCATAAAATTGTTTAACATTCTATTTTGGATAAGTAATCGTAAACCATCTTATCGTCGGTATCATTTCAAATTTCTCCGATGAACCACCCATACCTAGCTATCCCTCTTGTATGCTCGAAGTGGTAGCTATATCCAACATCTGAATTTTGCCTTATTACAGCCTGAAACAATGATTTAGAGTAGTTTGGGAGCTTCCTAGACCTGCTTTTTATGTGCGTATGCCCAACGAACTCTCCAGCCCCTAAATTAAAAAACAGCCACTTTGCAAGGGTGCTTTCATCATATACCTTTTCTTTATCCATATAGCCACGAAATACAGGCTTGTAAACCACAGGCTTGAAATTACGCCTTGAATTGAGTCCTAATCTGTTGAATCCCGCTTCAGACATCGGCTTTACCCTTCTAATCTCTATTTTGAACCTATTTTCTTCTGCGATTTCCCCCCCACCTTTTTTTAACATTGCCTTTCCACCGAATTTAACAAAATTTTTGCGGTTTCCTTAATGGGTATTCCCAATATACACAAATATTTTTCCCAAAAACCGAAAATAAAAAAATTTAACATTTTTAATTTTTTAACTGCCTAAGCACTATCCCCCTCTGTAGAGTGAACAGACTCAAGAACATTCTTAACAGTCACATAAGAAACCTTGATGCCCTTAGCCTGAAGCAATCCTGCAACTATCCTATAAGAAACTTTCTCACCCTTCGTTTTAAGCTCATTGAAGGTGCTTATTATTTCCTGATTCCTTTTTTCCTTATCCATTTTCTTTTGCACCTTGACCTGCTGCTGCAATCCCTTAAACTGATCCTTATCGCTTTCAGCCCTAGCCTTTCTCATAAGCTCTTTCCTTATGTCATCCTTTCTCTTTGATAAATCAATTTGCAAATATTCATTATAAGTCTTTTCTAGTATGCTATGCTGCATTTCAACTTCATCAGCCACAACAGAATAATCCCTAAGCTTTTGCGGAAAGTGTTTTTTATATTCTGTCATAAAATCCATATAAACGTGCTTATGCCCATGTCTTGGGACTTTGCTCATGCAAATCCTGCTTTCATATCCCCTGACAACGCATTGCCCTGTCGCAAGGTTTTCAATATTTAATTTCTCTTTCTTGCCAAGATTCCTAACCTTGACAAATTTAAGCATATCATCCTGCTCCAGATGAAATATTATCTGCTTCTTGCATTCTGACCTTACCTGCTCCGCAATCCCATTCCATACCCTTCCAACAAGAAAAATGGAAACTCCCCTTGCAGTCTTTCTTAATGTTCCCGTATAATCCCCTATTTTATTTGCCATAGTAGCCTTGTATCCCTGCCCCCTATAAGGTGCTTTGCTCTGGGTTTCTTCCAGAATATAATTCACTGGATACTTGCAGTCTTTCAATGATCTTGAAACTTCTGACAAAATATGAAAGAAAAAAAAGTCCTTTAATTTTTCATCTTCTTTCAGGCATTTATAAACAAAAACGTGCCTGACACTCGGTTCGCTTAATAATTTCCTCGCATCAAAATTACATTTAAAGCTGTTAGGCATTATGCAGCCATCATAATTAAAAATATTCAATACGCCTTCCACATCCCTTAAATCAGACTTGTCTCCAATAGGCTCTTCATCACTATCAATAAGTTTACCCATAAACATTGTCTTCTTTTTTTCGGTAAGCTCTTTTGAATATTTCTTCAGGAATCTTAAATCCTCATTTTCCTTTAATCTTGAACCAGCTTCCATCAATAATCTTAAAGACTTGGTTTCCTTTTCAATCTCAAGCAGAAACATACATTCATCCCTTTGCAGTATCCTTTTTGCCGAGAAAGTTATTATATTTGCCTCTGGAAGAGCCTTTTCCCTTTTCTGCCAGTGTTTTAATCCTCTTCCATAGATTATATGCAATTTTATACTTTTCCTCGCTTCTGGCTTTTCCTTCTGCCATTCCAACTGCCTCAATTGGTATTTGTCGGTAGCTGGAAACATTGCAAATCCTGCTTCTATAACATCATCAACATCAACAAAGAAGAAAGATATAGAGTCTTTAATATTATCCTCAATGGTTTCAACCATTTTTTCAACTAAAACCGATTTACCGCTTGAAGAACCTCCAACAATAAGAATTGGCTTTGGAGAATAACTGCCTTCAAAATCTCTCAATGAAAGATGTGTGTAATGCTGACTTTTAAGCAGGTTCATTTTGCTTCTTCCATCACTTCTGGTATGAAATAATACCCCTTTTTATCTTTAACATAAAATCTGGATTCTCTTGGAATAAAACGACCACTGAATAATTCATAAATCCCTAAATTTGATTCACATACTATTGTCATTGGATATATGCCATGACCGCAGCAACAGGATAATGTTTTGATTTCATTAAAATTCAAATTACTTATTGCTATAGCTAAACACCCATCAACCTTGACATATTTCTTTTTGGGTATTATTTCTGCTTCCCTTGAATTTCTTTTTTGACACATTTTCAGCAAATCATAAGACTCTCTGAGAAGCCCTGATGAATTTCATGCAATCGGGGCAATAATAAGTATTTTCCTTTCCTTTCTTGTTCCTGTCTTCTTTCACAATATGATTGCATTCTAAAATTATTTTTTTAGTCATCTTTTCTTTCCTATTAATCATAATTATGGGATTATAAACCCCACCCCCTTTCGGAGATGGGGAAAGAGGTGATAGATTGCCTTTTCTCCTCAAAGCGTTCTAACACAGCCAATCACTCTTCATGGCTTATCTTCATTGAGGTCTGCCGACTTATTCAATGAATATGATTCATTCAATATCTTCCTCTAAATCTTTATCGCCTTTAGGCTCAACAGGATAACTACCGCCAAATTCCTCAGATTCAGGAGGCATCTTGATTTCCTTGTCAGTTGCATAAGCATAATAAAAGCTCGGAATGGTAAAATCCTCCAAATCAATGCCCTTTACAAGCGTAACCATGATTTCATCAACAAAAAAAAGATATGCCATGCACTTTGATACAGCTTCCTTATACTTTAAGAATCTTGGAGAAGATACATCTTCGCTATTCAATACCCTTTTTCTTATATCAGATCTGTAAGCAATCAATTCAGCAACAGCTTGATTAAATTCATTAAGCTTGTCAAAGACATCTTCCCCAAATTTTACTTTTAGGTATTCAGTATCTTTTCTTATTGATTTTAGCAAACTGATGATATTTGCCCTAGCTTCAAAGCCTCTTCCATCTTTGGAAACAGCTATGACACTTGCATTCATGCAGTACCTCTGCTGCTGCTCCCTTGTTGTTATTATAACTTTTGTTTCTTGTTTAGGCATTTTTAATCTCCAAAAGCTATTGCAAATAAAATTAATCCTGTTATTATTAAAATTGAGGATAATGATGCAATGCCATAATTTGCCTGAAGAACTGAGGGAATTGCAAAAATAATCCCAAAAACACAACTGACAACTCCAGCAATTGCCAAAATCCTCGTTTGTTTTTGTTTAGGCATTCTGCTTCACAATCCCCACAGACCATTTGGTATCAATGTCTGCATAGCTTTCCTTGATGTGCTTATCTTCCCTTTGAATATTGAATTTCCTGAAAAATTCATCCAATATATTTTCATCAGCAGCCATGACTTTTACAAGCATATCCCTCAATGGTCTTACCCTTATGGAATAATCAGACTTTACAATGCTGTTAAATTCTTCTTTTGTCTTTATTTTTGAAATGTCTATAGTTCTTATGCTTTCTTCCAAGCATATCCAATCAGTACCCTGCAACAATAACTGCCTAGCCTGCATTTGCCTTTCATCAAGAAAATCAAGAGCATGATAGGTTTTTAAGTAAGCGTGAGCCAAGCTTATGGTTTCATAGAAAGCCAAAGGGCTGAACTGATTGTTTTTCAATGAAATAAAAAAGTCCTCATATTTTCTTTTTACTATATCTTTTGATATTTTCATAAGAATTGTATGAGATTATCATTAACCAATGGAAGAATCTCGACCTCCTTGCGTTTTAATAATTGCACTTTTGTAGGATGGCTTAATTTATAATCCTTTTCAATAGGATGCTCATTAAGGTATTCTTCATCATCATACCTATGCCCTTTGTAGCCCTTCCAATATTCTTTTGTTCTTGCTTGAAAACTTATCAAATCGCCTTCTTTTAAACCAATCTTATCAAATTCCTTAGTCATCATAAACCATAAATGCTCGGTAAATATTTTCTTGGAATTTGAAAGCTGTATATTCGCCAATAGAATCGTTGTTTCTGGGTATCCTTTATAGTTAGTTTTGCTTCCAAATCTGACAAAAGTGCCGACAAACTCTTTTCTTAGCCCATTAATCTCCTTTAACTTTTCTCTCATCCTGCAACCCCCTGATTTTCTCCATTAATAAGTCAGTCCCAGAGCCAGCTTCCTTTTTCACTATGACAAAATTGACAAAAGTAAAATCAATCAAGTCCATCAGCCTATTAGAGATGCCATTGCCAATAAAATCCTGTATCCTATTATAAATCCTATTTTTTCCGAAAGCAATCGGTTTATAGTATTCTTCCAATAAGCGACATGACTCAAAATAAGATCCTTCAAATCTCTCAATGCCATTCCTTACTTTATGATTATTGGACTGCCTTAGCAATTCATAGGAAAATTTAAACAATAGAGCCATATCAACAGAATTTTTATTCACTTTAAGGTAAAGTTCATCAATTTTTTTCCCTTCAAAATTTCTGTCATCAAGAATCACTATCCTTTTTTTCAATTCCTCTATATCCTCATTATCAACATTATTCGGAAACAATACTCCCTTTTCCTGCAAAGTTAAATCAAACATCTTCAGCCTCTCCAGATTTTTTTATTTAAAGTCAGTAAAATTAATGAAAATCCGAATATTGCCCTAATAACCCTGACAATATTGCCAAATAATGTATTATTCAAGCACCCATCAGCTTGCTGGAAATATACACTTAATATGCCATCTAATATCAAAAAAATCCCAATTATCCTTAATATCCAAAATATCATTTTTTGTGTCATGGTCTTAAAACAAATGGTATTCCAAATATTGCATGATGAATTAAGTCGCTTAATATTAAGCCTAAGCCTATGCCCATCAATTTGCTTCCAATTTTTCTTTCAGCTTTCTCACTCATATATAGCATTATAAATGTAAAAATAATCAAAATTATTCCCCAATATAAATGCTCAAAAAAGAAAGGAAAATGCCTTAACTTTAAGGATAATCTGGCAAAAATTGTAATGCCTAAAACTATAACTGTAGTTGATATTGTCCAGATTGATAATTCCTTTAAATTTAATTTAATTTTTTTTGGCATTAAACAACACCTAATTATTTTTCAACATAGCAAATCCCAGATTCAACCTCACATATTGCATTATTTAACTGAAAATATGATTGGCAGTGATTGTCATTACCGCAAGAAAATTCAATTGTTTCTTTTGGTCTGCCTAATATATCTATATTGCCTTTATCTATTATTTTTGGATTTAAAGCTATCTCCTCTTTAGAAGCAGTAGTATTTGTAATCTTCTCAATCAATGGCTTTACAATACTTTCATTGCCGACATTTACAAGGACTTCATAATCCTTAACCAAAGATGTAATGCCACTAAATGGATTAAAATACCAGCTATTCAACATCAGACCATTATATAATACACTCATCAAAGTTACTAATATCAATGCCATTAAAATAAACAAGGATGTCAGTCCCCAATTCATTGGAGGTGGAATAAAAAAACTGAGGATTCCCCTAATAATAAGAAATATCAAAAACGAAAACAAAACAAATAATATAAGGCTTTGAATTATTTTTTGCTTCAGGTAATCAGAATATTCTTTCGTTATGCCCTCTTTTTTAAGCTCATTAACTGCAAGATTTATCGAAGAATCAGTCCCAATAACCATCCCACCAGTATCCTGCAATAATGGCTTTATATCCCCAGTTTTTGAAAAATAAATTGCAGAGCCAATGATTGATATTACAACAGCAGAAATAACCCATATCATTCCTATAACTCCAAATAATAGTTTTACTTTTGAAAAGCCCACCATTTTAGATATTTTTTAATTCCTCCTTACTATACAATTCCACAAGCTCTTTCCTATCTATTATTCCCATGCCTTTTGACTTATCATAAATGACTTTATAAATTTTTTTAAATAATGGGCTTTCCTTTAAAATACCAAGCAGTGCTTCCTTGTCCAGATTATACACATCGCATAGCTGCCCATTGATTTCGGTCACATCAACGCTAAACAAAATTTTTTCATCTTTTAATTTTTTTAGAAAAGCCCTAGTGTTTCCATCTGGACTGCCCAATTCTTTAGCAATGAACAGAATAGTTCCTTTCTTTTCATCAAAATCACTAGAATAAAGCTTTAATAGAAAATCAAGTTTACCATTCGTAACTATCATATCATATATACTCCAAAATTACAAATATATAAGATTTGTTATTTTTTTCTTTACCCATGTCCATTTCAGATACACGCCATTTATATACTATCTAATCTTTAAGCCATAAAAACAATGGGAAAAACCATATAATTTAGGTGCTTTTAGTTGGCATCCCCCACTGTCGGGGCAATTCAATCACTACTTTAGGCTTGATTCATTTGCCTGAAGGAAATGTGTTGGTGAGGTACAAAAAGATGGAATTTAGAAAATCAAAAATGGCTCAATCAGCAGCCGTAATCGCAATATTATCTCTTTTACTCGTTTCAGTAGTTAGTGGTATTACATATTTTGGGTGGCAAATAAACAAACAAACTAGCTTACAGGAAGAACAAGCTCAAGCAGATAAAGAAAAGACCCCAGAAGATAAATCTGTGGCTTCAAAATCAGGAGAAGTAACAGTTCTAAAGGTTTATGCACAGGATAAAGAGAGTAATACAAATGCTCAGGTTGCAGTTCCAGCATTTTTCTACACGAAAAAGGATGGAATATTTGGAGATTATATAGGATCTTCAGCTTCAACTACTTTATCAGCAACAGCATCAACTTCAATCTCACCAGTTACAATTGGAAGTACCGTTTGTGGAAATCCATTTAATGGAACAGGAACAAACGTTGGATTTTATGGAGAAGAAAAATGTCAGGAAATAAAGACTGAAGGAGAGACACTTCAGTTAGACACCCATACTATCTGTACAGCAATACAGATGCAAGGCTTATTGTTCAGCGACAGCACGACTACCAATGCAAATATGAGCTTGGGTACTAGTGGTTCAAATAGTTTTGACCATGTGGAAATAAGGGTAAATGGAACGGATTGTGCTTACAATCTGGCTGGATTCTATGTCGATACCATAGCAGCAACAAACCTAGACAATATTGATCTTGGTTCAGACACAAGTTCTATGACAGAAAAAAATGTCAAGATTCAGAGGGTAAAGGAAAAGGCAAACTATGTATTTGAATTGGATACGCCTTTGATGATGCACGAAAATGTAAAGTACAAGACTGGCTCATTAACTCTAAAAGCAGATGGAGATGGCTGTTCAACATCAGAAGCTATCAATATAAGTGCTTTTGATAAATCAAGTTCACAAAGTGCAAAAGGTTCAAGACCAATCCTTTCAGGCAGGATTGAGGATGATCAGGATAGTCCAGTAGATGTTGGCGGTGCCGACATACAAATAGTAAGCTCAGGAAGACGAGCTTCTTCAGCTAATGCACAAAATGCAGATGGCACTTCAACATTCTATTGTAACCCATAAGGTATAACTGACTTTAGCTAACCCGCATTGAGGATGGCATCCGCAATGATGCCTCTGGTGCAATTCCAGAATCAAAAAAAACCTCAATGCTTACCTTTTTCTAAAAAACTATACTATGGTTTTTTTCTTGGAAATGAGCTTTGCCCGATAAGTCCCTGAAAAGTCATACTATTCGGATAGGCTCTTGACTATTCGGACAGATTTGCGACTATTTGGACAGAAGGCAGTTATCGGACAAAGCTTTTTTTTTCAAAAGGTTTAAATAGTAGTTATAACATTATAGGGTTATATGGATAGATATTGTTACTTTTGTGGAAAAAAAATGAAATATAAAACACGAGAGTATTTTTGTTCTTCAGAACATTATAAAGAGCATACCCAAGAAATTAATAGGGAAAAACAAAGAAAATTTTATCAGAAAAAAGATGATTCTATAAAGGGAGGCTAAAATGAAAATATTATTATTCGGTTTGTTATTTGTGTTGATGATAGCAACAGTAAGTGCAGAGCAGCGATTGCCATCAAAAGGAGAATCAAATTGGGCGACGAGTCCTGTATATGGACTGGAAAGTTGGCTCTCAGTATCTTATACAGGCAATGGAACACTAAAGCAATTGAATACTACATTCAACTCATTGAATATAACATCTAACCTGATTGTTTTAGGAAACATATTTGGGGAAATTCCAGACTCATTTAAAAAATTAAACTGGACAGACCTTTATGTTGCAGAAGCAGCTACAAGATATTCACTGGCAAATTTCACTTCTAATTATGATGCAAGAGCCGATAGGTTTAATATAGAAAATGGAACATCATTGCCATTTAGCAATTTCAGAATTGAGAATGGAACTGCTTTGCCTTTCTCAAATTTCAGGGGAGAGAATGTGTCCAAGTTTGAGCAGAATCCAAGCAACGCAACTATATCAATACCAGAGGCACAGATTACAGACTTTCACTCATATCTTTTGAAAGCTGGTGGAACAATAACCAACGGGCTGAAAATTGGAAGCGGTGGCTCAAACATAACAGGAGTATTCAAAGGCAATTTGGCAGATGATACTTCTGGGTGGGTTCCAGATGGTGCTGCAACTTCCTTTACCATTACTGCTGATGCAGCTTCGGTAGCATCAAGTTCAGTCATATCAGTAAGTTTAGGTGCAAATGCAGATGCTGGTGCTGTGTGTGGCGTAACCACAAGGACAGCATCAACTAACTTCGTTGTTGGATGTGCATCTTCTCCTGATAATGGAGCAACATTGCAATATGTAATCATTAATTAAGGTGCAACAATGAAACAATTAATTTTATTGCCACTACTTTTTGCTATATCAGTTTCTGTAGCTTTCAGTGCTGGTGGGTGGGATGAGGGGGGTTGGGATGATGGAACTTGGGATTTTGGAACTCCAGCACCTGCACAAGAACAATCATCTGGCGGTGGCGATAGCAGTTCTGGCGGAGGCGGAGGCGGAGGCGGAGCAATAGTAACCAATATAGCAAATCAAAAAACTCACGTTTGGCAATTGATAAGACCAAACCAAGTTTTTTCAATAGATTCAGAGGATGGAATAGCAATAACAAAAATAGAAATAACCAATAGAAATAAAGAATTAAGAAATGTTGAATTGGAAGTTCAATCATTAACAGAAAATCCAGTATCAACAGAGCCAGAAGGAAATATATACCAATTTTTAAGAGTTAATAAAAAAAATATTGAAGCAGACGATATAAAGCAAATAAAAATATTCTTCAAGGTAAGCAAAGAATGGATAATAGATAATAATATTGAGGAAGTTGCATTGATGCGTTTCGATGGAAAGAAATGGCATAAATTAGAGACAAAAAGCGAAAGAAATATGTTTTATGTCATAACAAATCAATTTAGCACTTATGCGGTTGTTGGTTTTTCCCAACCAACAAAAACTCCTACCAAATCAGTTTCTGGCTTAAATATTCAAGAAGAACCCTACAATATTGAAATAGAAAAACAGCATCCATCAGAAGAAACCCCATCATCCACTCTCACATGGATTATTGCAACAATAGTTGCAATTCTAGGAGTAATATTAATTGTAGTGTACCAAAAGAAGAAGGAAAAAAAATAATTGTAGGATTTAAAATGTCATTGGAAACTATCATCTTAATTACTTTCATAAGCCAAGTAGGAGTTAATTTTGCTCTTTTGATAGCTTTATGGGTGGTTATGGGGAAAAGATGAACCATAAAAAATCCCAAGTAGCATTATTAATCGTAATGCTAATAATAATTATTCTAGTTGTCGGTGCAGTTTTGTTGATATATTTTAACAAGGACAAATGGTTCAAGAAACAAGAAAAAAAAAATGAAGAAGAAACGGAAAAAGTAATTTCAGTCTTTGCCAGAGTTTATGATTCTGCATTAAACAAATATGTCAAGGCTAATTTTACTTTTGAAGCAGATGGTCAAATCCTAAAAAGCGGAGAATTAGAGCCTACGTTCAACCAATTTGATAATCTACCCATAAACAAGACATTTACGCTCTGCTTCTGGAATGGCGATAATTATAGGAGTTGCGACATTTACGATAGATCTTATTCTTTTAGAAATCTTACCTTAGATGATGGCATTTTTGAGAATACTGCAAGAAAAGGAAAAATAAATATTACATCATTAAATCCATTGGAAAAGGACAGGGCTTACAAATTAATATTTAATATATCCTCTAAGGATGGCACTTTAAAAAGGCTTTCGGTCTGCACCTTCCACACAACAGGAATAATCTATGTGGCTTTGCCAGATAGCAAGGTAGAATGCAATATGGGATGGAATAATTATACCTTCGATGTAAATGGAAATAAGATAAATTTAACAAATAACTTCTATTATTGTGAAAGCCAGCAAAGGTTTGAATATTGCAGTAAAAAAATTGATAATGACTGCATAATTCCAAATATGAATGTACCATCTAGGCTAAAGGATGCAGCAGATCAATGTTTTTATACAGGTCAATACCTGCAAAACAATAATTATATCTTGGAACTTGAAACAAAGACAATGAAATACATTGATGGCAGGGATTACATAAGATTGTTTATTGTAGATGGAGAGCTTACAAGGAAAGATGATGGCACTTATGATATTCTTACAGAAGGAAATAACAATGAAGACAATGGAATAAAGGACATTGAATTTAAATTGTGGTTTGAAGATGACATACTTCCAAAATTCAATTAATGAAGTTTTTAATAAAAATGCAAGAACTCCAGAAAGAGATAAAATGAAAACAGAAATCTTATTTATAATTTCAATGGTTGCAGTATTCACTATTGGAAGCCATCTGCACGATGCTGGAAGAATATTGGGAGATGATGGGAAAAGTATAGCCACTAATGGATTTTACAATATTGACGTTTCCAGACTATTTCATATAGGTTGGTATATGATGTATCTTACCTTTTTCGCATTGGTAGTCGCCTATGTCGTATTGTTTTCAAAAATATCATCCCAACAAAATAAATAAAGGAGGTAAAAAATGTCAAAAAAAACAAAAGATGAAATTTTATCAAAGGAAACAGAAACTTCAGTAGAAAATAAGAAATCAGCTAAGGAAGAAACATCAGAAAAGATAATGGAAGTAAGGAAACAAGAGCAATCTTTATTGGATTCTTGGAAACAAAGCAAATATTGGAAAGAATCAATAGAATCGGAATCCTATTTTGAAATGATAAACTATATTAGGATGGTTGCTATGGGCTTGAGCAATGGTGCTATAATATCTGGTGAAGGCGGGCTTGGTAAGTCATTTACAACAATCTCAATTTTAAATCAGGAAAATCCCAATTATGCCTACACCGACAGCTATTCAACACCTATTGCTTTCTATGCTTGGATATACAAGAATAAGACCAATATTCTGGTATTGGATGATGTTGTTGGGATTCTCGAAGACAAAAGAGGAAATGCTTACCTAAAAAGTGCTTTATGGGAAGTAAATGGAAAAAGAATCATAAACAATATGTCCATGAAGCCACCAATAGACGAATTTGGGATGCCGATTCCAGATCATTTTGAATTTACTGGCGGGATAATAATACTGACGAACTCATTAAATACGAAAAATCCGCATATAAAATCAATACTTACAAGGGTGAACCATAACCATATTATTATCGGCTTTGAAGAAAAAATAAAGATCATAGAAAAGATAAGTAAAAAACCTTATGGCAATCTTTCCGAGACAAGTAGAAAAGAGATTTTTGAGTTCATAAAACAGAAATCATCTGAATCAACAGAGGAATTGAATCTAAGAACATTGGTGAAAGTGTATAATTTCTATGAGTATTCAAGAAAAATAGGCTCAAAAGATTTGTGGAAAAGGCTTGCGATGGGTCTGTTGAAAAAGGATGACAAGTTGCTTTTGATGGAAGAACTGGAAAAGCAGGAAATTCCTGTAGTGGATAAAGTCAAAAAGTTTAACGAACTTACGGGTATGGGAAGGGCATCTTACTTCAGGCTCAAAAAGTCAATAGAAATGGCTAAAGAAAAGCCCATAGAAGAAGCAAAAGTCTAAAAGTATCATTTATTAATAATTTGATACTTTTAAAAAAGGTAGCATTCGGCAAAATTGTAGAGGATTTTTGAAGATGGATGAAACAAAAAAAGTGTTAATAATATTAAGTATAATTATTATTACGGCACTTTCTTATATTGGCTACAATTATTCTCATTTCAAAAACCAAGATATGATCCAGCAACCAGAGGAATTTAAGGAAGAATTGCAGTGCATCGAATGGAATGTCAATGGAAATCCAGTAAATAGGTATTACGCTGAAATGCTATGCCAATTATCCGATGAATGCAATTGGGTTAAGATCACTAAAGATACTTTAATAATGAACCTGACCTACGAAAAGAGAGCATTAATTAAAGGGGAAATAATTGCAAATATAACCCTAAATGATGTTTTTGAATACAATGATTGCATCAAAAAAGATTATGTTTTTGTCAAGTAATTTTTTTTAAAAACTATACTATGGTTTTTCTGAATTTGTAAAAAGCCAGAAAAATAAAAAAGATTATAAACAATAAAGGTGAAATAACCTTGACTATCACCCCTTTTCCTAAAAAGAGAGGATTTCAGGTTTTTTTAAATTTAACTAAAATACGGAAAAATCCTCTCTTTTGGGGTTTATGCTCAAAATGTCAGAAATATACTCAAAATACAAAAATCTTATAGATACGATAGTTTTCATCTTCTTCTGGGGCATAATAACTTGGTTTCTGCCAATGGTTGCATTATTCGGCTTTAGGGGTGCAGAAAGCCCATTTAATGTTGCAAAAGTCAGTTTCTACTATGGCTTCGGCATTGTTGCAGTAATCCTGATCATTGCAGGAAAAGTAAACCAATGGGTTGCAGGGAAAAATGAAAAATATTTTGAGAAGATGGGATGGTTCGGCTCTTTGATAAATAATTGGGACATGGCACTTATTGGCTGGAATCCAAAAAACAATGATGTAATTAAAATAGGGAAATTTAACCCATTTGGATGGCTGAAATCAGGCGTTAAGCAATTTTGGATTTTTGGCATATTATTCAGCATCATCGGGATTTTTGCAGTTGTGACAAATACATTTCTTACCGATCTGCCTCATATCACAACACAGCAAGTATATCCTGCTGGAGAGGCTATTCTGGAAGTAGAGCCTTCTGGAGTTGAGATTTTTGGGCTTGTTTTTTTTGTCGGTTTGAATATGTTTTTCTGGAGATGGATTCAAAGGAAGAACAAATGGGATGATTCAGTTTATTGGGCAATAGCGATACCTACATCTTGGATTGTCGGCATAATATATGGTCTTCCACTCCATTTTTTTGCATATCCAAATTCCGACAAGGCTCTAATAGGTGTTGCATTCTTCTGGTTCACGGCAACAACATTAATCCTGCTATTTGGCAGCTTAATAATAGTATGGCTAATGAAGGATCTAAACAATCTTTTTAATTTTCTCAATAAATCGCCATTATATTCAGACGAAAAGATAGTTGTGATAACTGGAATTATTATTGGATTTATGGTACTTTTGACAATAGCTTACTTCATAATCAAGGGTGGAAAGAAAAAGACTGCATTAGTTCAAAACTGAACATCCCTTCAAAAAAATAAAAATGTTTAAATATCCATTTGATAAAGGAAAAGGCTATAATGGCTAAAAAGAGAAATACTGCTAAAAATATCACTATTACAGCAGTCTTGGCAATACTTATTCTCTCAATTGTCGGTTCTGTGCTGTATTTCAATAGGCAGACAATCCTTCCAGAACTAGACAATAGAATAACCTATGTTGATATAAATAATAAAGGAACACAATTTGTTAAATTAAGTGATGGACAATTTGAGAATGATAAGTTTATTTGCAGTTCTGATGGTGATGGCGGATTTAGTTCATTAGATATTGTCGGAAGAAGTCTTGGAGGTGCTTCTTGTCAAACTAAAAAAGATTTTGATAGGTTGCAAGTATTTATGAATGCTGCCTTTGGAGGGGAAACATTTCTTTTCTTTGGTAATGTTAAACTTGAGCAAGAGATTACAAAACTTGATTGGAAGAAGAGGAACTATGAGTTTATACCAGATAATCTTAATGTAGGAGTTTATGATATATTTATAAATGGTGAATTTGCAAAAAGAATAAGCGGAGTAAATAATGCAAAATTGAGGTTTTCTTCTTCTGGAGGCTCAGGAACAAATTTTGCAAATTGGGAATACATAAAGTATGTTCCTTTAGAAACATTTACAATCAAGAATGATGAAGTATGGGTTAAAGAAGTTAGGGGTAGCGATTATTCTGTTGCTGATTTGAACTGGGAAATGATAGGTTATCATACTCAGATAAGACCAGCAACAATAAGGGATTTGACAGCACAAACAGAAGTTCCAGCACCGCAGATTTATATTAATTTAATTAATGGATTGCCAATTGCAGTTCAGCCAAATACAGTCCACACATTCTTTTACAAGACAAAATGGACAGAAAGATTGGATTCAAGTTGTCAGGGGCAATTAGATAAGATTGAAGTGAAGATTGGAGATAAATGGGTATGCGAAAGCTTTGTAAAAGAAACACCAATAATACAGCAATGCCAAGTTAAATCAGATTGTGCAATACTGCCAGAATGCGAAGCACAAACGAATTTAATTAGCTGCAATCAGGATACTCATTTATGTGATTATGCCCAATTTTCACCTGCCTGCAAAAACCAATTAATAACCTATCAGGAAAAAGTAACAGAGATAGAAAAAACCAAATTTGTGCCAATACCATCAGGAACTAACTCGTTTTTAGCATTTTTTGACAACACCAAATCTTCCTATGATATTGGTGAGAAAAAATTAAGCGTTTCATCACCATCTAATATCTGCCCTATAGAAGATGATTCAACAATAATATCATCTTCTAATTGTTTTACATCAACATTGTTTTTTAATGGAAACAATTATAAAATAGAGAATGACAAGGAAATAATTGTGGATTTTGGAATAAAAATCATTCCCTCCATTTCTGGGCAGATAAGGGAAATGCAATTAAAAGACTGGAGTATTGTAATAAAAGCAACATTGCCAGATGATTTTCTCGAAATAAAAGGCAAAGAATTAGGCAATAAGTTTATACTGCAAAATTCAGATGATAAGGTAATATTTACAATAACCAATAAATTAGGCTTTGGAATTGATGGAGGCTATACAATCCAGACGCAGAATTTGGCATTGGAAGGGGGTGTAATATTGAGGGATGAAACCATACCTTTATTTTTAAAGAATGGGGATAATGATGTAACCTACAGCTTTGAAACAAAGCAATTAGGAACTATTGTAGATATTATAGGGGCATTTGGAAAAGTGACAACTGATAGGGAATATCGTATGTTTTCAAGCAAAGATGGAAAACAGAAGTTCTTGGCATTGACGAAAGAAATTGTTACAGAAATACCTCAAGATACAGATAAAGTACAGCCGAAAGCAGAAATTATAGAAAAAGTAATTGAAAAAGAAGCTGAAGAACCAATAGTAGGAATTAAAAAAGAATTTAAAATTCCTTCATTCGCATGGGCAATTTTAGTTGTTGCAATCTTAATAATATCCTCCTTAATTTTTATAAAATTAAGGAAGAAAAAGTCAAAATGAAAAATGAAAAAATCAACTATTCCAGTCTTTATTATTCCTATAATTAGCTTTATAATTCTAATACCAATTGCCTCAATTTTGGCAATATCCCTTTTTACGCCAGAGAACAATAAAATAACTGCAAGCATGACTAAAAAAATAAATAGTAATGATATGCAATTTTTTGAAGATAAAATAATAATAATAAAAAATAATATTCATTGGGGCATATTGCCAGATACTGGAAGTATGCTTCCAACACTACCAAGCAACTCGACTATAATATGGCTTACAGATTTTGATAAAGTTGAAATTGGAGATATAGTTATGGCTAAATCTTCCGATGGAAGATGCAATGTCACCCATAGGATTCTACAGATAAAAAATAATGATTATATTTTAAAGGGGGATAATAATCTTATTCAAGATCCTTGCATTTATAAAAGAGAAAATATTTATGCTTTGATAATAGGAGTAATCTATTAAAGTAACATAATCCCGCCGACTAAAGTCGGGGGCTTTTGCCCCTGAACTCAGGCTCAGTTGTCAGTTGACCTTTGCCTTCATCATCCGAGACGTTTGGCTGTGTTACATTCAGCCTACGCAAGTTAAAAGAAGCATTTAAATCCGATTGTGAGGAAAATCCACAATGAAAACAAGTAAAGGAATCGTAATACCGAGAACCGAGTTTAAGGCAATTAGAACAAGTCTGGGAAGTAAGGTAAGGCTTGACAAAGACAACTCTTTTGCCTTCTCTTTCAGCTTTGTATTTGATAAAGCTTTGGAGCTGATAGAAGCTCCAAGAGTTAAGCCACCTATTAAATCTCTTGCCCATAAACTTATTCCTGCCCTTTCGTATTCCTTTAAGGTTTTCCAGAACGATAGTATCTGCGTTCTGGACAATCTGCTTGCTTATGCTGTGGTTTACCCAAGCTATGTAGCGTTTCTGCCTTCTAGAGATTTTACGAAGCAATCTCTTAGCCGACTTTGTGCCTTTTGCTTGGAGTTCTCTCCTCAGATAATTATGCTGCATGATTCTGGTCTTGTGACCCTTGAAAACCTTGCCATCACTACAGACAGCAAGGTTATTTATTCCGACATCAACACCTATAATCCTGTCGCTACAACAAGAAATTGGGGTGTTGATGTCTCTGGAAAAAGTGATGTGAAAGAACATTCTTCCTTTTCTATCTTTGGCAATTTCAAGAGTTTGATAACGCCAATCCAAATACTTCCAATAATATTCAGGAATCTCTATTGGAATATCCTGCCTTTGTCTTGGTATAAAAGTGGCAATCCTGACCTTGTCAAAGCTAAAGGTAAAAAGGTTTCTGTTGAAAGAGATAGGGCAAGACTTCATAATAGGCTTCTTTTTGAGCTTAATAGATTTAAGGTTTTCAGAAGCCTTTGCTATGGCTTCACAGGCAAAGTCAGCAGGAAGCCATTGCCTCAAATCTTTATAAACAAGATGATGAAGCTTAAATCTGTTGCTTATCTTCGCTTCAAATCCCTTGTCAATAGCGTATTGGACAGCCTGAATAAAGGTATTGCTCATATTAATCAATTCCTTATTATGCCTGACTTTCAGCTTTATGGTAGCGACAGATTTCATATTATTAAATGTAGGCATAGGTTATATATAAACCTTACGCCCAAATGCTCAATGGAGGTGAGTTTGGCTCCCCCTCCACAATAAATTGTGGAGTACCCGCCAAACAATTTTTATGGAAAAAAAAGTTATTTTATTGCTTATGGTGGTGGTTATGATGAGTTTTAATGTAGAAGCAATCATTGAAAATACCGTTTTTTGTAATCCTGAAAATGAAAGTATGATGGATATACGAATTGACCAATCATTTCCAAATTCTAACTATGACAATGATAATATGGGAGTTGCAAATTCATCAAAAAATTTTGGTGCTTCAATGCATAGCATATCTATGTTTCCTTTTGGGACTGTTATTAGCGAAGCTTATATTATCGCAAACGCTATCTCAATAGCGAGTGTTAGTAACATTAGTATTCATCTTATTAAGCCCATAAATGGAATTAATGGAACATTTGATGAATCCGTAACAACTTTTAATACAGAAAATCCCTGTTCTTATCCGATAGCAATGCCTTATGGAAGTTTTTATATTTCTTCTTCGTGTAATGAATCATCTGAAGATGTTACTAATTTTGATGTTATTGAAGGTACAGGTAATAGGACATTTAATGTAACAAATGCCTTGCAGATAGCAGTAAATGAATGGAACGAAACAAATATATCTTTTGCATATTTAGCATCCTTTATAAGTGGTGACACAGCTGTAACATTCGCAACTAAAGACCAAGTTGATACTGTTACAAGACAACCAATATGCCTTAATGTAACTTATGGTACGCCTGATATAACTGAACCAAAAATAAACATTTCATTAAATATTACTGCTTTATTTCAAGGATATATAGTTAATGTAACTGGAAACTCTAGTGATGAGACTGAATTAAGTTTTTGTAATATACTAACTAATCAAACTGGAGAAAATGTTTATTATAATTTTTCACTATCTGGGTTGTCGGGGTATTGTGGACAAAACATCACAATAGCAAGTGGAATAAGTAGTGTAATAAACTTTACAGTGAGAATAAATGATACTTCAAATAATACTAATCAAGCTAGTCAACAAGTATCTATTGCAGATACAACTAATCCAATTTTATATTCTATTAATTTCTCTAAATTCTCTATAATTGATGGAAATAGGCTTAATGTAACTATAAATATATCTGATGCAGATTCAAATTTATTTAAAATAATATACAATTTAACTAATCCAAATGGAGTAACAACACAAAGGACAAATCCCACAAATTTTAATCTGCCAGAAGAAAAAAGTTTTATTGTAAATGACACTTTATTTGCAGGTGACTTGACTTCAGTCGTAGGAATTTGGAATTTGACTTATGTAAGCATACAAGATATACCTTTGAACATAATTGAAGATTATCCAAACATAACCTTTGAAGTAACATCAGCACCTTCAGGCGGAGGAACACCAGCAGGAGGTGGAGGCGGTGCTGATGCAGAATCATCAACCGAAGACAGGACATTGACTTGTGGGCAGTCTGGACTAAATTATTCCATAACAAACATACAAAAAAATGCAGTTTTCGGCTATTCATTGATTACCGACCTAAAAAACACAAAGCCAAAATGCAGAGATTTGTTATTGAGGAATTTTGGAAACAAAGATGCGACAATAACTTTAAATTGCTTTGATGTTGGGGCAAATCTGACAAGAGGCTTCTGCCAGTTTGTAAATCTAAGCAACTCTGTAATAGAATTGCCTCCAAACGCATTGGTAGAAATCCCAGTGAAAATGTGCATTGAGCCATTAGACACAAAAAAAATTGAAGGAGATGAATTTTTCTTTTCAATACAATCGAAAGACCAACTAAATGCCTGCCAATTTTTGCTTCCAAACAAGATGGAATTAAGCTCATTTTTTGGCAAGTTTGTAAGTTGGAGGACTCTGGATTTCACGACAATTTCCAAGTCTGGAAGGGTAATTCAGTATCCATTGGTAGCACTGGCATTTATTGGCGGAATAATATCATTTTTGATATTTTTTGGCATCTTTAGATTGTTGAACCTAAAAATAATAAGCGGAATAATGGGATTTTTATTCAGTTTAACAATATTCCTGATAATAATTATTTTCCTTTGAAAAACTGAACATTCCTTCAAAAAATAAAAAGGTTTAAATATCTATTCGATAAAGGGGAAAGCTATAATGGCTAAAAAGAGAAATACTGCTAGGAATGCCACTATTATAGCAGTCTTGTCAATACTCATTCTCTCAATTGTCGGTTCTGTGCTGTATTTCAACAAGCAGACAATTTTCGGTCTGAAATCCTCTTACAATATAGGAGACCAAGTGCAATTTGATGCAATCGCCACAAATTTCGACAATAGGGATTGTCAGGCAACAGTCACTATAGAAAAGCCAGATGGAACAATCGTTACTGTAGCAAAAAACATTCCATTGCCTAATTCTTGCATTGGTGCTCCCTGCCAGACAATAAAATTCATTGTTGGAGATCCAGCAGGTCAAAGAAAGCTGAAAGTTTCTTATACCTGCTCATCAATAATAGACTTCAAAACTTTTGATGTTGTTAAGCCTTCTGTTCTTGCCTGTTCTGATTCTGACGGGGGAAAAATTATCTCCAAGAAAGGCACTGTAAGCGGATTGGATGACAATGGAAATAAATATTCTTATTCTGATTCATGCGTCAATGAAAACAGCGTCAAGGAATGGACTTGCCAGAGCAATTATCCAGTAGGATCAATACTTGACTGTGCATCTGGTTCTGTATGCCAAGATGGGGCTTGCGTAAGTAAAGAAGAAGATGGAATGTTAGTTTGTACACAAAATCAAGCAGACTGCACTTGGGGATTATACAAAGAATTTAGTACCAAACCAACCCAATATATAGGAAAATGTGATGAAACTTATAATGGGAATAAAGAACCAGCATCAGAATGCAATGAAGAAGGAATTTGCACCGAAGGCGATATGCAGAATTTAAGGTGCGACAACAATGATGTCAAATTCAAGAAATGCGAGGATGGCGAATGGTCAAATGTTGTCCAAGTATGTCTTGGAGAGCAGATTTGCGATGAGGAAAAGTTTGAATGCTCATTGGAAGGGGAAATAGTAACCGATAAGGCAAAGGAAACTGAATCAATAGATGAAAGCGAAGCCCCATCAGAAAAGGAAACGCCAAAAGCCGAAGAATGCACCGAAAGCCAGAAAACAGATGAAAAGGGAGAATGTGTATTTGACTGGGAAAAGTTCTGGAAGAATTACGGCGTTGTTGTCGGGATTGGGGCATTGATACTGCTTATTGTTGTTTCGATTGTTATAAGCCAGATTTATAAGGAGGATTAAAAATGGTCAAAAAAGATTATGAGGGAAGAGCAGAAAAATATAATTCTATTCAAAATAAACCAAGCCAGATGAGAAAAACCCCATATAGAAATTGGTACAAGGAAAAATGGGATAAGCATGGCAGATGGTACAACTATGCTGGAAAATCAGAAATAGCCATTGGAGATAATTTTAGCGGAGTAATACATATATTCAACAATGGTCAAACAATTAAAGTTGTAAAGACGAAAAAACAAGCTAAAATGTTTGTTAAAAATTATATGAAAAAGCATCCTAATGGGTAAAAATGGCACTAAAAAATTGGACTAAGACTGGAAGAGACGAATGGCATAAATTTCTGAAAGGAAAATCAGGTAAATTTTACGATGGAATTTTTATCACTCCAACAAGGGATGGAGATTTTCTAGTGGATTCTTTTTATGGTGGAATGCGGAAAATTTTATTAAGCAAGAGAAGGCACAAAACAAAATCCCAAGCCCTCAAATTCGCCAAAAAGTACATGAGATCGCATTAATGCCAAAAATCAAGCAAATCTTCAGGATTGCCATAGGAGTGATTGCAATAGTTATAGGACTATATCTCTTGCTTTTCCATGATCCATTGACAAACTTATTGTCCAATTCAATAGGACATTCAAAAGCTGGGCTAGGCACGAATCATTGGTTGCATTCGATATTGGGCATATTTTATTTAATAGGGGCGTATTTTATCTTCAGCAAAAAATGAAAAAAGAGAAAAAAAGTATAAGTGTAATTTTATCAATAGCATTAGCTCTTTTTATTTTCCTTTTTTCCTTCTCAATATCCAATAACCTATTTATTGCATTTACTCCGAATGATTTGCCAACATTTAAAGAAAATATTAAAGTAACCTTTGAAAAAAAAGATATTAACCTTTTAAAAAGATTATATCAAGAAAAAAAAACAGAATACCTTTTTTGTTTAATTGGAGAAAAAAAAGGAAATGATTATATAATCAATTCTTTAGAAGAACCTCCAACAAAGAAAAAAACATTTAATGAGATATTAACTGAAGAAGATATAGCTTGTCAAGGGGATAGAACCATAGGAACATTGCATAAACATCCACGATTAACATTTTATCAAAGGTTTATTTATGGAAAAAGGGCTTCTGAACCAAGTACACAAGATTATTATTCTTTTGGCAATGTAAGATTGCCATTGCATATTATACAATTCGATAAAGACAAATTTTATGCAAGTGAATATTTGCCAGATAAACTAATTGATTTTAAATCAATATCAATCGAGGTTATCTAATAAGATGTCAAAGAAAAAAAACCAAGCAAGGAACTTAATTATCTCTTTTTTTATAGTATTGATTATGCTTTCTTTGGCAGTAGGCTCAATATTCTTCGTAAACAGGCAGACTGCACTGCAAGAAAAAATAGAATATAAAGATTTTAAATGTGATGTGGTAAATGATTGCATAAATCAATTCAAAAATAATGGAGTATCACAAGGTGAAATTGAATTAATCCAGCAAAAAGGAGAAATAATCTGTAATAATTATTGTATTATAAAGGAAAAGTAAGATGATAACCTCTAAAACTTTCGGAATAATTATAACATTTATCTTATTACTACAAACAGTTTCCGCTTTAGAGACATTAGGATTATCAAGAATTGATTTTTCTTCAAATGACCAAGAAGTTGAAGGAAAAGCATTTTTGTTATATGGAATTGAGAATGGAAGGGTAGATGAAGCAAGGGCAACTTATGATAGATTATCTGCCATAGATGGAACTAAGTCAAAAGAAAGCGTTTCAATCACATCAAAATTGACAAATTACAAGTTACAATACCCATTAATAAATGAGAATATTCCAGTTTATAGGGGAGAAATAAAAGATAAGGTACCATACATCCCATTTATAAGAAATGAACAATGGTATAACAATTGGTGTAGTAATTTGGTTGATTCAAATTTTTATTTTGTTTCAAAACAAATTGGATTTAATTCTGTATATTGTGTAGAATTTGAGACAATAGGACTTTTAGGGAGGCTTTCATCATCACCTAAAACATTATTCACAGATAAAATAACAGTAACAAGCACTGGACAATCAAAAACTGTTGAATTATCAGAAAAAAATCAGGTTGATTTTATTGATGGATATTTAAGGGCAAGATTTATAAGTATGCAAGGTTCTCTTTCTGGAACTCCAAGACCAAGCATAGATTATGATATATATTTTAGTTCAACAACAAATAAGTGGAATTTAATTTCAAAGCCCCTATCTTCACAATATAGGGCATTTATAAAAGATAATTTTGTAGATATATCTGATTTTAAGGCATTCTGCGAAAAAAATGGAGCAGTAAAATGTATTGAAGAATTAAATAGGAAATCAACATTTCCAATAGTAACTTACACTGATTATGAAAATACAATTATAACTGAACAGCAATCTGGAAGTTTAATTCTTAGCAATACTCCAATATATGAATATCCTTCATTTACATTAAAAATAGATGCCGATTGGGTAGGTATTTTTGAGCCAGTTGGAAAGCCAAAAATATTAGATACCAGAGGAGATGATTTCATTGAAGGTAGCAATGGAAAATTAGAAATAGACATAAAAAATGATGCAGATGTTAAGGCTTCTTTTAATATAGGAATAGATTGTGGTTCTAATTGGAAAGTTATAAATCAAAATAATGTTCCATTTGCTCCAAAAGAAACAAAAACATTAACATATTTTGTAACTTCTGAAACAGAAAGTAAGGCTTGCACAACTTGTTCAATAATAGTGAAAGATTCCTCAAATCCGTCAGTAAAAGACACAGAATCGCAAAAAATCTGCGTAAAAGAAGCAAATCAATGCCCAAATAAGGGAGCAACAAGATGTAATGCAAATATTATACAACAATGTGAAAATGTAAATGGTGTTCAGGTATGGCAAACAAGAGAAACTTGTAGGCAAGGAGAAATATGCCAAAATTCAAAATGTGTTGCAGAAGGACAACCACCACCACCACCAGAATGCAAACCTATCCTAAAAGCAGGAGATGTCACAATCCTTCCAAACTTCTCAAGAGAATGTGTCGGAACTTTATCCTTAATCCTGATAATAGCATCAGCGATAGGCGGAATATTCGCATTGATAATAATGCTTGGCTTCACCAATCCAAGAATTGAAAACAAGGGATTAAGCTTCTTCCTTTCGGCAATTGTAGGAATTTTAATAGGGGTATTAGTTTATCTTACTTTTTGGTTTGGAGTTTTAGCTTTCATCCTACTTATGGTTTTATGGTTTGTTATTCCAAAGCCTTTAAGAAAAGGAATAAAAAAGGGAGTAAAAAGCTTTAGAGAGGAATAAATGTCAAACCAAGAATCAATCGAGCAAGGAATCGAGGAACAAGACAAAAAGGACATTTACGATGATAATTTCAGGGAACAGATGATTGAAAACGACGAAATAAGCAGCCAAGAGCAAGGCTTTATGGATGGCTATGACCAATATGATGAGGATGACGATAGAAACGATGAGGATGAAAACTAATGTCACATACAAGCAGGACAAAAACAATATTAGGCAATGAAGAACTATCAAAGCTAAAATCATTAATAGAATTAAAATCCAGCAAAATAAACTTCGGCAAAAAACATATTTATCTTACTCCAATAGGCGGAAAAACTGACGAAGGGATGATTCCTGAAAAGCAGAAAGGTCAATTATCTGCATACCTCTGGGACAGAAAAATAAAAAGAGGCTCAATTTCAATGAATATGCAAATTATAAATGGGTACGAAGACCCGCTATTCAATGATGAGAATAAAGTAAAAATTTATTATGAAATTTTCCCTTCGGCAAGTGAAAACCCAAGAGATTCAAAAATATTTAATACATTCAAAAAAGAACAGAATACCATAAAAGCGGATAATTTCGTTTCAGTAAAAAAAGTCATAAGCAGGATTTTCAAAAGATTCAGGAGCAGAAAATAATATGGAGAGTCAAATCAAAAAATATTTACGAAAAAAATTAAATAAAACGGGTTTTATATAAAAAATATATAATGGTTCGTTTCCAAAAAACTGAACATTCCTTCAAAAAAATAAAAAGGTTTATTAAGAAGCTTTGCTTTAAAATAGCGAAAAAGAATGAAAAATGAATATAAGCAATATATTGAACCCAGACATAGATACTTCACAGTTAGTGGATGCAACAGCATTCGACAAGATTTCTTACATAAACACATTGCCGATAAACCTACTAATGCAGGGCGTAATATTGATTTTTCCTTTGGTAATATGGTTCTTTTGTGGTTTCATAAAAGGAAAATCGAGAAAAATGCTTTTCCAGAGATCAAACTATCATTTTTTCATAGTATTTTGGTTAATATTTTTGGCAATGATGTTCCTTTATGACTTCCCGATTTGGATGAAAGTGATTGAGTAAAGATGGCAATAGTTGTAAAAAATCAAAAATTGAAATCAAGAGTTTTCAAGAGGATAATAGAAAATGGTTAGATACTACCTACAATTGATACAACCATCTGGAAACAGAAGTCATTGGAGAGGGGGTTACAAGTCTAAAAAAAGGGCTAGAGAAGTTGCCCAAGATTTTAGAAAGAGAGGATGGAAAGTAAGAATCACAACAAAAAAAACGAAGTATAACTGATCGGTAAGGGGATTTTATCCCTATATAAAAAATATTATCCTAAAATATTCAAAATAATAAAAAGGTGGAAAAAATGCCAATAAAGATAATCAAGAGAAAAATAAGGCATCCAAAAACATTCAAATTAATTAATAGAATTTACATTAAAGGTAAAGGATATTTTAGTTGGAACTCGATATATCATGTGTATAATAGCGATAAAAACTATGATCAATTAAATTCAAGAGATTTAAAGAAGATAAATTATTTAAAAAGTAGGTGATTAAAAATGCCAGAAAAACCAAAAATCAAAAGATTGACAAGCAGAATCCTGATGGGGACTTTTGCATTAATTTTTGCAATATCCGCAATAAGCAGCTTCAACATTGATATAAGCGGAAAAGCCATATTGTGGTTTTTGCCTATCATAATCATCGGCGGAGGCTCTGCATTGGTTTCAGAGGGCTTTAGGAAAGAGTTTCTCAATAAAAGCACATATCGCAAGTTGGATGGTCAGGAAATTATAGGGCTTTTAAGCATTCTTGTAGGGGGAATAACAATATTGTCTGGCATTACAATGATACCTTTGGCTGTATTTGCAGGGCTACCTATAGGGATGGTGGCATTTTTGGCAAACATCGGCGGAATAGTGTCAATATTGGCAGCGTTTTTGGCTTTCATACAGATATTTGTGGTGTAAATATAATGAAAAGATATTTTACAAAAGAGGACATTAGTAGGATAAAAAGAAATACAAATAACAATAATCATGGGCAAAACTATGAATTTATTGCCCATAAGATAAAATCAAAGACAGAAAGCCAATTTAAGAAAATAAACAAAAAAACCGAACAACTTGATCATCTCCCTTACGGTTTATCCCAGAAAAGATACAAATTATATGAAGAGTTAATGGAAGAACTAAAAAGAAAATCCCAAAATGAATATGATGCTATATATAATATTCTTTAAACATAATAATAAAAAACGGAGGACAAAAAAAATGAAAGCGGGAAAAATCTTTAATATTGTATTTGGGATAACAGCCTTCATATTGTTGCTTTTGGCTGGGCTGAAAAACACATTTGGTTGGGACTGGAACGCATGGTTCAGTGCAGTGCTGATCACATTGGTAGGGCTATCCTTAGTGATAAACTCTGGAATCAAGAACTTCAAGAGTGTTGTAAGGGTAGCGGAAAGGACAAAGCTGATAGGAATAATAAGCCTGATAATGTTTGGCTTGGGTCTATTGACGCTTTATGTAGGCATCATAAGCTTTCCGCCTTTGGGTGGTTTTGCTGTGCCTAGACCATCAATGTTGCTGACAGGATGGATATTTATTGCAGCATCATTGATTGCTATAGCTGACGCATTCAGCTTCCTACCAGAGAAGAGATAATACTGGGAATCATATCTCAGTAATAACCAAACACCTCCAGTGTATCCCGCAGCAAACTGCGGGGTTTTTATGGTTTTAAAAGGTTAAAAGCATGGCAAAGATAAAAGGATGGAAGATATTAAAAAATACTGATGAGGTATTCAGATTTTATAATATTCCTAGTAAATCCTATATCTTTGGAGGCAAATATCATTCAAGTAAAAAATGGCTTTTAGCCTTTGCATCTAAAAATAAAACATTTTCAAACAAATCTAAAGCCCTTACATTTGCAAAACAATGGATGAAAAAACATCCTAACGGATAAACAATACTATGCCTAAACAACTAAAATGGAAGAAAATAGGAAATAAGCAATTAGAATCAGTGTCCCTTAATAAGAGATATGATTTTGTCATTGATGCCAGAACAAAGCCGATTGCCCTTTTAATATTCAACAACAAGGAAAAGAACAAAAATAAAGCCTTTATAGATTCGATTGAAGTAATCTCAATAAGGCAGGGAAAAAAAGAAGCGGAAGGATGGGGAAGATAAAAATGTCAAAAACATTAAGTGAAATTAAAAGACACAATAAATCAATAGGACAACACTTTTTTGATAGAGGAAACCCCAGAGTATTATCAAAAAAAGGAAATTATTTAGTAACAAGAGGACTAAGCGGAGATAAATTTGTTGTATATAGATATGATCCAAAAACAGGACATATTAATTTTGTTGATAATCCATCTGGAGAATATAGTTGGCAACCTTATAATACTAAAGCAGAAGCGATAAGGTATGTTAATAAATTAGTAAAGAAATAATTTTTTTCCAAAAAAGGATGGGGATAAAATGACACTAAAAGACTGGTCAAAAGCCAAAAAATTTAAGAATGAAATTATTTGGGATAGGAATGGCGGTGGATGGGTATATCTTTATAGCAGAGGTATGTTTAGAGGTTTAGAAGATAGTTTTGTGATTAGTACATCATTAATAGGTGGTTCAAATCCAGATGATAGAAGAAATATTCCATTCAAATCAAAGCCTGAAGCTCTCGCTTTCGCCAAAAAATACATGAGGTCGCATTAATGCCAAAAAAAAAATATTTCAAATTTCAGGGAAAATACTTTATCAACAAGAAAGGAAACTTTATGTGGCTTTCAAAGCAGAAGGGAAGATACACTATTCCAAGCCTTCCTCAAGGTGCTAAAATAAAGATAAATGAAAAAGGATTGCCTTATATTACACAAGAATGAAAAACCTGCTCTTAATTATTGGAATTTTGGCAATACTGCTCATAGCAGGCTGCAAAGCAAATTATCAAAGCCAAAGCAATCCAAATTCCCAACAGCAAAACAATCCTTATGCTGGCGGTGGCTGCGGAGTCGCCCCAGCAGTCCCATTGGCAGATTCAGAATCAGATTTGCACTCATTAACAAAGGAAAAACTGGAAAGATCATTATGAAAAAAACAATAAGCATTTTAACAGCATTGATGCTCTCACTTTCAATAGTTTCGGCTTTAGAAGAGCCTAAAGTAATTTTGACAGGTGCAACTCCAGATCAGCCATTCTTATATTTCTTTAAAGTCAATATCAAAGAGCCAATAACATTATTTTTCCTGACTGGGCAAGCAGACATACAAAAAAGGCTGGAATACCTCGAAACAAGAACATTGGAATTAAAAAAGGTATCCTTAAAGATAACAGATACCGAAAAACTGAAAAAATTGCAAGAGAAAATAGAAAAGGAAAACAAAGCAGATTTAGATGAGATTGAAGAAAGAAGCAATGACTTGGATGAGCAAAAAATCAAAGAATTAGATGTTATTTTGGAAAAGCACATAATAAGGCTGAATGAAGTATTGGAAAAAGTGCCAGAACAGGCAAAAAGTGGCATAGAAAATGCAATCAATTCCTCATCAAAAGTTTTAGATACTATCAAGGAAAGGGAAATAGAGGACTTGAAAGACACAGTTGATACAGGCATTTTATCAGAATCAAGGGAAAAAGAATTTAATGATGAAATTAAAAAGCTTGAGGATGAGAGGGAAAAATTAGGATTCAAAAAGCTTGAAGAAGAAAGAAACAACGATTTTTCCACAGCTAAAAAGATAGAATCTGGATTAATCAATGGGGAGAGCTAAACATGGGCTTCGGAACTTTATTATTCATCGTCGGAATGTTTGTTGTATCTGCAATAGTCCAGATTTTCGTGCTTAAATGGTCTGCAAAGGTAGCATACAAAAGAAAAGTAAGCTTCGGGCAGGCAATGGTACAATGGATGTTTGTAATTTTCTCCCAGTTTATAATCTGGGTAATTATGTTTTTGCTGATGTTTTCAGTTTTATTGGGAGTAAGCATTGTTGGAGGATAAATGCCTAAACTAAACCCACTCAACATCAAAACAAAAGGTCAGACAACATTAAGCATAGCAATCCTTCATAGCCCAAGATTCAGGCAAAGCAGGATGCAGACAAAAGAAGGCAGAAGATTGTATAACAAGGAATTAAGGATGGTTAAGAGGGCAATAAAGAAGTTTAAGATAGAATTGAATAAATCATTGCCGAAGAAGGTAAAGGTATAAAAATGGTAAACACATCCCAATGGTTAAGCCAAAAATCTGAACATTCATTCAAAAAATAACAAAGTTTAAATATCCAATACACAAAGGGAGGACAAACAAATGAAAAAAATCAATCTTTTAGCAATATTCAGCCTTATCATGGCTTTATTTATTTTGCCGAGTTCTTTTGCTCTATTGACAGCACCAACAATCAATTCTCCGCCAAGCACAATAGAGACAAATGATGCCAATGTCATGTTCAATGCAACTACATCATGGAGTGGTTCAGGTTCTAACGTAACCAATTTGACTTTTTGGGTAAATTCAAACCAGTATCCAAATGGCACAAGGACAAATGGAACTGCTGGAATAGGTGGGACATCAGGAGATTTTACTTTTAATGTCCCAGTATCAGCATTATCGGAAGGAACATTTACATTGAAGGCGGAAGCGAGAAATGACAGCGATACAGAAAATGTTGGTACAAACTCATTAAACTCATCTTCTCAAAACTTCGTAGTTGATAGGACAGTACCAACTATCAAATTGTCTTTAAGCACAATCAAAATAAATCCTTTCAAGCAGATAGATGTTGAATGCAATACAAGGTCTGATTCAAATACAATAAATACATCATCATCAAACCAATACATTATTGATGTTAATAATCTAAGGACAACAAAGACAGATTCGGATGGAACATCGTCTTTCGACAATGATCAGACAAGCCTAAAGGGAGAATATAAAGCTGGTTGCAACATAACCGACAATGCTGGTAATATAGGTACAGCAACAGAAGAAATATTCTTTGTATCTTCAAAGACCAGAACAGACAAAGATGCAATTGATACCCCTGCAAAAAAAGCCACAAAAAACACCAATTTCTTGCTAATAGGCGGGCTTATGATATTAATCATAGTGGTAATAATGATAATAGTAGTAGCAATTACATTTTCAAAGAAGAAAGGCAAAAAGAAAAGATAAAATAAGGGTAATTTTTACGATTTTGTCTCTTTTTTAACAATGTCAAAAAGAGGTTTTAATGTATCCTCAAAATAATGATAATTTCGGGTTACACTTAACTCTGGATTTAAGTGGCTGCAACATAGAAAAACTAAAAGATATTTCTCTGATTTATGATCTATTAAGACGACTCCCTGAGATAATGCGGATGCAAAGCATAACCCTGCCAATAGTGGTAAAATGGCTCGACAAGAACGCTACAATAGATGGCATATCTGGAATAATCATGATCGCAGAAAGCCACATAAGTATACACACATTCCCAGAAAAGCATTATGCTTTTGCGGATGTTTTCAGTTGCAGGAACTTTGACACAACATTATGCACAGAGGAATTTACAAAATTATTTAGACCAAAAAAATTCAAGAAGAATCTAATAAGAAGAGGCTTTGATTTTAATAATTGATTAAAAGTTTTAATCTTTTTCTTAACAATTATATAATTTATATAATAATCTATATTCTATAGTATATATATTTTCCAAAAGGTTTATATACACATATACGCATAGATATTATAAATGTCAAAAACACCAGTAAATCTGTCAATAAAACAAAAAATTTGGCAAGATTATCAAAGGTTTTGTATTGGAAAAGAAACACCTTCAGAACAAGTAGAAAAATTTATGAAGAGGGAGGTAGATAAGGATGCTTAATAAAAATCAAACATTCCCAAAAAACGAAGAGCAGATTCCGAACATATTTTTCCAGCAAATGAAGAAATTATCATTAGAATCAAAAAAAATAAAGAAATAGCTTTTCTTAACAATCACAAAGTAAGCAAAAGCTATTTCTTTTATAAACATTGTTATTTTTTTTGAGAATCCACGAAGGCTGAAAGTCGTAAGGCGAGAGCCGAGCAGGACATTAGTCCTCATAGACGAGCTTGTAGTGGCTCAAAAATTTTCAAGATGATATGTAAGCAACTTAAACCTTCCGAATATTCGGAGGATAGGAAAAGGGCATTAAAAGAAGCAGAGGAAGACAAGAAACGCAGAGAAGTGCAGACAACCTTGCTAAAAATCAAAAATAAAAAAGAGGCTAAATAATGAATTCGGTAAACATTCACATAAGCCAAATAAGAAAAGGCTTGGAGCAACAAAGCTTCCATGAAAAAAAATCAGAGGTAATTCTAGAAATAAACCTATTGATTCAGGAATGGGAATTAAAAAGAAAAAGGATCATTCATGGATATGAAAGGCTTAAAGCAAGAAGGAATCTTGCAGAAGCTTACTTACAACGCACTAATGTTTTATTTAATCCATTTCTCGTTTCGGTATTATCTGGCATAATCAGGGACTGTAAGACGGAGATAGAAAAACAAAATCGCCAAGTTGGGGGTGGGCAGTCCCACTTTTAAAAATGGAAGCAATAAAACAATTTCAGCAAACAATAGAATATATTGAAAATCTAAATAAGCCACAATTTAAACTATCCCAAACGCCAAGAAAAATAGGAGAAATGTTCGAGAATTTTTTTAAAGAAATATTAAGAGATGAAGGATTTATTGAAGATAAAGATTTTCAAGATTTAAGAAATATCGGGTTAAGACAATCTATGGAAAATGGTTTACCAGACTTTTATTTTCCAAAATCCAAAACCTTTATAGAAATAAAATCAAGTAATAATGGTTCTCCAATATATAACCAAGATCAAAAAGAAAAAATTAGAAATTTAATAAAAGAAGGATATAAAGTTAAAACAATATTTTTTAATATACAAATAAGAGATAGTGAAGAAGATAGTACAAAGTTAATGGAATTTATAGGGAAATTAAAATGCAACTAATAAAAAACAGGCTTAAAGGATTAGGGCTAATGGATTCAACGATAGAGACATATATCTCAATATTGAGTCCTTTCTTTGAATATACGAAAAAAGTCCTAAACCACACCAATCAGGAGATTTCAGATTATTTAGATTACTTGATGATTGTTAAAAACTATTCAGGAAGAAGCAGAAACCTTGCAATGAAAGTCATTAAATTTTATTGCCGAGAATTTGAAGGCAAAAGCATTGAGGTAAGAAAGGCAAAAGAAAACAAGCCAATTCCAAAAATCTGCGAGGATAATGATTTTTCCGCAATACTTTCAGTAACTCCTAATATAAAACATAGGCTCTGCTTATTGCTGATGAGATATTCAGGGTTAAGAAGATGGGAAGTAATAAGGGTTATGAAACACCATATACAGCCAGATGGCAGGCTGTTAGTTAAAAGCGGAAAAGGCGATAAGGACAGATATACGATTATTCCGCCACAGGTTTTAGATCAGTTAAATTCTTTTATTAGCTTATTGCCTGCAAATAACCCTTATGTATTTCAGAGCCAAGATGGTAGGGGGCATTATGACAAGAGAACTCCAGAGCAGATTCTTATTAATGCCTTTAAGAAATTAGAATGGCAAAAAGAGAAATGGTTTGGCTGCCATGCTCTTAGGCATTCTTTTACAATTTATTGCCTTGATGTCTTGAAATTGGACTTTGATACTGTCAGCAAATTATTAGGTCATTCGGCAAAGCAAACTACTCAGATTTATACCCAATTAAGAAAATTAAACTTAGTTGAAGCTATAGAAAAATATAGGCAAATAACTATACCTATCCAATAACTTAAACTCAATAAAATTAGTCCCCCTACGAAAC
>Ga0209518_1000629_pt1 | contig 43847 bp, 76 predicted proteins | sample RifGroB1_FD_183993 | JGI IMG/M metagenome (GOLD analysis project Ga0209518, IMG submission 183993) | Groundwater microbial communities from Rifle, Colorado, USA - Groundwater B1 (SPAdes) (version 2) | ecosystem: Environmental > Aquatic > Deep subsurface > Groundwater | place: Rifle, Colorado...
CTCAAGGATTTCTGCGACCGGATTGCAGGCGGCGAATCTCTCCGCAAGATATGTGCCTGCGAGGACATGCCGGACAAGAAGACCGTGCTGAAGTGGTTGAGGGATAACCCTGAGTTCGTCACCCACTACGCCTGCGCGCGCGAGGCCCAGGCTGACCATATGGCCGAAGAAATCCTTGAGATATCAGACGAATCGCGGCAGGACACGTATATCGACGACGATGGACGGGTGATAACAAATCAGGAGGTTATCGCTCGTTCGAGACTCCGTGTCGATGCCCGTAAATGGCTGGCCAGCAAGATGGCACCAAAGAAGTACGGGGATAGGTTGGAATTGGCGGGATCGGTCACAACTACACCAATGACAGACGATCAACTTGAGGATAAATTAGCTTCTCTTCTCGCCAAAAATATCACCTGATATGAGCAAAGGCACTAGCATTATAAGTATCCCTATGGTATATACTACGTGAAATTCACATTATACCACAGGAGGAACACAATGAACGTCACTCTTTCAATGCCAAAGCAGTTTGTGGATAGGTTAAAGTTAGATACAAATAAAACAGGCTTAACTGCTTCAGAGATTGTCCGTCGCGCCCTCGACCAGTATTGGAAAGAGGCGTCAAAATCATGAAAAATTTACGATACACTGAATATTTAAAGTCGGAGAAATTCCAAGAAATAAAACGGAATGCGGTTTCTTTTCTCGGTGAAGCTTGCCAGCTTTGCAACTCAACGGAAAATATCCACGTTCCATTTAAAACAGGGTACGAATGAGTATGGTAAAAGGACTGACAAGAGCCGAAAAAATAGAGATGATTCAGCTTTTGGAGGAGAAAGCCATGAGAATTGAGCGGGGGAAAATCATCCCTAAATTGGCCTTTCTCTATGCCCCTATGCGGTACAAGGTGCCAAGGGGAGGCCGGGGCTCTGGTAAATCATGGGAGATAGCCAGAGCGCTAACCAAGCTTGCCGCCGCAAACCCCCTTCTCATTCTTTGCACTCGCGAAGTCCAACACACTATCAAAGAATCCGTCCACAAGCTTTTATCAGATCAAATCAAGCGGATGGGGTTTGATTCCAGATTCACAATCCTAGAAAATGAAATTCGCTGCAACGACAACGAGAGCCGGTTTATATTTGCCGGTCTCTCTGATTTGACGGTTGCCAACCTCAAATCATTAGAGGGCGTTGATATCGCATGGGTAGAAGAAGGGCAAGCCGTAACAAAGAAATCCTGGGATGTTCTCATACCGACCATACGAAAGGAGAATTGCCCAATTTATGGTGGGGAACATTCATCCGAAATATGGTGTAGTTACAACCCTGAACTTGACACCGACGAAACCCACCAACGCTTTACCATCAACCCCCCAGACGATTGCATATCCGTACTCGTTAATTACTCCGATAATCCGTGGTTTCCGCAAGTGCTGGAAAAAGAGCGACTGCGCTGCAAGCAGAACGACCCTCAAGGCTACGAAAACATCTGGGAAGGGAAGTGTAAGCCAGCCGTGGTCGGCGCGATCTATTACAACGAAGTCGCCGCCGCTGAAGCTAATGGCCAGATATGCAACGTGCCCTACGACCCACTGTTGAAGGTCCACGTCGTCTTTGATCTTGGATGGAACGACAGCATGAGCATTTCCCTTGTCCAGAAGGTGCGAAGCGAGATCCGCGTGATTCGATACATCGAGGAAGATCACAAGACGCTTGACTGGTACAGCGCCGAACTTAAAAACCTTAATTACAACTGGGGCAAATGTTGGCTACCTCATGACGGATTCAGCCGAGACTATAAGAGCGGGAAAAGTACCGAGGAGATTCTCAAGGCTCTGGGGTGGGATGTCGCCAGCCGAGAGGAGATTGTCGAGTTAGGGCTTGAAGAGGGAATCAAAGCGACCCGCCTAACCTTTCGGCAGATATACTTCGACAAGAAGAACACAGAACGGCTGATCCAGTGCGTCAAGAGATACCGCAGGAATATCAACCAACAGACGCAAGAGGCCACCACACCCAGGCATGATGAATTCAGCCATGGTGCTGACAACTTGCGGTACATTGCAATAAATGCCGAGAAGATGGAAAACGAGAACGATTGGGACGAAGACGAAGACCGCCCATACATCACCGGGCGCAGCCGCACAGGAGGATACTGATATGCCCGATTTAAACGAAGAATCTATTTTGAATGCCATGAGAGAGATTCATAATACAAAAGGGCTAACAATCAAGCCAAATTTTGCGATAGTGACATACGGAAAAGGTGAAGAGTTTGATTCTGAGCAGATAATGATAGATCGATTAAAGGGAGTGATGTCGAAATGACCCACGAAACGCCAGAGGACAAACCTTGCAACCAATGGACTACGCACATAAAACTATTGACGTAATTTTATTTCTGTGTATTATGTGAAATAATTACACAACGAGTTACACAGTCGGGAGACTGGACGCATGCAAAAAAACACTAGAGACGATAGCGCGGAAACCTCAAACGAGGGCCGCGCTATCTCTTTTTTTGACGTAGCGAACAGACTTATTGCCCGTCACGAGTCAACCAATGTTGCCGAAGACCTGCCGGAAGAGATTCTAACTAAACTTGGAGAGCAGGTTGTCCGTGACGCCGAGACCGACGACAACAGCCGCAAAGATTGGCTTGACCGCGCTACCGAAGCGATGGACACCGCTCTCCAGATCGTTGAAGAAAAGACATTCCCTTGGAAGGGCGCAGCAAACGTCAAATATCCCGTTCTCACCACTGCCGCCCTTCAATTTCACGCCAGAGCCTACGGGGCCATAATTCCCGGCAAGCAGATCGTCAAGGGGGCAATCACCGGAGCCGATCAAGACGGACAGAAGGCCGCAAGCGCCGACCGCATTGGCCAGCACATGAGTTATCAACTCATCGAGGAAATGCCAGAATGGGTTGAAGACATGGACCGTATGATGCTGGCCATGCCGATTGAGGGTCACGCATTCAAAAAGACCTACTTCGACCCGTCTCTTGGCCGGAATATCTCAGAATGGATACGCCCCATTGATTTGATCGTCAGCAATGCAACCAAGTCTCTTGAAACAGCGCCCCGCATTACACATCGTCTTCGCGTTTTCCCTTACCAGATCAAAGAACGCATGAGGGCGGGAATTTACAAAGAATACGACAATATCGTGTCAACGGATGCGGACGAAAAAGAAGAACAGCAAGAACTTTACGAACAGCATTTTCTTTACGACGCTGACGACGACGGGATAAAAGAGCCGTGGATTGTTACTGTTCACAAGGACAGCAAGAAGGTTTTACGAATCGTCGCCGGATATGAAGCTGACAGCATCATGGTCAAGTCACAAGGCGATGTAATTCCTCTCACACAGCTAGATCCCCAGTTTATTAAACAAGCCAAACTCGTCAAGATTGACCGCGAGCAATATTTTACCTCATTTCCTTTCTTGCCATCTCCTGATGGCGGGTTTTATTCCGTAGGATTCGGACAGCTTGTCGGACCACTCACCGCTGTTATTGACTCCCTTACAAACCAAATACTTGACGCAGCAACTCGACAGAATAACGGTGGCGGATTTTACGACAAAAAGGCATTTAAGGGGCCAAAAGGGAATTTGTACTTTGATCCCGGGGAATACAAACCAATCGACGCCCCGACCGGTGGACGCATTCAAGACGCCTTTATCGACCTCCCCGGTAATGGACCCTCTCAGGTAACTTTTAGCCTTCTTGAAATGCTCCTGTCTGCCGTTAAAGACGTGACGGCGACAAAGGACATCCTGACCGGTGAAGTCCACGGCGAGACAGCTACGACGACGATGGCGGCGATTGAGCAAGGGTTGAAGGTCTACACCTCAATCTATGGCCGCATCTATCGCTCACTGAAAAAAGAATTTAAGCGCCTGTATCGGCTCAACGGGATTTATCTCCAGCCGGAGAGCTATTACACCGTTATGGACACTGGAGAGCAGCAACAAGTGTTCCAGCGAGACTATCAGGGCGACGGGACGGACGTGCAGCCCGTTGCCGATCCTTCCGCCTCAACGACGATGCAGAAGATGGCGCGGGCACAATTTGCCATGCAGTTAGCGCAGGGGAACAACCCCCATGTAAACCTCGCAGGTGCGACGAAGATGATGCTGGAGGCCGCCGACGTGCCCCTTGCTGGCGTGTATGTCGAACAGCCGCCACAACAACAAGACCCGCGCATGGAATCTGAAGCCAATTTGAAGCAGGCGCAGGCCGAGAAGACACTTGCAGAGGCACAACTAGCCATAAAAAACATGGAGCTTGTTACCGCCAATGCGATCAAAGCTCTTGCAGAGGCCGAAGCCAAAGAAGCAGGCACTCAACTCGCTATTTACAAGGCACAGCTCGACCATTTCAACGCAGGAAGAGAGGAGACCAATGGTCAAGGAGGAAATCGAGGAATGGAAGCGCCACCCGGTGACGGAATGGTATCTCAAGAGACTCAAGGATTACCGCCTGAACTGTTTGGAGGAGCAGGGGAAATGCTTGGTGGTGGACAACCCCTACAAAACCCAAACCTTGACGGCGCTGAATTTGGGCAGGCTTGAGGCAGTAGACGAACTTTTAACCATCGAGGCAGACAACGACTAACAGAAAGGGCATCAAATGAGTGAGATCGGGATAATTCCGACAGAATACAAGGTATTAGTTGAGTTGATGGCGGAATCCGAGCAGACGAAGGGCGGGTTATTTCTCCCACTGTCAACGCTCGATAAACAGGAGATGGCGCGGGAGATCGGGATTTTCAGAGCAGCCGGCGCAATGGCGTTTAACCTGAACGACCCGACTTCTACCCCTTGGCCTGTTTATCCGAAAGACGGCGACCACGTGTATTTTGACCGTTACGCCGGGACGATCATCAAGACCAAAGACGGCAAGAAATACCGCCTTTTGAATGACAAGAACATTGCCGCCATTATCACCACAGAAATCGAGTGAGGACATCATGACCGGCGAAAACGACCAGGTAGAAGCGCTAGAAGTAGTCGAAAAAGCCGCCGCAATGGGGCACATGAACAAAGAAGAATGGACGGCCAAGGGCCGCGACCCTGAGAAATGGCGTCCGGCCAGCGAATTTGTTGAACGCGGTGAAAACCTCATGCCGATCTTGAAAGAACGGCTGGACCACAGCGTCAAAGAAATGGCCGAAATGAAGCAGACCATGCAGCAAATGCACAGTCACTTTATGAAAGCCGAAGAGGTTGCAGAGCGCAGAGGGTGGGAGAAGGCAATATCCGAGGTGCAAAAGAAACAACGCGCCGCCGCCGAGATTGCAGACGTTGAAGAGTTCGACAAGCTCGAAAAAGAGAAGTTTGAGCTTCTTAGCGCCCCGCCTCAAACGCATAATAAAAAGCCGTCCGGTCCGACTCCTGAGTTTAAGGAGTTCCATGCTAAAAACGAATGGTACGGCAAGGACGAAGAAGCGACGATTTACGCCGACACGATGGGAAACCGCTACCGACAAAAAAACCCTGAAGCAAGACTCGAAGAAGTCTTTGCTGAGGTTGAAAAGAAAGTACGCCACCGTTTTTCGGAACTATTCACGAATCCACGCAGAGAAGGGGCTTCGGCTGTAGAAGGTGCAACGGTTCCGATCAAGCGCGGAGGGAAGACGTTTGACGACCTCCCCCGCGAAGCCAAAGACGCCTATGCCCGCTTTGCTAAGCAGATACCGGGATTCAAAAAAGAGGAATACCTCAAAAACTACGATTGGAGTTAGGACAATGGCGAGACCGAGGAAAGTAGACCGTAAAGACCGCGTGCCGTTTGGCACCATGAAAAGCAAACTGGCAATGGATGCAGACACTACAAAACGTTATGCCGACGCAGGTAAAGTTTTACGGTGGGTGAATGACGTTGACGGTGGAACACGAGTCAAACAAGCACAGACCGGAGGTTACGAGTTTTGCACAGCTGCAGGTTCTGAAGTTGCCGGGACGGACACTATCGATGAAGGGAACATGATCCGTAAGCACGTGGGGAGTGATGCCAAAGGCCACCCGCAATACGCTTACCTCATGGCGATCGACAAAGAGTTTTATGAGGAAGACAAAGCGGCAAAAGAGGAAGTCAACAAAAAAGTGGACGATGCGATCAAGGGCGGGACACTCGCCGGAGGTGGCACCGAGAAGATCCCCGGTAAAGGGGAAACGTATATCAAACAGGCTGATTACCGGCCTTAAAGGAGCCTACCGTGGCCAATTTGGACATCCCTAACGGCTTGAAGCCGTACAAAACCCTCAACGGGCATTCGACGGGAGCGGTCAACCGCTACTTCGTACCCGCCACCGATGGGACCGCCATTTATGTCGGTCAACCCGTCAAACTCGTAGGCAGCGCGACGACTGACGGCGTGCCGCACGTCACCGCTATGACTACTACCGCTGACGTAATTGTCGGAGTGGTTGTCGGCGTGGAAATCGAAACCGCTGACAGCACCATGTACCGCGTTGCTTCGACGGCTCGTTATCTGCTCGTTGCCGATGACCCGCAGCAGGTTTTTGAAGTTCAGTCGGACGGCATCGGCGGCGTCACCGCAGTTGGTGAAGTGGCCGACCTTGTGACCATTGCTACCGGATCGACCGTGACCGGACGCAGTTACATCGAAATTGGCAACTCGACCATCACCAACAACGGCGACCAAACCGAAGACGTGATGATTGTCGGCGTTCCCGTTCGTGCTGACAACGACATCACCATCGCAAACGGTCGCTACCTTGTCCGTCTGCTTAACCATGCGTTTGCCGTCGATAATGACGGTAGCGGCGTTTAAGGGAGGCTGACATGGGCGTAATGACCAGTTCTAACCATCCAAAAGACCTTTGGCCGGGGATCGTTGCCCACTTTGGGCACACGTACACCGAGCACCAAGAAGAGTTTTCGCAGATTTTCGACAAGGAAAGCTCTGACAAAGCCTACGAGGAGCGGGTCCAGTATACCGGACTTGGTTTGGCTTCTGCCAAAGCCCAGGCTGCCGCAATCGGCTTTGATGAATCGCAGCAGGGCTACACTTCCCGGATGACCAACGTTACCTATGCGATCGGGGCAATTGTGACCCGCGAAGCCATTGATGACGGTCAGTATGAAAGCATCGCCAAGCGTCTTTCTAAAGGCATGGCCTTTTCTCTTCGCCAGACGAAAGAGAACATCGGCGCAAACATCTTGAACCGCGCATTTACCTCCGAGTACAACGGCGGCGACGGTGTTTGTCTGATTAACTCGGCACACCCTGAAACTGGCGGCAACCAGAGCAATGTGATTGCTACCGCTGCCGACCTGTCCGAAGCGGCCCTTGAAGACATGCTGATTCAAATCATGCAGGCGCAAAACGCACGCGGCCTGAAGATCAGCCTTGTCGGGCAGAAGTTGATTGTCCCCCCGGCTCTCATCTTTGAGGCAACCCGCATTCTCAAATCTGCTCTCCAGAGCGGCAACGCCAACAACGATGTCAACGCCCTGAAACAAATGGGACTGCTTCCCGGTGGGATCGTCGTCAACCACTATCTGACCGACGCTGACGCTTGGTTTGTGAAGACCAACACGCCGGAAGGTTTGATTTATCAGGAGCGCCGGTCCTACGAGTTCAAGCAGGACAACGATTTTGACACCGAAAACGCCAAAATGAAAGCGTCCGAGCGTTACACCTTCGGCTGGGCCGACTTCCGCGCTGTTTATGGTTCGCCGGGAGCGTGAGAATAAAAACTATACTGTCCGACCATGTTGTGTTAACTTAGGTTAAACATAAACATGGGAGGACAGTATGACTAGGAAAACCTGTAATATGCCAGGATGTGAAAATATTGTTGTGTCAAATGGTCTATGTGACAAACATAGGTTGAGATTACAACGACATGGCAGTACAGACGAAACAAGGCCTAAAGATTGGGGAAAAAGAAGTAATCATCCCCTTTACGGAACTTGGGTATGGTTTAAAAAAAGAAGCGCTAAAAAAGGTATTTGTAAGGAATGGAAAGCCGATTTTTGGGCGTTCGTAAATGACGTTGGACAAAAACCTTCTAGCGACCATGCTTTAAGGCTTATAGACAGAGACGGAATTTACGAAAAATGTAACGTTGAATGGAAAGAAATGACTCACGCGAAAGGCGAAGACAGAAAAAAGTTTGCATGTGAATACGCCAGGGAATGGCGTATCAATAATGTAGATAAAGCCCGAGACGTAAGCCTGAGAAAAACGTTCAACATTACGCTTGTTCAGTACAACGAAATGCTAGAAAATCAGAACCATGCTTGTGCTATTTGCGGCGAAAAAGAAACGGTAATAAATTACAAGAACAGTAAAAAAATAAACTTGTCAGTTGACCATTGCCACACTACAGGGAAAATACGCGGGTTGCTTTGCGTGAACTGCAATAAAGGCTTAGGTCACTTCAAGGACAACAAAGCAATAATGGAAAAGGCGATTTTATACCTTAACAACTAACCTAGCTGGGGGGCGGGAAACCGCCCCCTGCCTAAAAAGGAAAAGGTGGCTAGAATGGGTCAAACGAATTTCCCCGGTGGCATTTCAAGTATGGGCGTTCCTGTTTTCGGGAACGGCATCCCCGCAACGCACGGCAAAGTTTTTTTTGTCAACTATGGCACCGGCAGCGACGGCAACAACGGTCTTTCGACCGGGAAGCCGTTCAAAACCGTCTCCAAAGCCTACAGCATGGCAACCACGAACGCGGACGACGTAATTGTGCTGTTTGGCAATTCAACGCACGCCCTGACCGAAATGTTGACCGTCTCCAAGAACCGCGTTCATTTTGTCGGGATGGACGGCACCGCTCGCATGTACGGCCAGAATGCCAAAGTCAGCTTGGGCGCGACGACCGCCGCAACCGACATCGGCACGATTCTGAATACTGGCGTTCGCAACAGCTTCAGCAACATCAAATTTATGAACTCCAACACCGTCGCAGAGGGCATTTACTGCTTTGTTGAGGGTGGCGAATACACCGTTCTCGACAACTGCGAGATTTACAAGGAAAACGGCCTTGACGAAACGACCGCTTCTGAGTTGGTTATGAACGGCGATTCCTGCCAGATTCGCAACTGTGTGATTGGGTCTTTGGCCAATGCCATTTCCGGTCAACGTATCCGCGCCAATGTGCGAATGACCAAAGGTATCGCTGGGGCCGGTAAGGTTGCCCGTGATGTTGTCTTTGAAGGTTGCCAGTTCTGGAAAAAAGCCGGTCACGTTGACAACCGCTTCTTTTATGGAGCAAATGCCGACGACTGCGAACGCATGTTGCTGATTCGTAACTGTGTTTTCGTTTCGCAAAAACTTTCCACCGCTGTTCCGGCCCAGTGCGTCGCCTTTGGCGCGGAACAATCGGCAGGATATGTTCTCATCGACAACTGTTCATCCATCGGCAACACGAAACTGTCCACGACGACCGGCGTTCACATTACCGGAGCTGTGCCGACCTATGCGACTTCCGGCATTGCCGTCGCGTCTTAACCAACAGGGGGGAGCGATCCCCCCGCTTCTAAGGAGGCGACATGCCGAATGCAATCACCATAACAACAATTCTTGATGGGGTAAGAAACCTCGTCAAGAAGATCGACATAGTAGGAGATGGCAGCGGCGAAGAGACGGCGGCTGTTCTTGTTGATGTTTCCGCTCATGGATGCGCGGCCGTTTCCATCCTCAAAGAATACCACCAACTCAGCGGGTTTTCTGCGCGTCTTAAGTGGGACGCTGATTCCGACATTGTTGCCTTCAATCTTCTTGAGGGTGAGGGCGGAATCGATTTTAACCTGCTATCCGGTCCCGTGAACAACAACGCCGGAGCGGGTAAAACAGGCGACCTTGTTCTTGCTACTACCGGCCTTGGATCGGGAGACACCGGAACTATAATTTTGACCATGCGGAAGAAGTAATGAACTGCGACGGGAACACATATCGCGCCGGTGGATCATTTGGAATATGCGACGAATGTGGTTTTAAATTCCGTTTGTCGGAATTGCGAAGACGGTGGGATAAAGCACTGGTTTGCAAAAAGGACTGGGAGCCGCGACACCCGCAAGAATTTGTCAGGGGAAAATCCGACCGGATCAAATACCCCGGCGAAATCCGCCCTGAACCCGCAGACACCTTCACCAGTACGTCATTAGAGGATTTATGAGCACTGTCCTGACAACGACAACGACCAATATCCTTAACGACGCATTCATGCTGATTGTGCCGGGAGAGAAGATTTCTCCAAAGGAAAGCGCCGACCTTCTCCGCGTCTTGAATATGATGTTGAAGGGATGGCAAGCCAACGGGAATTTGTGGAAGATTGCCGATGTTACCGTGACCTTGACGGCAGGAACGGCAAGCTATCAAGTTGGCCCTGCCGGAGCAGGGACGCTTCTCCGCGTGCGACCGTTGCAGTTGAAATACGCCATACGGACAAGCGGAGGCATTGACATTCCCGTCGAGATCATTTCCCGCCAAGAATACAAAGAGCTTCCGAATAAAACGCAGAAGGGCCCGGTTGTCTCGGTCTGTTACGACCCTCAATTGACCAATGGCGTGCTGTACGTCTGGTACACCGGAGACACGAATAACACGACTCTCATTTGTACTTTTGCCGATCCTTTGGATATTCAAGATAGCAGCGAAGACGCTCCAGATTTTCCTGATGAATGGATTGAGCCGATTACCTACAATCTGGCAGTTCGTGGAGCTCCGTTGTTTGGCCGCTCCGTGCCGCAAGAAGTCGCAGCAATCGCCGGGGATTCGCTGGCAAGGATGATTGAGTTTGACTCCGAGGCTGTGTCTATCAGCTTCAACAGGAGATAGCCATGAGTACCAGAGCGCAGCAATTTGAAGTTTTAGCCGGTGGCGTAACCTATGACGGGGCGTTGATTACAACTCCTTACGCCAAGTTTCTCGCGGCAGGAACAACCACCGCAAAAGACGCCTACGCCGATGTTGACAAAGCGGTGGCCATCACCAAAAAGGCTTTGGATGCGCAAGGGCGGGCGGTGGTCTACGGAGATGGGATCTACAAACTTCAGATTTACGCGGGGGATCCTGATAACGGGGGCGTGCTGAAGTTTGAGATCGATAATTACAAAGTGTCGGCGGTTTCGGGAAACACCCGCACCGTGACCGAGGCCACCGTAGCCGGGTCCATCGATGACTCTCTAGTGGTCGCTGATACCACTTCCAATGATATCACCTACACCTTGCCCCTGGCCTCGTTGACCGCCGGGAAAATCTTTCAGCTTGCCAAGCTGGTCGCCGCCAACACCCTGACCGTCTCCGCTGCGACCGGCAACTTGGTCAATGGTGCGGCCTCGGTGGCTTACACGGCGATTAACTCGACGGGGATTTTTCAGTCGGACGGGTCAAACTACTATGTCTTTCAAACGGTCGGGGACGCTGCCACTTTAGGAGGCTATCCCGCTTCAACGACACCCGCCGCATTAACCATCCCGGTGTATGACGCCAATGCCGACCTGACCGCGACGAAGATTGGTGTCCTTCATGTCAAAGTGGTGGACATTGGCGATTGGAATATGGATGCAACGGGCAGCGTGACTGTTGCACACGGACTAGACTTATCCAAAATACGATCTATCGAGGTTTATGTCCGCCCTGACGATGGGTCGGGACTTATTCCACTTGCACAAGCCGATACGGCTGGAGCGGCAGCCGGGTATTGGGGGTGCGGAGCAACAACAATATCATTAGTACGAATTGCAAGTAGTACTTTCGATGGCGTTAGTTTTGATTCGACATCATTTAATCGTGGATGGGTTACTTTTTGGTACGTTGACTAATGCGCAGGCTTGTTTCTTTCATCTTACTTTTCGCGCTAACCTCCTGCGGAGACATCGATTACCACACCCGCAGCGCCGAGCAACTAGAGACGATGGCGGGGTATCCAGCGGTTGGCTATGCCACATGGACTAGTTTTAGTTGCGACGTGTATTTATTGCCAGAGAAAGAATACCCGTCTATAGCATGTTACAGCGCAGTCATTGCACACGAAGAGCGCCACTGCCAAGACCATCACTTTCACCCGAACACTCCAGAGGGCAGTGTGGTGCCAGAGTGTAACAAGGGGAACAAATAATGCCGACTCTTCCCGTCCCCTTTATTTCCCTCAATAAAAGCGCCGACAAGACCGGCCTATCGTCCTTCACACAAGGGCAGATGGACGGCTATTTCCTTCCCTACGATGGACCGGACGGCATGAAATATATGTGGTGCAAGCGACCGGGGAAGACCCTCTTTTGCAACCTCGCGGAGAATGGCCCGGTGGACGGCTTGCACTATTGGCCGCGGCAACAAAAATTGATGGCCGTCTCCAACGGGAACGTCTATCAGGTCACGTCCATTGGTGGTAAAACCGATGTCACCGGGACAGCCACGATGGTTTCCAGATCAAGGCCGTCTTTTGCCGATGTCGCCGGGACCAACATCTATGCTGCGTCCGGGGGGAAGATCGGGGAATATCCCGCCGCCTCAACCGGAACCTACCTTACCGACTCCCAAGCGCCAACAACGGTCAATTTTCTGGCGACGATCAATCAGACTTTGGTGGCACAGCGCGTTGATTCTTCCCGTTTCGATTGGTCGGAAGTCGCCGCGCCTACTGACTGGCTGGGGCTTTACGCCAACGCCGAGGCCGAGCCGGATTTAACCAAGACAATGAAGGTTGCCAACAACTACCTGTATTTTTTCGGTCAAAACACCATTGAAATCTGGCGGGATGACGGTGAAACATTTGTCAGGGAGTTGCAAGGGTCGATCCCGCGCGGAACCTTGGCAAAGCACAGCGTCACCAACATCAACGGGGCGTTCTATTTTCTCGATGATACCCGCGAAGTTTGCCGTCTAAACGGCTTTTCACCGGAAGTCATTAGTAATCCCTCCCTGTCGCGTTACCTGCGCTCGTTTTCCACATTTTCCGACGCTTTAGGGGATTATTTGCGCGTTGACGGCAAGCACTTTTATATTCTCTCCTTCCCCACGGAAGGGAAGACGCTGGTTTTTGACATCGCCCTCAATCAATGGCATGAGTGGAGCTATTGGAATCCGGTTCTCGCCCAACATGAGGCATGGATTGGCAATTGCGTTGCCGAGTCGCCGGAGTGGAACAAGACGCTGATCGGAGACCGCCGCACCGGAAAAATCTGGACGATGGAAGGGACGACCGACGATGGCGCGGATATCCGTTCCGTGATTCGGACCGACTTTGTTGACCGGGGAAAACCGGATGTCTGGAAATTCAGCCATGACTTGACGCTGATCTTCAAACGCTCTGACACCAATACGACCCCGAAAAAAATGGCAATCCGCTGGCGGGATGAAGGCGCGACCGAGTGGAACACCACGCAAGAAGTCGAAATCGAAGCGCAGAGTCAGACCGAGTTGCTGGTTAGCCTGCGCCGACTCGGCAGGTACAAGCGGAGACAGTGGGAATTTATCATGAGCGACTCGACACAGGCCGCCCTCTTGAGCGTGACGGAGCGTTTTGATTATGGGAGGTAAAATGGAGTTCTCATCTTGCGAGATCCCGCTTTTCAAGCGCCACGTAATGGCGGCAATAAACTGCACAGAAACAGAGGCTTTGCATTATTTTGTAACGCATTTCCGCACTGAGGGCGCCGGGTTTTTCCCTTCGCTCCGCAAGTTGAATGATGCAAGCGGATGGTGTCAATCTGGCGGCGGAGACATTTACATTTGGTCGGAAAATTCTTATGCGGTGTTGTTCCATGAGGTGGTACATGCAGCTTTCATGCTATGCCGAACCGTGGACATGGCGATTGACGAAGAGTTGATAGCCCGACTAGTTGAGCATATGAAACTAGAACTGACCGATAAAATGGAAGAAGTCGAAAATGGCCGATAAAGAGATTATCCGCACCCCGTTCCAACCAGAGTTTGCCAATATCACGCAAGCCGGTTTTCGCTTCCTTCAACAAGTGGCGGAAAAGATCAACAACGCAACAGCAAGGATTGTGACAATAGAAACCCCTCCGACTTATGCCGACAACGCCGCCGCCGTTACGGGGGGGCTTGCCGTAGGATCATTTTACAAGACCGCAACCGGCGAAGTGCGGATAGTCGTTTCATAAGGAGTACCGACGATGGGATTTTTAAAAGATATAACAAGTGGTGGGTTTAAGGGTCTGATTGTTCCAGACTATAAAAATAAAAATTCCATCATTAGCACCATTGCTGATCCGATGGATTTGTTTGGATCTCGCGCCGGGCGAACGCGGGATGAAATATCCGATATCAACAACGCTACTCTGTCAGCGCAAGACAAAGCGCAAAGAGAGGCTTATCTCCGGCAGTTAGAGTTACAACAGCCCTATTACGACGCCGGAGTCAACGCTTTAACCCAACTCAGTAATCCCGGCGAAATGCCGTTCAGCGAACAGTACCAGAATGATTTTACGCAAGGGACACGCTCGCTCAATCGGTCGTTGGCATCGATGGGGAAATTCAACTCTTCCGACGCCGATCAAAAGCTCGGCCAATTCTACAACCAACTGTCCGGAGAAGAAATGGGCAGACGCTACAACAACGCTCTGGCCCCAATCAAAATCGCGCAAAACGCGATGGGCGCATCCAACCAGGCGGCTGATACTTATGGCCAGGGTATGAGCAGCGCATATCAAAACTTTGGTACTAATTCTGCTCAAAATGCGCTATCTTACGGCCAGAACCGCGCCGACACCTATAACACGATTGGCCAGTCTTTAAACTCGATGGCCCAGTATTACGGGAGGTAATTATGGCTTGGCCAGTAATCGCAGGGATGGTTGCAAGTATGGCCGGGGGAGCGGCGGGTGGAGCAGCAAGTAACGCCGCATCGAAAGACGCCGCGAAAGCCTCCTATAACGCGGCTATGCAGGAGATCCAGTTGCAGAAATGGCTGGAAGAGCAGAACACCGCCCGACTGAAACCGTTTTACGAGCAAGGGACCGGCGCTTTGCCGGAAATGGAACAGCGCCGGATGGGGACATGGGATATTATGTCTTCGCCTTACGCCTCGCAGCGCGGAGACATGCTTTCCAACGCCATGACCGAACAGGCCGCACTCCGGGGGAATGAATCGGGAGGGTACGGATACGATCAATCCCTGCGCGACTTGCGAAGTGATGAAGAAGGGCTCGGCTATGAACGCGCCCTTGACCGGGTCCGCATTGGTCAAGGCAACGCCGCGCAAACGGGCCAGCAGTATGGGAAATATGCCAACGCGCTTTCGGGAGCATTACAGCAAAGCGGCAACCTTCAAGGTCAACTCCGCCAGAGTACCGCCAACCAGAATCAGCAGACGATGGGCAATTCGATCAACACCGCCGCAGGCTATCCGGCAGCAAACTATCTTTACAACCAGCGGCAGAACATGATGTCACAACCCATGAGCGACCCGTCAACGTATCCGTCTCAAAATGGCGGTTATGCTCCACAAAGACCGCTTTACAGTTGGGGGAATTGATATGGCGCAATATAACGACCTTTTTGGGTTTGACCGCTTTGCCAGAGCGCAGGACATGGCGCAGCAATGGCAGCGGCAGCAACGGCAGGACGATATGGCCCTTTCCCGGATGCAAGAGTCACAGCGACGTAATGCGTTAACGGAGCGCTACGCTGAAGAAGACCGGGCCACGAAGTTGAACGCCATGACGCAACAGCGGGGCGCGGAAAACTTTGCTTATCAGAATGTTCCTTTTCTTCAAGGCCAACCGGATATTTACGGAGAACAATCAGGCGTCTTGATGCAGGATCTTGCCAAGAACTACCCTGGGGCTAATTTGGGAAGCATTCAAACAGGACTGGCGGGGATGCAGCCGAAAGTGGACGCCCCGAAGATAGAAAACTTCGATGGAGTTCCTTATATTATTGACGGCGACAAACCCATAAGAATAGCTCCTGGCTACAGCCCAAAACCGACAAAGACCGTTACTTCTGGAAGTCACGATGGAAGTCCAGTCGTGGGGATGACCGGAACAGACCCGATGCAGGGAATCAGTCCGGGAGACGCCGCCATTGTCAAGAAGATTGCCAACTACGAAATGCAACTCCCGTCAGGGATGGCGCTCAAAACACCCTACTGGCAGAATATCCTCGGTCGCGTAGCACTATTGAAACCTGAGTTTGACGCGACGCAATACAATGTCCGGCAAAAATTGAAAAATGATTTTACGTCAGGGAAGGCCGCAGTCAATATCAGGGGGCTAAATACCGCAGTCGGGCACCTTGACACCCTCACCACAAAACTTGCAGCCCTTGAAAATAGTGATTATCCCACATGGAACCAGGTCGCGAACGCAACGATCAGCGCGGTCGGAGATCCGAGAGTTAAAGGCGCAGACGTTGCCGCCACCGCAGTTGAATCAGAGTTGGCGTCCGTCTTTAAAGGGATGGGAGCCACCGACCAAGAAATTAAAGCGTGGCGGGCAAACTTTGACGCGAACGGATCACCGGCACAGCAAAAAGAGGCCATCCAATCCGCCATTGAGTTGCTAGGGGGGAGGCTGGAGGCTCTCACCTCGCAATATGAAGGCGGACTCGGTGAGCCGAAAAACTTCCGACTACTCAATGAAAAATCGCGGAAAATATTAACACGACTCGGCGCTGACATTGATGCCCTCGACCCCGTCACGGGGGCCGAACCTCCTCTTGACGCAAAGCAACATAATCTACAGAACAACATCCAGAAACTTTCCGATGCCGACCTATTGAAAGCCCTTGGGGGTAAGTAATGGCCGATCAAATTGAACTCTTAAAGGAAGCGCATCGGCGCGGGATATTGCCTGAAAACAAACGGGCCTTATTCGATGAAGCGGTTAAGCGGGGGCTGATTGCCGTTGACACTCCCGACCAGTCGCAAGCGACCACACCGCCCGCTGACGATGTGCCGCAATGGGGAAGAGACAACCCGAACCTTTACGGGGCATACGGTGGCGTTAAAGCAATCGGTGGTGCAATCAAGGACGGATTGAGTGACGGAGTGGACGCCGCTGCACTTATCGGAGGTGGTATTCTTGGCGCTCCTGCTGGCCCTGCTGGATCATTGGCCGGAGCATCATTGCTTTACGGAGCAGCGCAGCAAGGGAAGCAGCTGTTAAGTGATGAACCAGTACAAACTCCAATGGAAGCCGTCAAAGGAGCGGCAAATGATCTTGTTACCGGCGCAAACATGGAAATGGCAGGGCAGTCTATTTTCCCTGCCGCTGGACTTGCATTGAAGGGTGTGGGCAATGTTGGAAAGGAAGTCCTTGGCAAGATGACCGGCGCAGGGCCAGAAGCAATCGCGCAAGCGGTCAAGGGAGAAAAAGGGTTTGCCGCTGGTATGCGTGGCGGCGAGGGAGTAGGGGAAAAAGTACTTGCTGATACCCGCGCTGCCCTTGGCCAAGTTAAAGCCGATAGAGGGGTGACATACGCCAACCAATTTGCAGAAGTGGCGAAGAACAACAAACCTCTCAACCCCGCCCCGTTTAAGTCGAAGATTGAACAGACTTTGCAGAAATTTAACATTCGCAGAGTCACGGACAGCGCAGGGGAAGTATCTCTTGATTTTTCCCGCTCATCGATAACTGATGACGCCGCACGGAACAAGGCCGCAAAGATCATCCAAGATTTTGATGAATGGGGGAGCCAAGCCGACGACTTCACTCCGGTCGGTCTTGATTTATTGAAGCGCAGGATTCAGGACTATTACGATCCCAACGCTCCGGCGATTGCCAGCATGTCCACCGACCTTTCCAATTTTGTCAAGAGCAACATTGTCCGCGAAGTTCCTGAATATGCCAAGATGGTCAAGGGCTACGAAGAGTCAACCCGATTCATCAACGAAGCAGAGCGCGCTTTAAGCCTTGGCAACAAAGCGATGATGGACACCTCGATCAAAAAACTTCTGTCCACCAATCGGGAAAACTTCGAGTTCCGCCGTGAGCTTCTCAACCAGATAGAGCAGCGCGCCGGACGGTCTTTAGCTCCTGAAATCGCCGGTCTTACCATGCAGCAATTCACCCCGAAAGGTTTGGTGGGAGTACTGGGGACAGCAGGAGCCGGATATGCCGCTGGTATCTCTCCTAGCGTTTTGGCGTTTGCTGCAATGAGTTCACCGCGCATGGCTGGAGAGTTGCTTTACACGGTTGCCGGAGTACCACGCCGAGAAGCCGCAAAACTTCTGGCAAGTCCTGAATTTCTCAAATATGCCAACGCCGTCAAGATGGCGGGTAAAATTGGCACTCGAAATGCGATAGTAAACACAAATCAAGAAGAAGGAGCCACGCCATGATGAAGCGCCCGACGCAGAAACCGAAACCCGCCCCAAAGCCGATTGGCAAGAATGACATACAGAAGTGCCACGGCACCCCGAAAAAGAAATAGGTGAGACATGCCGGGATCGGGTCAAGAATGGCTATGGTGGGCATTTAATGCCGTTCTTCTTGTCCTTGTTTTCTACATCAAGAAGGACACGAAGAGATCGACCGACTTGCAGGAACGCAACCAGCGAAACAACCACAAGCTGTACGTTTTTCTTATGCAGATGAATGCACGGTGCAACATTTTGCACCCTGACAGGCCGGCACTTTCCCCGCCCGAATGGGAGGAGTAATCCATGATTTACCTCGTTGTTACCTCAGTTTTTTTTGTCGTCGCCGTTCTGGTGTACTTCGCCTGCAATTATCTCCGCGCCAAGACCTCCGCCGCATTTGCCGAGCGCCAGAAGTGGGAAGCGGAAGAATTTTCTATCAAGCAAAGAACAATCAGGGAATTAACGTATGACGGATGCGCTTATGCTGACGAGTTAGCGGCCAAAGCAAAGAAGGACGACACCACGACATTGAGCGCATCCGGGAAAAAAGGAGAGGCGATTGACTATGTTCTTCGTCGCCTTGACTGGGCAGAAGAATCAGACGTTGCGGATGTAGTGGAATCCTGCCTTGCCAAAGTCTCAGGAGCCGGAGCCAGTGGAGCGAACCGGATATGAGATTCCGACTGAATTTATCTTTTGGCCACGGCCGCGGCGGCGGGAGCTTGCCTTTCGTGATTAACGGCGCTTTCGGCATGACGTGGGACGGCGTACAAATGACTTTTGGCGGCGTCGATATGACGTGGGGAGAATTTTAAATGAAACAGCTTTTACTCGTATTGCTTTTACTTCCGACCTTGGCCTTTGCCGGTCACAACTACTGCGTGGACATGGAGCAGAATCCTCCGGTGCTACAAGCGACCTACGAAACCCGCAACACATGTGAAGCCGCCGGCTTTGACTGGCGCTGGAACCCTGACTCAGATGCAAACGGCTATTACGACGCCACGGAAGGGGGATGGAACCTCAACCCGGTTACGAATCCGTCAGGGGCACGGGATGCTATCGGTTTGGGCGACTCTGCCACTCTCGATGTCGGCACCACCACCGGCACAGTCGCGGCGGGGGATGATACTCGCCTCTCTCTTGGTGGCATCGATATCCGTCAATACAGCTGCACAGCAGACGGCGTAGCAAACGACACAACCTGTCTCAGTAATGCTATCGCAGCGGCACAGTCAGCCGACCTTCCTCTTGTTATCCGCCCTCTGGCCAACGGGAACAAAGTGTTTTTAACTGACGGTCACACCTTTTCTGCTCCCATAGTGTTAATTGGACAAAATGGCGCGACTTTAAAACTCAGAGCTGACAACATTTCAGCCACCTATGAGCAGATACTTCGATTTAACACCGGAGCAGAAAAATCTCTGGTCAAAGATTTAACATTGGATGGGAACAGGGATAATCTTCTTGGCGCATACGCAGTCGGGAAATATTATGCAGGAATATTTATAACCACAACGGATATTTATTTAGAGAATTTGGATATCACTGAATGCGCTTATTCGGGGATTCATAGCAGCAATTCAGCATATTCAAGCAATGGAATTTTTAAGAACATTAAAGTCACGGAGTCCGACCAAGCTTTTCGACTGTACGAATTTGATAACGGACTTATGGAAAACTTTTTAGCCAGTGACATCAACAATGGAGGGTGGCCTTATGCCCCTGGCGCTGGCTGGTTTATCCTGAGTGATAATGTACAAGTTAAAAATTTGAAGATATTGAATATGAGCGGGGATGCAAGCGTACCGGAATCCAGCCCAGGTGTACCAAATTGGACATCTGCATTAACAATACATGACTCGACTTTGAATATTGACGGCATGGAAATCAGGGAGAAGACAGACGATATATTGCGGTATATGGGAGCGTCGATTTTTACCTCGAAAATCACCGGGAACAATTGGACTATTACAGGTTATGCCGGAACGTCGCTTGAACTTTCTGACAATGATTTATTTGAACTGACTGGCTTCAATATAGATTGTGGCTACGAGGTTAATTCTGTGCAAACTCTGACTTCTTCATGGGGAATAACTCTTCAGTCGGCAGGTCGATATTACGGGGAAGATGGGTCGGGCCAGATCATGGGTTCAGCATTCAACCGTGATACTCGTTTTTCCAATGGAGTCGTTCAGCGTTGTGGGGGAGGAGTAAGAGTAGACAGTCCCAACTTGTATATGACTAATGTGAAGGTTTTAGGCAATACCATCTATGGGCTATGGTTTACGGATGACTATGACACTATCGGAAGCTTTTCGTCTAATGGCTTAACCACAGACAACGCCAGTTCTGTTCTTTCCAACATGACGATTAAGTACAACGGCGGCCCCGGTATCCGCATGAAGCAGGGGCGAAACATTATCATATCCAATTCCGACATAAGTGATAACGGGCAAGATACCAGCCTTGCAGATGCTTTACGGGGAGGGATCGTGGATGAAGCGGGTGGATCGGTTTTGACAGATATCATCCTTTCCAATGTCACCGCATCAGATCGGCAAGTGCAGAATAGTTATTTTGGCTCGGTTGATTATTCGGTTTACAATGGAGCGTTTACAACCGCCACAGAATTTAAGGTGGCCACGGATAACATTCAGGAATATTTCCCAGGGCAAAAAATAGCCTTAATCGATCTTTGTACTGGCGTTGGATGTTTAGACCTTGACGCCGACACAACTGCTGATGATCTCCGTGGATGGGTGGTAAAAGTCGATCCTGATTACATGATGGTTAGACCGGAGCACTCCGGAACACTTAACCCCGTGCTAGTGGCGGCCACAGGAACAATTTCAACGACCGCAAAAGCTATTTCCGGGGGGACGAGTTTAACCACACAGATTCGGGGCTCGTTTTGGTTGTACGCCAATTCGGAATACCGCAGAGTCATGGCGATTACTTCAACGACAGCAGGGACGCTGCGGGCACAATTCACGGCTGACTTGTCTGCTGCCAGCTACCAGATCAGCAAATTTGAGATTAGAGAAATCCCCTCGCAAACTTATGGGATATCCCTGACCACTGCTGCCAATGTCACAGTAGGGCCAATTGAAGCCACGGGAAATACCGTGTCAGGCGTTACCGTGACAAACCGGGAAGCGTGGTTTTCTCCTCTCGATGTGGCTCCCGGCACCGGGTATGTTGGGGACGGGTCGAAGTATCTAGCCGATAATGGCACTTGGGGAGACGGAGGGACTGGAGATGTTACAGGCCCAGCAACAAGCACAGCGGACGCCGTTGCTTTTTGGAGTGACACAACGGGGGGAGTTTTAAAGGACAGTGAAATTACCCGCAATTCAAGTGGGGACTTAAGTTACAAAGTTAGTTCTGCCTTAAAATTTTACATTCACAGGGACGGTAGATTCTTATCAGGAGCGCAGTCTCTTGGAACAGGGGGGAGCAGAATCATGAACTCTCTTAGCCCGACGCTAGTCTTAACCAACACCGAAGCTGACGACACGCAAAAAACATTTATGCTTGGCAGTTTGACTTACGATAACAACGCAAGCCCTAATTTTTCAACTTCATTATACAGCATAAACAACGCAACGGAAAACACTCTACGTTGGGGTGGCGGGACTGGGGGAGGAGTTGCCGCAACTAAGCATTCATTTTATGCTGCCACTAACATAACGACAGCCACAGGAACCGAAATAGCCAAGATAACGACCGCTGGATTCACCCTTTTATCTGGTGGGTTAATTCTCCCTGCCGCGACCGAGGTCGATATCGACAGTGGCACCGATACCACGATGGGAGCGATTCGGGATGCTGCTGTATTTCTCCAGCCCGTCTCAGCCCCCGCTACAGCTGCCACAGCCTGCACTATTGGACAATGGGCTTTTGATGCTTCTTACCTTTATCGCTGTACCGCGACAAATACTTGGCTACGGTCAGCGGCGGCGACATGGTAATGAGATATTGTCAGTATTCCCAAAGAGCTGATAAGAAATGCCAGAAGGAGGAATAACCATGTTTGGACATGATTGCGACATTTACCGGCCAAAGAATGCCAAGGTGGGCGACACGTTCAAGTGCTGTTGCGGCGTGTCGCATGAATGCGTGCGGCGTTGGCCGTGGCGGAAGTGGGAAAGTTTGGGGCGAATTTAAGGAGGATTTATGTTCAAGTGGTTTGCAAATGCCATGAATGAAATCGGGCAAAAAGAGATTCGCGGTGGGGAAAATCCGCGCATCATTGAGTATCACGCCACCACGACACTGAAAGGCAAAGAGGATGAAATCCCCTGGTGCTCTTCTTTCGTGAATTGGTGTCTGACGCAAGCAGGAGTGACCGGCACCAACAGCGCCGCCGCGAAGAGTTGGCTGGCATGGGGGAAGGGAATTATTCCGCCTGTTGCCGGCTGCATTTGCGTTATCAAACAGAAGAACAACGGCTCAGACCCGTCCACGGGCAGCGCGTCCGGTTATCACGTTGCTTTCTGGATAAAAGAGGAAAATGGCCGCGTGTTCCTATTGGGCGGGAATCAGGCCGATCAAGTCAAAGTCAGCAGTTTCGGGCTTGCAGGATATAAAATCTGCGGGTATCGGTTGCCGGCATAATCTAGGAGGAACACCATGATTGACATTTTGTTCTGGTTGAAAGCTCATTGGCAGGACGTAGCTCTTGCCGTTTCCGGTGTCATTACCTGTGCCAGCGTTATCGTGAAGTTAACGCCGACGCCCGACGATGACGCCATACTCGCCAAGGTGATTGGATTCCTTGACAAGTTGGCGCTTAATCCGAAACGGTGAAAATCCCGCCGTTAAAACTCGGCTACACTTGGCGGCTAGACATTGACGTCTGGCTGTCAAAACTTATCCGCAACCTCAAAAGGAGATTGAAAAAATGAGCGCAGCTATCGCTATTATCGTCGCTATTTTGCAGATCATCCCCGCCCTCATTGCCGCCATGAAAGCCATTGAAGAGGCGATTCCCGGTCAAGGGCAGGGGGAACAGAAGTTAGCCGCCATTCGCGGGATTATCGAGGTGAGCCACGAAAAGGCCGTCACCCTCTGGCCTGCGCTGGAAAAGGTGATCGGCGTGTTGGTCGGGGCGTTTAACAAGACGGGCGTTTTCGCCAAGGAGTCTTGACACCTCCCCGAAAATAAGCGACTATCAAGTCTCTTTCCTTCTAGCCTCCGGTCCCTCCGAACCGGGGGCGTCTTTTATGGCGCTATCCGATATTCGCATTCAAAGACGATAATAGCCGGGGGAGCCATGTTGACCGCGTAAGGACCGCTTACCGGCTCCGTCCGTCTCCGGCAATCAGCACAGCCTTCCCGCCATCCTTCTTCGTCGCTTCCTGAGCCCTTACAGCGGGCTATGTCGTTTGATAGCATGTCAAGCCTAATCCTTAAATTTCAGCTCAACAATTAAATCAATGTCAGCTCCGGCAAATTTCTCCGCGTCTCTGTAATCATCGAAAACAGGAATAAACCGTTGAGGTTGCCCCGTTCCGACTGTTGGAGATTGAAAGCCTACAAATCCAGCCGACATATTTTCAAACTTTATTGCCTTCATGAATGCCCACATACTGTCTCCCTTGTTTAGTTTCTACCCTTAACCGCTTGTTGGTGAAGACAGGATCTTAATAATCTTTTAGCGTTGTAACTTCGATCACAACGTCCTTCGGTATCGACTGAACCATCCCTATCGCCTCAAGTATATAAAACATCCCTATTCCCTCCTGCGCAAGCCGATTCGCCTCTTTCATTGCATCCGCCAGGGTTGCGTGCTGGCGGGTCGGTGCTTTTCTGTGTGGATTGTAGACATACCAAAATTTCTTAGCCATTTCTCTTTCTCCTTTATTTAGGTGTACTACGACACCCGATGTTGACGGCATGGCTGCCACTGTAGTCTATTGACGCCCATTGACTATACGAAACAGCCCTATCTTCAATGTCGGATTTATCAGGGGCCGGTTTATTCTCTGGCGAGGAGCGACGTTACTACTTGTCAACGTATCCCTGTTTATCCGTTCGTCCCGCATGGCTACGAAACTATCGGCGCTCGGCTTTCGTGTATCTATAGCGCCCGACATCTTAGGTGAAGCGGTATTATTTTTAACCGCACTCGCAATCGACCTTTTTCAAGGCGCCGTGGGTTCGAGTGAATGCACCGTAGGCAATAAAAAAGCTTCGATCATCCTGAAGGACAACCGAAGCCGCTTAAATAAATAAACCCGCCTGAACCATGAAATTGTTTTTCAGCGACGAAAGACAACCACAAGGAGGGGCGGGCGTAAATTGGTTTATGTAGTTCATGGTCAAAAGTACCTCAATGGGGTTATGTCTTCCGTCGCACCCCCACTATAACCAAAGTACCAAACGAGGTCAACCATAAATTGTAAGTTAAATCAGCAGGTTGTCAAATCGGAAAAGAAAAAAAACAAATATGCCCAATTTTTGCTATTGCAAATTTGCCTAGCAGGGAATATAGTTATCGCCAAGGAAGGAGGTGAACGCTCAATGCCAGAGTTGAATCAACTGAAAGCTGTAATGAAAGAACAGGGATGGACAAACGCCAGCCTCGCCAAGAAAACGCGGCTGGTCATTCGCACCATCGGCAACGCCAAGGCGGGGGAATCCGTCTCCGCATCCACGGCCCGCGCTATCTGTAAGGCGACGGGGAAGAGAATCGAAGAGTTGCGCTAACCCGCAATCGCTGGCAATCGGGAAGTAGGAGGAAGAGATGATGAAACATTTCTGGTATTCCGAAAAACAAAAAATTTGTCTTAATCGCGACAACGGGTTACGGGCGCTTATTGACGGAGAGAAACGTATCTACACCGCTTGCAGCGACACGATGAACCACGGCTGTAAATGGGATGATATGCGGTATCTTGGCAAAGGTGAGATGGTTAGGGCATAACCCCCGCCGACGCTGTAACGGGGCAAAGGGAGGAAAGAGGAAAATGGCCTGCGGAAAAGCAAACGAATATGCACTGACCGACGATCACAGCCACGCCAATCATTTCTGTTGTGACTGTAAATATTACGAAGGTCCGATTGACGAAACAGCGCCTTGCCTCCAATGTCTCTACGGGCAAAAGCTGGGATGCAAGTTTGAAGCGAAAGAAGAGGTAACGCCATGACCACCAAAATCGACATCATCCTCAACGGTGTCAAGCTGGAAGCCGAAATTGACGGCGAACCACCGGAACCGTCGAATAGTTACCCCGGCAGCTTTGAAATTTGCGCCCTGAGAATTGAAGAAGGCCGCGACATCTGGCCGATCATCGGAGAGATTGACGGCGTTGAAGAGCTGATTATTGCCGCCATTGAGCGGGAAAAAGCGAAAGGGGAAGAGGGATGAAACATACAGAGGAGCCGTGGGAGGCTGTTGCAAGGGGTTCGCGTGTCACGATTGAGGCAGTGAAAAAAGAACGAGGAATGAGGGCGTGCGGGGACACATATCCACGAATAGCCAATATGGCAGCATCATGTGCAACGGATGACGCAAATGCTATGCGTATCGTCGCCTGTGTCAATGCCTGTGCCGGTATCGAGGATCCTGAAAAGTTGCGTGGACAAATCGATCTATACGAAGGCCCCTTGAGGGGAGAACAAGATGATTGCCAGCTGCAACGCAAACAGAAAAATGGCAACTGGGAACGCGCTGAGGATTTTCGCCGGCAACGAGACACGTTAATAACGCTCCTCTCGCCCTTTGCCGCCATGCACTGCAAAGATGAAGCTTGCCGGTGCCATAACTGTAATGCACATAATTTTATCTCCAAGTGCAAGGGGGCCACATGAACGACCTGAAGCACTCCAATCGCAAGCAAAACGACGAACGCGCCCTTATCATCGTCGCCATTATCGTCACGGCCTGTGCCTATTTCGCCGCGTGGTACGGGCCGCTGCCATGACCGAAGAAATGACATCCTGGTTATCCAATTTGAAAGCCGGTGACGATATTCTAATTGCCGGTTGCCACTTCAAAAGCAATCCGCGCCGTGTTGAACGAACTACTCCGTCACAGATTATCGTCGGCATGGGAGAGTTTGAACAGCGGTATCTCAAGCGCAACGGGCGGAGAATTGGCCCTTCAAGTGGATGGATTGAAATGCCAACGAATTAACCGTGTGCAGTGGCCGGGGTGAGTCGATACCGCTGCCCCGGTCGCTGCACAGTTCAACATCAACAACTAACGGGAGACAGAGAAATGAGTGACGCGATCATCGAAAACAATTTCAAGTATCACGCGCCGAAAGAAGGGCAGACAGAAAAGTACCACGCGCTCAGAGAGAAGGCAAAAGAACTCGCCTATCTCATTCAGGAGCTTTGCCCCGCCAGCCGCGAGCGGTCGGTCGCCATGACAGAACTTGAAACATCCGCCATGTGGGCGAATGCGAGTATTGCAAGAAATGACTGAGGAGGTTTGGCGATGAATTGCAATACAGGTGAAGTGATGTCCGTTCAAGAGATGGAATACCGGATAGGTAGAAACCCGGAAAGCCGCAGACTTTACAGGGAAGTGCCGTATCAAGCCGCTCGACCGAAAACCGGCAGGAATGAGCCTTGCCCTTGCGGGAGTGGCGTAAAATTCAAGAAGTGCTGCTATATGGCAGCTTGACCAACCATGAGCTGCACAGTACCAAGGGATGCTTTCGAGCGTCCCTTTTTTATTTTCTTTGTTGCGTATTATTTTCTTGATTGTTGCATAAAACTTGCGTACAGTCATTTGCAAGAAAGGAGGTGATTTTGCAATGCCGAAATTATCAAAACTTGCCGAGGTCATGGATGCCAAGGCGTTCACACAAGAGGCTCTTGCTATCAAGTCAGGGCTTTCAATTCGCACAGTCTGGAGCGCACAAAAGGGAAAGGCTGTCTCGGCCGTCACTGCTAAGGCAATCGCCAAGGCGACCGGAATGAAACCGGAAGAGTTGCGCTGAACCATTAACGAGGAGACGACAAGAATGAAGTGCGGAAACAAACAATGCGAATCGTGGACTGATTCCGAGCCGAGTCATTGCAAGGTGCTTTTGAGTGCCGCCGCAAACTTCTGCTCACGGTTCGAGCCGACCGACCAAGAAAAGCCGGTTGCCGACAATCCCTGCCGGTGTCATGCGTGCCAGATAGCAACAGAGACGAACGAAGTCTCAGAACACGATACCGCTATCTTTGCCGTCGCTGAATACATCAAAGCCTACGGGCTCGGAAAATGTGTCAGCAATGCGTCGGCGGCAGCTCTGGCGGCTGAGATTATCGAAGCGTTTACATTCCAGCAGCCAAACAAAGAGACGAAGCCGGAAGGACCGCTTCCTGCTGCCCTCATCGCCGACAAAGCCGACACGATAGCCGACACCCTGGGCGACTTGGCAATGGAGCTCGACATTGCGGACGGCCTCAAGTGGGCCTCAACGATTACCGAACTCCGCGCCATGATCCCGACCTTCACGCGACTGGCACAGACGATCAGGGAGGGGTAATGTCTACATCTGCAAAACCCCGGCAACAGTGGACGTGTGACGCTTGCGGAAAGGTCGATTTTTGGGATGGCAACTGGCGAAACTACGGAAGTATTGCCCACGAAGAAACCTGCCCTCAAGACATGATAAGCACCTGTAGCGATAAATGCCGAGAAGTCGCTACCAAGAAAATCGAAAGCGGTGAGTGGGAATTGCCAAAACTCAGGGCCGGTGCTGGAGGGTCCAGCATCGTAGCTCCCCGCAAGGGATATTAGCCCCCTATTTAATCGGAGGAAAGAGACATGAAGGAGATCGAAGTTATCAGCGAAGAGAAGAAAATGGCGACCGTGACGCCGATGGACTTGATTGCCAGGGCGCAGGCATCGGACGCCAGCATAGAGAAGATGGAGCAGCTTTTTGCGTTGCAACTGCGTTGGGAGGAGAACGAAGCGAAAAAGGCATATCATCAAGCCGTGGCCGACTTCAAGGCGGAAACTATCATCATCACCAAGGATAAAAAGGTCGGTTACACCAACAAGGACGGCAGTTTTACCGGCTACACGCACGCCACCATCGGCAACATCATTCAGAGCATTATCCCGATAATGTCAAAGTACGGCCTGTCTCATTCGTGGGACGTGAACCAATCCGGCCAAGAGATCACCGTAACGTGCCGGCTGACGCACAGCATGGGGCATTCAACGCAGGTCACCATGTCGGCAGGTAAGGACGACAGCGGCAAGAAGAACCTGATTCAACAGGTATCCTCAACGGTCACTTATCTTGAGCGGTACACGCTTCTGGCGATCACCGGACTTGCGGCTCAGGATCAAGATGACGACGGAAAAGCGGCGGGGAAAGCCGAGCCTGAAATCGAGCTGATTACCGAAAGCCAGGTCATGGACATCCTCGGCCTTATCAACGAGGTCAAGGCGAACGAAGCCGGTCTTTGCACTTATTTCAAGGTTGCCAATGTCGCCAGTATCCCGAAGGATAAAATTGGCGAAGTAGTCGCCATGCTCGAAAAGAAGAGGGGGAAGTGATGGTTCGCTGTTAGTTTTTTGTTGACTAGCATCTGAAAACCGTTTAGCGTACCAATAAATAAACGGAGGTTAATTTTGAAGATACCAGCCAACACTAAATTTGGACGGCTCACGGTTTTGAAAGAACATCCTACCAGATCAAAAGACAAGCACTTGATGGTTGAGTGTAAGTGCGATTGCGGGACCACAACAATTAAGATGTGGTCCCGCTTAAAGCACGGGAGAGTTTTATCGTGTGGATGTTTATCTTTTGAGAATAAGCCGAATTTGAGTCACGGAATGAGGTATACAAGAACATATGAGTCTTGGGCTTCAGCTAAAAACAGATGTACTTGCAAAACGTCTAAAGACTACCCGAAGTACGGAGGCGCAGGGATAACTTTCTGCAATCGATGGGCTGATTCGTTTGAACAATTTTATACTGATATGGGGGACCGTCCACAAAACACGTCTCTTGACAGAATTGACACAACAAAAGGATATGAACCAGATAATTGCAGGTGGGCAACCAGATCAGAACAACAAAGGAATAAAAAAAAATCGTATGACTGGAATATAAACGGAGAAATATTTACTTCAGCAGAAGCGGCTGCAATAAGATTCGGTGTTACGGTTCAAACAATACATAAATGGATGTGGGGTTGGGAAGACAAAAGAAGAAACAAGAAATGGAGCCCAAAGAATGGATGCACAAGAATACCAAAATATTGAACAAGGATCGGAAGCTTGGCATAATTTGAGACTTGGCAAAATTACGGCCTCAAAGGTCGAAGACGTGATGAAGGGACCGAAGTTGGCAGGCTATCGGAATTACCGCGCACAGCTCGTTTGTGAGCGTCTCACCGGCCAACGGGAGGAAACCTATACCAACGCCGCCATGCAGCGCGGCACCGACCTGGAACCCTTTGCCCGTGAGTGCTACGAGTTCATTTCAGGCAACACGGTCGAGCAGATCGGATTTATCAACCATCCCTATATTCCAAACTTTGGCTGTAGTCCCGACGGGCTTTGCGGGGATGATGGCATGGTCGAAATCAAATGCCCAAACAGCGCCACGCACATTGATTACATTCTCAACGGGGTTGTTCCGACCGAATACGTCAAACAAATGACCTGTCAGTTATCGTGTTCTGGCCGTCAATGGGTCGATTTTTGTTCTTACGATCCGCGCTTGCCGGAAGAGATGCAACTTTTCATCATCCGAATGCATCGCGACAACGCCGCAATCGAAGAGATGGAAAAGGCTGTGTTCGCGTTTGACAAAGAAGTTGAAAGAATGATTTCCGATCTCGCCGCCGCAGTCAAAAAATAACAGCACCAAGGCACAGAAAAGGGACTGCTCCGGCGGTCCTTTTTTATTTTCAAGATTGTGCATTTTGTTGGTTGACACCTTGATTATGATAATCTAGAATTACAAGAAAGAAAGGAGGAAGAAATGACAATTAAAACCTGCTTGCGTTGTGGTCACAGGTGGTGGCCGAGAACAAAGAAACCCGTTCAATGCCCGAAATGTAAAAGCACCGCATGGAACAAGGAGAAAAAATCACATGACACAGCTTGATTACTGGGAAGAATGTGTATCTCTCGGAGCAGAAGCGTGCGAACCAGAACTTAAACTTTCCCCCAACGAAGTCACGTCGATTGCGGAAAGCGTGATGGTCGGTCACGAAAACTACGGCATGGCGTTTTACTCCCCCCCCGGCTAGTGACCTGATAAACAGCGTAGATCGGGAGTGGAAAGAAAAATACGACGCCCTGCAACGGGAATTTGACGCTTATCGTGGCAACGCAGAGAAGGCCGTAAAACAAGCCCTGCACCAGAGAAGTGATGCAGACGTGTCCATCGGTAAGGACGGGGAAGTCCTGCGGCATGGTGGGCGCACAGATCGAATCCAATAACCTTTTTCAATGGAGAACTGAAATGGAAGAGACAAAGGAAATCAGCACCGAGCTTATCAACGTCACCAAGGAAAGCGCCCTCGCCATTTTCACCGGGGAGAACGGCGTCGACAAGATTATCTCGCAGATCAAGGCCGAGGTTGCCAAGCACACGCCTGACCTGTCCACGGTCAAGGGGCGCAAGGCCATAGCCTCCCTCTCTGCTAAAGTCAGTTCTGCCAAGGTGAAACTGGACGAAGCCGGTAAAGACCTCGTGAGTGAGTGGAAGCAGAAATCTGCCAAGGTGGACGCCGCCCGCAAGATCGTGCGTGACACACTGGACGAACTCCGCGACGAAACCCGCAAGCCCCTGACCGATTGGGAGGAGGCCGAAGAAGCCAGAGCCGAAAAGGAACGCCAGGAATTGAAGTTACTGGCCGACGAAACCGCCGCACACGCTGACCACGCTATTTTCCTCCGCCTCAAGGAACTGGAAGCCAAAGAAGCGGAATTAAACCGCATCGAGGCGGAACGTCTGGCGAGAAAAGAAGCGGAGCAGAAGGAAGCCGCCCGACTTGAAACCGAGCGTATCCAGAAGGAAGAAGAAGAACAGCGCATCAAGGCCGCCGAAGAGAAAGCGCGTCTCGCCGCCGAAGAAGCCGCCCGCCAAAAGATTGCCGAAGCCGAGGCACGGGAGATTGCCGCCAAGGTCGAAGCTGAGCGCCAGAAGCAGGCAGCGGCAGACGCAGAAGCTAAGGCGGAAGCGAACCGCATCATTGCCGAGCAACGCGCCGAAGCTGAAAAGGCTATGGCCGTCAAAGAAGCTGAAGATCGCGCCAAGGCCGACGCCGCCAAGGCCGAATCCATCCGCATCGCCGCCGAACAACAGAAGAAGTTTGACGAAGAAAAACAAGCCGCCAACAAAACGCACCAGCGCAAGATCAACAATGAAGCCGTTGCCTCTTTTGTGGCCGAAGGATTGAGCGAGGACAACGCTAAAGCCCTTATTGTCCTCATTGCGACTGGGAAGATCAAGAACGTCACGGTCAACTATTAATCACATAGGGGAGGAGAGACATGGATAAAGAGAAAAACGGTTTATTTTGTTCGTTCTGCCGCAAGAAGTTCCCTTACGATGGGGATTTTGCTGACGACAAAACATTAAAAGAGGCGGTGGCACATGAGAAAGAATGCCGTTTGTCCCCATCGCCAAGGAGTAACGACATGAACGAGTTTGAGAAGTTTTGGCAGAGAATCCCCGACGACAGCGTGGATAGTGTCAGGGGATTCGCGCTGCAAGGATTCAAGGCTGGCATGCTTGCGGCGGCGGAGATGGCCAGAGTCGGAGCATCTAAAACGCCTGAGCCAAACAGCAGGCATTCAATCCGCACAGCGATAGCGGAATTAATCAAAGCCAAGGCAGAAGCGTTGTGAGTGACCTTCTCCTGACAAAGACAATGGCCGGCCTTGCCCCCGCTGACCAGACCACCGCCGACTATCTGTCCAAGGTGAAACTCGGCTCGATCCTGCACGGCTCGTTTGTCAAGGCCCGCAATCCGGCGTTCATGAGGAAATACTTTGCTCTCCTCAACACGACCTACGAAATGTGGGAACCTGGCGAAGTTACCAGCAAGCACGGCGCACCAGAAAAGAACTTTGACCGCTTCCGCGAAGACTTGACCATCATGGCGGGTTATTACAAGGTAGTGGTCAGGGTGGACGGTTCAACGCGCATTGAAGCCAAAAGTATCAGTTTCGCCAAGATGTCAGAAGATGAATTTGAAGCCCTCTACCAGAACACGATAACCGTTATCTTGAAGCACATTTTAACCAAGTATACCAGAGAAGACGTAGACGATATGGTGCAACGCGTTTTAAATTTCGGATAGGAGAAATAAATGACCATCGACCGTGAACGCCTACGCCGCCTGTTACAGATCGACATCCAGATAGACCGCTGCCGGAGAAAGAGACTGGCGGCGATTGCACGCGCGGCGCGAATCGTTGAGGAGGATATTTAACCATAATGGTCTTCCTACAAGATGGAGGTGACGGCGTGAAAAGAAACCGGAAACCGATCACCACGAACGGCCAGATAAAATCAGCTCTCCATCGTTTGTGTTTTTTTACTTGCGATAGTTTCCAACAGTGATATAGTTAGATAACTTTATCACGAACAGGAGAGCAGAATTGAAACCACAAACACTAGATATTACTGGTCACAGGTACGGGCGGTTAACCGTTCTGAAATGGCATAGTTCTGGGCGCTCTGTTAAGTGGGAGTGTTTGTGTGACTGCGGGAAGACAAAAATAGTCCAAACAAATAATTTAAGATCAGGCCACACAAGGTCGTGCGGATGCTTGCTTGAAGATGTAAAAAGATTGCACAGCAAGACACATGGGGGGACAAGCTCAAGAACTTACCATGTATGGTCAACTATGCGCCAACGCTGCGGGAACCCAAAGCATGAGCATTACCATTATTACGGAGGGAGGGGTATCACTGTTTGTGAAAGATGGGGGAAATTTGCAAATTTTTTAGAAGATATGGGCCATGCGCCTGACCGCCTCCAACTTGACAGAACCGACAGGGACGGGAATTATTGCCAAGAAAATTGCAAATGGGTGACTAAAACTGAAAATATGCGCAACAGAAGTAATAATTATGTAGTTGAATATGAGGGAGAGGTTATTTGCTTATCGGCTCTCGCAGAAAAGACGGGGGTCCCTGTTTATGCTTTGGCAAGAAGAATAAAACAATGGGGGATGTCCCCTAAAATGGCAGTAGAGGGAGCGAAAAACAGGAGGCGTTGTGAAAAAAAAGAGCATAACACCAAATAGTCAAATAAAGTCAGCACTGCATAGGCTTTTTCTCCACAGCCGGGAGCGCAGCGCCGCCGTCAAGCGTGACGCGAATACTTGCCAGACCTGCGGCAAAAAGGGGAGCCGTGCCAAGGGGCGCGAAGTCAAGACCGAGGTGCATCATCTCGACGGTATAGAGTGGGACAAGATCATCGAATATATCCGCCGTCACCTGTTATGCGACCCGTCGCGTTTGGAGATTCTTTGCGAGAAGTGCCATGACTATGAGCATGAACCATGACCGCCGAAGAGCGCGAAAACAATCTCATTGCCTCCCACGGTTGCCAAATCTGCCGGCGACTAGGTTACGGCATCACGCCTGCGAATATCCATCATGTTCGACGGTGCGGCGGGAAGCGCAAATACGCGCCAAAAACAGGTCTGTGCAAAATCCATCATCAGGACGGCCCCTTTGCCGTTCACCGGGGCAGGATCACCTTTGAAAAGCACTACAACGTCACGGAATGGGATCTGGCCGAAGAAGCGAAACAGCTTTTGCTCGCGCACGGCATGACGCCAACATGGGAGAAGAAATAACAGAAGAAAAGGGGTTGACATCCTCTTTTCTTTGGCGTAGATTGTAAGCCAAATATGTCACAATAACTTACCGAGGAGAGAGAAATGCTGACTGACAAGGACAAGATCATCAAGGGTTACAAAGCCACCGACGACGATATGAAGTGCAGAGGATTTCAGTTTGAGCTTGACGTCTGGTACGAACACCAAGGCGAATTATCACTTTGCAATTCTGGATTTCATTTCTGTGAATATCCCTCCGGCCCATGGTGCTATTACGGTAATGGCCGGTTGTTCCACGTCGAAGCAAAAGAAGTTTTGGTGTCAACGGGACCGGGCGCAGACTTGAAGCATGTGGCGCGTTTTATCCGCCTTGTTTCGGAGATAAAAATTGACGGCAACAGGAACACCGGCAACAGGAACACCGGCAACTGGAACACCGGCGACAGGAACACCGGCGACTGGAACACCGGCAACAGGAACACCGGCGACAGGAACACCGGCAACAGGAACACCGGCAACAGGAACACCGGCGACTGGAACACCGGCAACGGGAACACCGGCGACTGGAACACCGGCGACAGGAACACCGGCGACTGGAACACCGGCGACTGGAACACCGGCGACTGGAACACCGGCAACGGGAACACCGGCGACTGGAACACCGGCGACTGGAACACCGGCAACGGGAACACCGGCAACGGGAACACCGGCGACTACCACGCGGGATCGTTGAACATCGGTGATGCGCCATTTCTTCTTTTCAACAAAAAAGCCGACAGGGAAAAAGTTGATTTTTATTTGGTGCGCGAATTGTCACAGCTTTTGATGGGAGATGATGACATTAACCCCAATCAGTTTTTGTCTTTACCAAACGCAACGGCGTCCGCGATATTGAAATTGCACAAAGCGCACATAGCCGCAAGAAACCAGCGGAAAGGGAACAAGGCATGACCGAAAATGAGGCGCGGGTTTTATTAAAAAGGGCCGTCAGTAAAGCCGGAGGGCAGGCACCCTTTGCCGAGTTGGTCGGCGTCAGCAGGGCATATATCAACGATGTCTACCACGGACGGCGAAACCTTGGGCCGCGTGTTCTCACAGAGTTGGGGCTGGTGGCGGTGACTACCACGAAATATGAAATGAAAAAAGGAGGAAACACATGAACGAAATCACCACCAAGCGCCAAGACTTGATTTTAAGCGTCGTTCTCTGGCTCATTGTTATCCTTGCCTGCCTTGGAGCCGTATCGCCGGTTTTATGGTACAGGGCGGAACGCGCATCGGTCAGCATGAGATTGACCACCGCGGAACAAGCGCGGGTGATTCAGGGGTTGACCGACAAGAACGCGGATTTGAGATACAAAATCGAACAGGCGAACCGGCTTCTTGCTGTCGCTTACCCTTACGCTACCATGGACTTCATCACGGAGGATTGACATGACCACCGCACAACGAATCCGCCGCAGCTACGGCAGCATCAGGGCCGCTCTGCAACATTGCATTTTCCTGAACCTGTCTGTTGCCGGCACTGCCCGTCAACTGGAAACTTCCCCTCATTGGGTGAAGACGTGGGAGAAGAAACTGAACTTGCAGATTCGCCGGGGAACGCCCGGGGAGAACCAGACGCGCCCCGAATATAACCCGTCATGGGAGAACATCAGGCGCTACAATGCCCGCAGACAAGCCGCAAAGGGGATGCAATGACCAGCGCAGAAATCAGAAACGAACTCGAAGCCCTGCAACGCGACCGCGACAACATCAAAACGCAACTGGACGAAGCCAAACGCCGAGCCGCCGCCGAGCAAGTCTACTCCGACCGGGGATGGTTATCGAGGGCCGAAAGCGCCTATCGCACCAAGGGGCGGCAAATCGGCAAACTTCAAGCAGAACTCAGCGCCAAACTGAAAGAGGAAAAACCGCAGGTTGACAACGGCTCGTTTGAGCGCACGTTCATTGACATCTGCCGGGAGATTTACCCTGAAATATACCACGTTATCGTGCCTGAAGCGTTGCGGAGGATGAAATGAAACCCGTCGACAAGATGACCAAGGCTCACGGCAGTGCGAAACAAGCACTTTTGGCCTGCATCGAAGCCGGGATGAACACGAAGCAGATAGCCGAAGAGTACGGCTGTCACCGGACTTTCATTTCTCAACTCGCCAAGGCTCATGACGTGGTGATCCCCGTCACCGCCGAATCTCTCTCCCGCAAGCATGTGAAAAAGAAGGAGGACACCGCCATGATGGGCGTGTCTACAATGGAGTCGCGCAAGGCTATGACCGCCGCCTGTCTGCGTGGGGAAGAGCTGTCAAGGGCGCGGATTATGGAACAAGTGGCGACCTACCAGCGCGATCATCCGTTATTCGAGGATGTCTGCGCCGATATCATGAGACAGCGGGAAACCTGTAGGCCGCAGCGAGATTTCACCGAATTGCTGTGGAAGGAGTGACATGCGATACCTTTGGAATTTAGCCGTTTGCTGTTGGTTCGCCATGGTCGTCTCGATCATGGGTGATGGGAAGGAGGAAGAGGATGAGTGAATTTGAGGACGCATTAAAAAGGATCGACGGGGTGTCTCCATCTAGCCGACTAAAGGTTCTTGTCCACCGAGACAGGGAAATATTTAAGGCCGGGATGCTGGCGGCGGCAGAGATGGCGCAAGAGGGATCATCCTCTACACCACAAATCCATTCACGGCATTCTATCCGGTTGAGGATTGCGAATCGTATCCGCGCCAAAGCCGAGGAGTTGACATGAAGCGAATCATCACCCCGGACGAACAAGAAGCCATCGACTTCCTTCTCAGCGAACTCGACAAGGCGAAGATCAAGCATCCCATTTTCCCCACGGATATTGTCCACTGTGCCGGGATACTCTGCGAAGAGGCAGGAGAGGCCATGCAAGCCGCCCTGGACGTGACCTATTCCGGTGGCAAGCTGTCCGACTTCAAGACGGAGTTGGGGCATTCCGGGGCAATGGCGATCCGCAATCTGCTCAACCTGAAGTGGTTGAAGAAATAAACGAAAGTTGCAAATAATTCTCCATTTTTCTATTGACTAAGAAAGCAACTTTTGTCATTGTTGTGTCGTGTTTTGAATGTGCTACGCTGAACGGTTAACCAAAGACGATATTGACACGTTATGACGGACGGGTTAATATCAATTGAATAGCTAAAGAGTATGGAAAAGCCCTTGTATCTTGGTGCGTCATCACCTTGATCTCAAGGGTTTTTCTATTTCTGGCGGGGCAAGCGCCTGGAGCCAACAGAATGAGCGGCAAAAACATTTGGACGGCGTTTTATTGGGGGGATTATCTCCGTGACACGTCACACTTGTCACCAGAACAACATGGAGCGTATATCCTTCTCCTTGCCCACTATTATTGCTCTATGGAAGCGATACCGGCAGACATGAAAATGATTTATCGGATATGCCGATGCTCTACAAAAAACGAAGAGAAATCGACCCGATTTGTTCTTCAAACCTTCTTTGTTTTGCATGAAGGAAAATATTACAACAGCAGGGCAGAAAAAGAACTTGACCGAATTGTTCAACTATCCAAAAAGAGACGCGATGCAGTCAATAACCGCTATGGAAAAAAGAAGATTCCGCACCTTACAATAGTACCTACAATTGTAGATGAGTTGTAGAAGTTTTGTAGGCGTTTTGTAACACCACAGTTACAAACTACATAAAACCTTAAAACCTTAGGGTGATTTTGAGGCATAAATGGAACTCCGAAATTATCAACTTTCAGCACTCGAATCCATATCATCAGAGTATAAAAAAGGTCATCGTCATATCCTTGTTTGCTCTCCAACGGGCAGCGGCAAAGGAGTGATTCTTTCCGAGATGATCCGAAGAGCCTCCTTGAAGGGGAGTGAAGTTTTATTTCTTGTCCACAGGAGAGAGATTGTTGAACAGGTCGCTACCCACCTGGAGAACATGCTGGTGAAGAACGGTGTCATTATGGCGGGGGAGATTCACGACTCACGGCACAATGTCTCGGTGGCAACGATTCAGACCTTGGCGAGACGGATAAAGCAGAAGGAATACAATCAGGCGGATATAATTGTCGTTGACGAAGCACATCACGCTGTCAGCGCCGAGTATTTGAAGGTGATCGACTACTTCAAAAAAAATCTGGTGGTAGGGTTCACGGCGACACCTTGCAGAAAGACCGGCTTAGGGCTTGGAAACTTCTTTGAATCGCTGATTGTGGTCGAGACGATCCAAAACTTGACCGATCAAGGGTTTATTGTGCCGATTCGCTATTTTGCCCCGTCTACTCCGGACCTCAAAGGCGTGAAGATGAAAGCCGGGGATTATGACGAAAAGCAGCTCAGCGAGAAGATGATGGACGGTCAACTCGTCGGGGATGTTGTCACGAACTGGATAAAATACGGCGAAGGTCGGCAAACAATCTGCTTTACTACCACCGTGGCGCACTCCGTAGCCGTCTGTGAGGCGTTCAGGGAGTCAGGCATACCAGCGGAGCATATCGACGGCACAACGGACAAGGAAGAGCGACACGACATTCTAGCGCGGTATCGTTTCGGGGATGTTCGTATCCTGACAAACTGCGCTGTCTTTACCGAGGGGGTAGACATCCCTGATATCGCTTGCGTCATTTTGGCTCGTCCGACAAAATCACTTTCGCTTTACATGCAAATGGTCGGGAGGGGGATGCGACCGGCGAAGTGGAAAGAGGATATGGTTTTGATAGATCACGCGGGATGTTGCTTCGAGCATGGACCAGTTCACGAAATAACGGAATGGAGCCTGGACGTGACGAAAGTTGCGGCCAACGAAAAGAACGAAGAGCGCAAGAAGTCAAACAAGAAGCCGATCAAGTGTCCAAAGTGCCATTGCGTCTACACGAAACAGCTTAAATGCCCGTCCTGCGGCAATATCCCCACCGCTGAACAGCTTGGCAAAGATGTCGAATACATCGATGGAGAATTAGGGGAGGTCTGTTTTAAGACCAAGGAAGTCAAAGTTAAGGCTTCGAAGCTCGAAAAAGAACACTGGCACTCCCAGCTCCAAGGCTACGCCAAAGAAAAAGGGTACAAGGAAGGGTGGATATTCCACAAGTACCGCTCAAAATTTGGAGTGAAGCCGGTTGGTATTTGCACGACTCCATCAAAGCCAGGGCCGGAGGTTTTGGGATGGATACGCAACCAGGAGATTAAGAGGCGGTATGAACAAAATACTTCAAAGCGAAATCAACTATCAGTGGAAGGCTGAACGCTACCCTCGGATTATCGACATGGCGAGTCAGTTTGACATACCGCCCCGGTCGGCAGTCTGGATGAGGATGCGTTATTTGAACGACAGGATCAAGACCAATGAAAACATGATCCCAAACGTGGAAAACTTGATTATTCCATTAGTTACATTGGAATATTATGATATAATCACAGAGAAATTGACGGCTGAAAACGAGAAGATGCAACGGGCAATACAGTCACTTAAAGACGCCGAAAGAGGGATTGAGCGGCGCGGGGCAATCACCGATGATATGGTTGCCAGGGCGAAGGACTACCCCATAACAGAATTGATTGATTTTGATCGAACAGGTTCAGCCGTTGCTTTTTGTCATCCCGACCAAAAGCCGAGCCTGAAATTATGGAAGGGGAAAAACAAAGCGTCATGTTTTCCCTGCGACAAGAAATTTGACCCAATCGATATTCTCATGGTGAGAGACGGATTATCTTTTCAGGATGCAGTAAGACGGTTAGGAGGTTGACATGACTAAAGACTTAGCAGGCTTCAAAGAACGCTGCGACATTGCCGAAAGGTGTACGCCGGAATCGGAATACAGGCTATTACTCGCCAGACTTCACAACGACATGCTAGACGCGATCGACCGGGAGAAAACCCGCGCCGATCACGCCGAAAGAACCATTGCCGCCATCAAGCGGATGGTCGAGGCGAAGGGATAACGGCTTCGCTTTGAACGGCGTAGCGTAGCTGAGACCGCTTCCAAAGCGGGGTTATATTACGGGAGGTAACATTATGACTAGAGTGGAATTACGAGAATCATTGGTGGATGAAGTTGATAGAAACCCTCACGATTTGATATCTGCGGACATACGCATGGTGTTTAACGCTGCATACAACGCAGGATTGAGGCGAGCAGCAAGCCGCGTGCTTGAATTGGCTCAGGGGAATATTCCGGTGCAACCGTCATTTACTTATGCCGGTGTTTCTGCTGCAATCCTAGAAGAAGTGGCGGAGTAATATAACGTGGCCGTGCATGACCTGCGCGGCGAAGGAGAGAACGATGGATAAAGAGAAAGATGAACCGAGACAGGTCGATGCGCTTGTTATGCGATTCCCCGGCATCCTGAACGATGGGAGTCATGCCCCGGTAAATAGCGACACGGCCCGACTTGATTTTATCTCTCGCCACCAAAAATTATTGGTGAACCTGAAAGCCGGTGTCCGCGCCGCGAACGTCCCTAATCACTGGCAAGCGTCGGTGAGGGCGGCGATAGACGCGGCAATGGAAACCATGAGGCGGGATTTGCGGTCAAAGGGCTGTAATCCTGAGTGGTGAGCATAACGCTTTTGATCAGCGGACCGCGACGAACTGACCGCGAACCGCTGAGACAAACGAGACCAGCAGACGGTCATTCGGTCCGACTGGATCTTTTGGTTAGCCCCTCACCGGGGGCAGAAAGGAACTGGCTATGCTGGAAGCAAGAGCGCAGTTATACCCGTGGAGTAAGAGAGTCGATATAGCACTGATCCTGCCTCGCGGGGATCATTATTCCTGTGCGGAACCGGTAGTAATGACAGGCCGCTCGGATGGGGAAATGGTTACCCCCGCTTTTTCGCTCGAACCGAAGGCCGTACAACAGCTGATGGATGATCTCTGGATGTGTGGCTATCGACCGAGCGAAGGAACGGGAAGCGCCGGGCAACTCTCGGCGGTTGAATACCACCTTGAGGACATGCGCAAACTGGTTTTTCAGGGCAAGGGCTAACGATTGCGTTTGTGCTGCAAGCGCAGCGCAGACAGGCACCAATAAGCTGGTTATATTTCGAAAGGAGGGTTGAATGAGCAAAACACTAAAAATGATAAAAGACGAATTGCCCAAAACAATGAGAGAATGCGACTTTGATCTGCTTTACAAAGACATCTGCCAAGCTGTGAAGGAAGTTGATAAGCTGAAGCGGGATCTAGCCGTCTCGGAAGAGTTACGATTAAGTGCTGAAGCGGTAATTGAACAAGCGATCATCAATGAGCGTAAAGCCTGTTACGAGGTAGCGCAAAATGCACTCTGTCACGCAGGTTTAGACATGAGTACAACAAACTATATTGCCGGGAATATCAAGGCGCGTGGGTTAGAAATATAACGGCCTTGGCGCTGACCCGTCCGCCGGGTGTTGGGCGGTCGGTGTCCGGCGTCCTGGTTATGTGGGATTGAAAGGAGCGAGTATGACAGGGACTGCAATTCGTGAAGCACTCAGCCGACCTCCTGTTTTTGGAGATACCGAGCAAATAGCCGCTTTGAAGATTTTACGACAAGCCGAGGCAAAAAAAGAAGAGAAACGTGCCGAGGGTAAAAAGGAATATAAAGTCACGGTTGAATGCTCATGGGAAGATACCGTTACCGTTTGGGCTGCGGATGAATCAGAAGCGAAAAAGATGGCGAAGGAAGAGGCCGAAGGGGATTTTGAGGTATATACATTTCACGTGCGGGAAATTTTCCCCACATAACGCTTGAGCGTGACCAGCGGCAGGTTTTCGCAGACTGGTCCACAGCGTTGGTTATACGTCGAATCGACCGAAGCGGGAATTCACGTAACGGAACAAAATTAAGGAGAAACGGTATGAATCTGGAAGAGAAAGACAAATATATTGAGGAACATCTGATGGCGTTGTCCGCCGAAACCCTCCGCTTTATGGTGGCTGATCATGTGGCAGAGATAGAACAACTCCGCGTGCAACTGGCGGGATGTGGAGTAGTGGCGATGTGCAACACCGAAACGTCACGGGCAAAACAGAAATGTGAACAGGGTGACTATGGTTGGTCTCAAAGTTATCAGGATGTAGCAAACGCCGTAGACCGAGAAATCAAACTCCGCCATGCGCTGGATATCATCCACGACTATACAGTCAGGAATCACGGCGGGATATTGGGACGGCTGCACGAAATTTGTGACACGGCATTGGGGCACGAGAAATAGAGACGTATAACGCTTAAAGATCAGCGGAGGTTCTATGGGAAAGAAATACCCTTGTGAGTCATGTGGAAAATTTAACTGCCAGTGCGATAAAAAATATTCTTCCGCTGCATCTGCGGGTTATGCAATTTCGGTCACTCACCCGTCCTTTCTTCAGGGCTATTTCGACGGAAGCGATGACCCTGGATTCGTCAAAGCGATACAACCGGAGTCGGTAGATAATCTTTACCCTGTAGGCTCTGAGGATTATTTTCAGTACGAGGCGGGGTACAGGGCGGCAATTGCATAACGATTTTAAGCTGTGCCGCTCGACGGCACGAGCGCCTTGTTATGGCGCGGGAGGTAGCAAATGCAACCGTGGGTAATGTGGATGATAAATCACAACATGCGGATAGTCGTGCAGATTATCTGCCTCGTGATGTTCCCGGCGTACATCGTTTATCCAGTTTTCGACAAATTCGGGAAAATGATGGGGGAATGGGTGTCCGACTGGAAAGAAATTCTACGTTACAGAAAAGCGCCATAACTACTGATTAGCCCGCACAACAAGCGGTATATCCATCATTTTAATAAACGGCATAAATTCAAAATAGTCGGATAGTTGGATTCAATTTCAGCGGATAACAGAATCACGAAAGGACGCAAAGTAATTGAAAATAATTTTAGCCTGTGCTAACGTGGCGTAACGAAAAGAGAAAAGGCGCGTCATGAAATGTCTATCGACAGGGAAAACGCAGTACGCCAAACGCAAGCACGCCCTGACCGCCGCCAACATGGAAACGAAACGCTTGAATCTGGACGGGCTCTATCCCTACAAATGCCAGATATGCCACAAATACCATTTGACGAAGAGGCCGCAATGAAATGCGAATTTTTAATACAAAAAAGTAAGATGCAAGAAAAACTAGAGTCTCAAGGGTGTGTATTTCGGGGGCAAGAGCTTTTGTCGTTCCATGAGGAAGACAAAAGAAAGCCTTGTTTTTGTGGTAGGTTGAATAAAAGGCCGCAACCATGAAGTGCGAACATAGCAATGGACAATTCAACTGCAATACCTGCAATCAAACAAAGTCGGTTATTGCCCTTGTCGACCGTAAACCGCCAGCCGACCCTTTGGGCTCGTTTTATGCCACAATCAGGGATGCGGCACGGTTTACAGATGGAATCACATTAGCCGAACGTATCGCCGTTTTGGATGTGGTAAGGGCGGAACTCGTTGCATCATTCCAGTCGCAGATTGACGCAGATTGATAAACGGGGATAGGGCCGCGAACCCGACAAGTGATGACCACACATCATTTCCCCGCCGCCTTAAGGAGATAAAGACAATGGAGTGGCCGACGATATGAACAACGCCACAGGCCAGGTACGCAGACGGCGGAAGGAGAAGAAGGCATGAGCAGGCCAAGCAGCTACAACGACGAAACAGCATCAATAATCTGCGACCGGATTGCAGGCGGCGAATCTCTCCGCAAGATATGTGCCTGCGAGGACATGCCGGACAAGAAGACCGTGCTGAAGTGGTTGAGGGATAACCCTGAGTTCGTCACCCACTACGCCTGCG
>Ga0209518_1000630_pt1 | contig 43798 bp, 73 predicted proteins | sample RifGroB1_FD_183993 | JGI IMG/M metagenome (GOLD analysis project Ga0209518, IMG submission 183993) | Groundwater microbial communities from Rifle, Colorado, USA - Groundwater B1 (SPAdes) (version 2) | ecosystem: Environmental > Aquatic > Deep subsurface > Groundwater | place: Rifle, Colorado...
GTCACTTTTTCAGGTGCGGGCTTCAAATAAACTGAGTTGAAAACGACACACTAGCGGGGGTGAATCATGGCGTTTCCGAAAAAACCGAATCACTTAAAAGTGTTAACTGGCAGTAGACAGCCGAAGAATGAGAACACAGTTGATCTTCCATTGGTGGATGAAGTGCCTAAAGCTCCGTTCTGGTTGCCGAATCAGCACGCAGTAGACGAGTTTAATAAACTGGCGACCATGCTCCATGCCAATAAACTTTTGACAGAGGGTGGAGTTTCGGCGCTCGGTCATCTTTGCGCTTTGCATGGCAAGCTTGTGGAAATTTGGGAGTCTGGTGAATGTCCTACCGGTCATATGCTGGCTCAGTACCGCAATTTGGTGAATGACTTCGCCCTTCCTCCGGTGGCACAAGGCAAGATAAAATCAGGTAAGTCAGACGACAAACCTGGCAACAAGTTTGCCAACAACGGACAGCGGAAAACGGGCTGAAAATCTGAAAACAGCCGAAATTGTAAATCACTGAAATGACAACCGGAAAATGACCACTGCTCAGTACTCCGGTATAACTCAAATGGGCAGAGAAAGGCGGGGCGATATGAGGGAAATAAAGTTCAGGGTGTGGGACGTAATATCAAAAGCCATGATTGGCGGCGAAACAATAGAATCCGCGACCAATCCTGATGAATCATCTGTTTATCATACAGGTTTATCTTACGGTGATCTTTTTGTAGGCAGGTATGACCATAAAGGCGATTGGTACGAGTTGCCGATTATGCAGTTCACAGGACTGTCTGATAAGAACGGCAGGGATATTTATGAAGGAGACATTCTTAAATATTCGCTTTACGTGGACCATGGTCAGTGGGGTGAAACCGTACCGGGTGGAACAGTACAGGTGACATGGTTGCAAGAACGAGCGGGATTCTATCCTTTTTATGTTTGGAGTTCTTATGATGACCAATTCAAAACCTGTGAAGTAATTGGTAACATCTACGAAAACCCAGAACTGATTAAGTGAAAGACTACCTCAAAATAGCCACAGCCTATGCCAAGGAAGCGGAAGCCGACACGAAGCGCAAGAAGTTCGGCAAGTGGATACGTCTCGCGGCTTCACGATTCCTCAATGACCTGAAACGGGCGGAGGATGAACGATGTAATTTTCTCTTTGACGAGTGGCACGCTTGTGACGCTTGCGACTTCATCGAGAAACTCCCTCATGTTGAAGGCAAGTGGGATAGTGACACAATCGTTTTGCATCCGGCTCAGGTGTTTTTCATTGTCCAGCTATTCGGATTTCGCAACCGGAAGACAGGTTATAGGCGTTTTACATCGGCACTTTATGCCACGGGAAGGAAATCGGGGAAGTCAACAGTTGCGGCGGCAATCCTCCTTTACTGCCAGTGTTGCGAGAATGAACCAGGCGCACAGATCGTATCCGCGGCTACCACGTTTCCCCAAGCGGCTATCATCTTTGGTGTCGCAAAGCGAATGGTGGAGCTTACACCAGATTTGCGGGAAGCTTTCGGCCTTGAATGTTGGGCAAAAGCAATCAGCCGAATGGAAACAGGTTCCAGCTTCAAACCGATTCACGCGAAAGCATCCACACAAGACGGCTTGAATCCCTCCCATGTTGGCCTTGACGAAATCCATGCCCATAAAACAGCCGACCTGTTGAACGTTTTGACCTCCGCTGCCGGTGCGCGTTCTAATCCTCTCTGGCTTTACACTACTACCGAGGGGTACACGAATCCGGGGCCGTGGGGTGAGATTCGGCTTTTCGCTCAGAAGCTTCTTGAAGGCGTTTTTAAAGATACCGCTGATCACTTCTTGGCGCTCTTTTGGGCTGTTGACGACGATGACAGCGAGTTCAAAGAATCATCGTGGGTCAAAGCTAATCCTCTCATTGATGTTAATCCTCATTTGCTTGACGCTATCCGGAAAGAGGCCGTCGAAGCAAAGCAAATGCCGTCAAAGCTGGCAGAGTTCAAGATTAAGCGGCTCAATCGGCAATCATCCACAGCCGAAGGGTGGACTGACCTTATCAAATGGCAGGCTTGCGGCGGCGCGGTTGATTTGTCGTTTCTTGCTCCATATCCCTGCTTTGGTGGCCTTGACCTAGCGTCTACCCGCGATATGACCTCATTCCGGCTTGTATGGAACATCCAGGGGCGCTTATACACCTATGGGCGGAGGTGGGTTCCAGAAGCGGCGGTATCGTATCGAACAGAGCGGGGGACCGTACCCTATGCCGCCTGGGTTAACGCTGGCTTAATCACTCAAACAGAAGGCAACACGACCGATTACGCAGTCATTGAAAATGAAATACTTGACATATGCGAGAAATTCAGAGTACAAAACATTGCATTTGATTCATGGAACGCATCAGATTTAACAAACAGGTTGATTGCTGCTGACATTCCGATGGTTGAATTTGTGCAGGGGCCGAAGAGCTATCACCCTGCAATGCAGCAATTGGAGCGACATTACATATCTGGACTGTTGAATCATGGCGGTGATCCTGTTTTAAATTGGTGTGCCTCGAATCTGGTTGCAAGACGGGACCAGAACATGAACATGGCACCGGATAAAAAGAAATGTGCTGACAAAATAGATGACATGGCCGCTTTGCTGATGGCAATCGGAATTAGCATGACTCCGGTTGAGGATGATGATTTCGGAGATTTCTTAAGGAGTCCCATTATCGTATGAAAAAACCATCAAAGATAAAAGCGGCTTTACTAGATTGGCTCGGCATACCTATCAGCCTCACTGATACCGCTTTCTGGTCACAGATCGGGACTACAGCCGCAGGGCAGACGGTAAATGACACAACCGTTTTGAAACTTGCCGCTGTTTGGAGTTGTACCCGCCTTATTGCAGAAACCATATCCACATTACCCCTTTCACTTTACGAGAAAACTTCCAAGGGCCGTCAATCAGCAAGCGGTCAACCGTTGCATACGATCATTCATAGCCGCCCTAATAGTGATAGTGTATCAAGTGTTTTCTGGGAGTCAATGATCTCCGCAATGTTATTACGCGGAAATGGATTTGCAGAGAAACTAATGATGGGAAATAGGGTGGTAGGGCTTGTGTTCCTTAATCCTTGTTTGCTGTCATTGCAGACCGATAGTGCTTACAACCTGCGATATTTCTACAACGAGAAAGGGAAGCAACGAGAGATACCAGAAGAAAGGATCTTTCGCATTCCAGGCTTCACGACTAACGGAAAATGGGGCTTGTCTGTTGTTCAGTACGGCTCAGAAGTTTTCGGTTCAGCTATTGCCGCTTCGACTGCCGCTAACAGCACATTCGAAAAAGGGCTTTCGCCTACAGTCGCTTTCAGTGTTGACAAAATTTTGACACCTGAACAGAGAACCGCTTTCAGGGAGAATACAGCCGCCACTCTATCAGGTGCTATCAATGCCGGTAGATCACCCATACTTGAGGGTGGAATGACGGCGCAGATATTGACCATCAATCCGAAAGACGCTCAACTGTTGGAGTCACGGGCTTTCAGTGTAGAAGAAATTTGCCGATGGTTCCGCGTACCTCCTCACATGGTAGGTCATTCCGAGAAGTCAACCTCATGGGGTACTGGAATAGAACAACAGATGATAGGCTTTCTTCAATTCACCTTGCGCCCTTGGCTCACTCGGATTGAACAGCACATCAACAAAGACCTGCTAACACCGGCTGAACAGACGCGATACTATGCAGAGTTCAACATAGAGGGGCTGTTGCGCGGTGACTCTTCCGCAAGGAAAGAGTTTTACAGTTCGGCTCTTCAAAACGGTTGGATGAATAGAAACCAAGTTGCCGCAATGGAGAATCAGCCGTCAATGGAAGGTGGCGACATTTACACGGTTCAATCAAACCTGATACCGATTGACCAGCTGGGAAAAGAGGTGACAAATGAAACGACAAATGCCAACAGCTTTTAATAATGCCCGTCCCGCTGGGATAAAGTTTGACCTTTCCGAAAAGGCACTTAATCAATGGAATCCTGGTATTAAAGCCGCTGCCGATGAAAACACTATCAGCATATTTGATGTGATCGGTCAGGACTATTGGACCGGCGAGGGAGTCACGGCAAAGCGTATTGCAGGGGCTTTGCGTGCCATTGGTGATAAGGACGTGTCAGTCCTGATTAACTCTCCCGGTGGCGACATGTTCGAAGGGCTGGCGATTTACAGCCTGCTACGTGAGCATCCCGGCCAAGTGACTGTCAAAGTGTTAGGTCTTGCCGCTTCTGCCGCCTCCGTTATTGCCATGGCTGGTGATACGGTCCAGATTGCAAGGGCCGGTTTCCTGATGATTCATAATTGCTGGATACTTGCAGCTGGCAACCGTCACGACATGAGAGACTATGCCGACTACATGGAACCGTTTGACCGTAGCATGGCAGACCTTTACGCAGCGAAGACCGGTATTGATTTCAAAGAGATTCAGACCATCATGGATTCTGAAAGCTGGATCGGCGGAAGCGACGCGATAGAAAACGGATGGGCTGATTCTCTTCTGGCTTCCGATGAAATAATGATTGATGAAAATCCAGAAGCAAGGGCCGCTGTAAAACTGGACATTGCCCTTGCGAAAGCCGGTATGCCGAGAACAGAAAGAAAGAAACTACTTGCACAATATAAGGCCGTCACGCCTTGCGCTGATGGTAACGATACGCCTTGCGCTATCTCGCTTGAACCTATCACGTTTAAATTTCCGACCATTTAAAAGGAGAACAACATGAGCATCGAACTTGAAATCAAAGAAGTACAGACCAGCCTTAAGGCGGTCAATGACGACCTGAAACGATTTGCTGAAGAAGGTCAGAAGCAGATCAAAGCCCATTCGCAGATGTCCGAAGAAACCAAGGCCAGTGTTGACAAACTCCTGATTGCCCAAGGTGAATTGCAGGCTCGTCTGCTTGCCGCTGAACAGCTTGTAGCCAAAATGGAAGCCAAGGGTAGCGGTATCCAGGTTGTCAAGTCCATGGGGCAGTTTGTGGCCGAATCCGAAGCCTTTGCAAACTTCTCCGGACATGGCAAATTCAGCGTAAAGATTAATTCCGCTGTTACCTCACTGACTGGTTCTGCTGGAACTCTCATTGAGCCTCAGAAAATAGGACTTGTGTCAACTCCGCAGATGAGGCTTACCATCCGCGACTTGCTCACATGGGGCCGTACCGGATCAAACAGCCTTGAGTATGTCCGTGAATCCGGATTCACCAACTCCGCTGATGTGGTGTCTGAAAATCCCGCATCCAAAAAACCTGAGTCCGATATCACTTTCGAACTTGATTCGGCTCCGGTGGCGACCATTGCACACATCCTCTACGCATCCAAACAGGTGCTTGACGATGCCGCCATGCTTGCCAGCTACATTGACGGGCGTCTCCGTTACGGTCTGAAACTTAAAGAAGAAGCACAGCTTCTGAAAGGCTCCGGCGTTGGACTGAATATCACCGGCCTGATTACCGCTGCAACCGCCTATGTCAATCCCGGCGTGACGGTCCAGGTGGAAACCATGATTGACCGGCTCCGTTTGGCAATGTTGCAGGTTACTCTTGCCGAGTATGAGGCTGACGGTCTTGTCCTTTCTCCGATTGATTGGTGTGCAATTGAGCTTACCAAAACAACCGATAACGGGTATCTGTTCGCATCTCCTACCGGCATGGTAACACCTAGCTTGTGGGGCCGTCCTGTTGTTTCTACTCAGTCCATGACCGCTGGTGACTTCCTCACTGGTGCATTTGCACAGGCCGCTCAAGGTTGGGATCGTGAAGACGTCAACGTGGTTGTTTCCACAGAGAACGTGGATAACTTCGAAAAGAACATGGTCACAATGCGCTGCGAAGAGCGTATAGGCTTGACCATCTTCCGCCCTGAAGCACTTGTAACGGGTGACTTTGACGGACTGCCAGCGTCGGCTTAATTTCTCATAGCGTCGGCTTAATTAATTAGGGCGGGGGTTAATCGCCTCCGCCCTTTTTTTGGGGGGAACAAATGCAAGTCACGGCAATAAAGAGTTTCGATCATAACGGCAGAGTCAGAAGGGGCGATGTGTTCGAGTGTTCCGATATCCAAGCCAAAGCCCTTAAACGGGCAAAGCTGGTGGAATATGAGGAAGCAGTGACTAGCCCTTTGGAATCTCCGCTGGTTTCGATTGCGTCTGTATTGCCAGCGGTCCCAGTCTCACCACAGACGATTGTGAAAAAGTCCGAAGGTGGCGCGAAAGTGAAGGGCAAGCCGGGCCGGAAAAAGAGAAGCTTGTAATCGTCGTCAACAGCACGTTCCAAGTCGCTCCATGGGCTGACATCCTTTACGCAATGGATAGGGAATGGTGGAAACGGTATCTGGAAAAGGCAAAGGCAGAATTTCAGGGCTTAAGGTTCAGTCCCTTGACCGGATTAGCAGGGGTAAAACATGTTAAATTCGTTCATGGTCAAAATTCGGGTGTGGGTGCAATCTCTCTTGCTAATCACTGGGGAGCGAAACGGATCATATTACTCGGCTACGATTGCCAGAAAACAGGCGGGAAAAGCCACTGGCATGGCGATCATCCAAGAGGGCTAGGGAATGCCGGTTCGATTGGCACATGGCCGTTACAGTTCTACACATTGTCAAAACGTATCAACACGGAAATCATCAACTGTAGCAGGGAAACGGCGCTTACAATGTTCGAACGGAAGCCACTTGAAGAGGTATTAAAATGAGCGTCATAAATCTGTCAGATGCAAAAGCTTTCCTTGATGTGATCCACTCGGCAGACGACATTAAATTGCAAATAATACTAGACGGCGCAGAAGACGAGGCCGCTCAGTTTATGAACCGTTCCAATTTGTCGGAATGGGATAGTAACATTGAAATCAACTCGGAATACGCCATGCCGGTAAGCGTTATGTACGGAGTTTTGCTGCTCATGCAGGGAATGTATCAGGCTTCACCAGATGAAATGGAGAAGATACGCAAGGCCGCAGAGGGTAAATTACAACCATATCGTATCAACATGGGTATCTAATGCTATCACACAGGCTCAGACATAGAATTGAGTTTCAAGCTCTCACGGAAGATCAGAACAGCGAAACCGGCGAAACGGTCTTGACGTGGGTGGCTGCTTCCCTTGATTCTGATACCTTGCTTGACTCCGTTCCAGCGGAAGTTTTGACCGGACCTGGCAGAGAGTTCCGAGAATCCGGCACAACTCAGGCAGAGACAACGGCGCGTATTAATCTTCGATGGTTTCCCGGTCTTCTGGCAACATGGCGTGTCCTTTGGGACGGCAGAGTTTACAACATAACGAGCATCGAAACGGACGCAACGGGGCGGCGGGAATGGCGCTTGCGGTGTGTTGATGGCATTTCAGACGGAAGGTAAAGGAGAATCCAATGGCAAACAATCTCAAACTCTCAAATGCGACAGTAGATGTCCAGGGGGATGCAACGGCCTCCATGTTCGATAACGGGTATCTGAGGCTTTACGATGGGGCGCAACCGACAAATGCGGATACCGCTATCGGCGCTCAGGTATTGCTTGCAGAGCTACGTTTCGCGGCAACCGGGATTGCGACGAGCGTTAACGGGGTTTTGACCGCAAACGCGATCACAGCAGACAGTTCGGCAAACGCATCCGGTACTTGCACATGGTACAGAGCGTTAAAATCTGACGGCACGACTGTTATTTGCGACGGTTCGGCTGGCACTGCTGGTGCTGATTTAGTTTTAAACTCAGTTGCAATCAGCTCCGGTGCGGCTGTTTCTGTGTCCTCATTCACTCACACGATACCCAAGGCATAAACCATGATACCCAAAATAGAGAACAGAACTTACAGCTATCAAGGCGAGAACGTCTGTAACGTATCCGCCACGCTCAATATCTATGCCGGTGACACGGTGATAGCATCAACCGGAGTGAGTGCGTCGTATAACCTCACGGAATCGGATTTCGCCGCAGAAATCAGCCGTCAGATCATGGTGCAGGTACAGTCGTATCTCGGCAAACTGGCAGAACTCGACGCGCTACGGGCCGCACGTTTCCCGACATCGACGGATTTCACCAGTGCAATGAACCATATATTTGACCCGATTCAGGCAGCAATAGGGGGTTCCTGATGGCATGGGGTGATAAAGCAACGCTGACGGGGCTGAATGTAAGTCTTAGTGAAGTCACGAATGTTGACGCAAACTACACCGATGCGGACCATTACACCGAATGGGTGACGCTGAATCCAGGCGAAACGGCGGATATTCAGATAGAGGTACTATTCGGGTCAACCGGAAATGACATTATTTACAGGGTGATCAAAACACTAGATGCGGCAACCGAGAATGCAGACACTGTGGTTTACACAGGGGGGACTGTACCGTTTGTGGCATCCATTACTCAGCGCAGGCCTCACGCGGTTTCCAATTGTTACAAATTCCGAATCGAGCTTCGTAAAAATGGCACAACCGCAGGTGCTTACACGCCTAATGTATATATCCGCAAGAACGGGATCAGCGTCTAATGGCGCTCGTCCCTCTCCGCATAGACCGCACCAGTAAACCGCCGCTTGGCACTCCCTTGCGCTCTGATGGGCATTGGGGTGTGCAGGGGTTGGTGGGTGGTTGGGCGCTGAATGAGGGGACTGGCAAAACCGCATTTGATGGTGTTGGTCATAACAACGGAGTTGTATCAGGTACTGCTGCAAACATCGGACCTCTCGGATATTACAACGATGGCACAAATGCTGGAGGCATGTGCCAAACCAAGTCAGGCGCACTACTCGGTGGATTAGCGACATCGACCGTCCTTGCCATAATTAACACCACTGCCGCAACAGCTGCTGTTGAAACACCGGAGACAGCTATAGGTTCAGGCGGTAATGCAATTTATTCTGAACGAGCGGCTATCGGTAACGATATTTACAAATTATCGTTGGCCTACCCATCCGCAGGGGAAAACGCAAGCAACCTGACAGTTGAGTTTACATATAGGAATGATGGGGGCACGTTACTCCAACGTAGAATGCTCGCCCCAAACGCCAATAATGGCGCAGATCATATAGTCGCGCTGACTAAAAATGGCACCGCACATCGGGTGTATTTCAATGGCGTAGCGGGACCCAATACAACAGCATTCGGTTCATCCTCTACAGCATTCAGTAACGCTGGCTTGGGTTGTGTGATCGGTAACGACTTAGGTGGCGGCGCAAAGGCAGCATGGAACGGGTTTATCAGGCTGGTGCTGCTATACAGCCGCGCTCTGTCCCCTGTCGAGATAGCATCCCTCTCCGCCAACCCTTGGCAGGCATACGAACCGGAAATCGTGTGGGTGGAGGTGGGGGGAACAGAATCATTCACCGGCACATACGCAGCAATCCAGGCAATCCAGCAACAGTCGATAATATCCGCTCTTTCATTCTCTGGCATTTCATCACAGATTCAACCGGCAAACACAGAAGCACTAGCGGCAATACTGGGTTTTTCGGGTGAAATAGGGCAAATACAGGCGATTCAAGCGCAAGCAATATTTCAAGCGCTTCTTATCACAGGCGTAATAGGTCAATCACAGGCCGCTCAGATTGCCAGTTTAACAGCCGCTCTTTCGTTCTCCGGAACGCTGGATCAGTCACAAAACGGTCAAATTGAGGCGCTTGCATCCGTTTTATCATTTGCGGGGGCCACACAACAGGCTCAGGAAGCGCAAACGGAAGTGCTTGAAGGGTTACTATCCTTTGGTGGTAACGTTACACAGGCACAGAGAATACAGATCGAAACATTGACGGCTATTCTTGCTTTCAGCGGTGGAATTGAACAGACACAGGAACAGCAAAGGCAACTCATTTTAGAGTTCATCGCGGCTATCGTTTTTGGATTCGGTTTCAAACTTCAGCCAGAAGTAAAAGGTTATATTCTCCCGCGTGAAACGAGGGGATTTAAACTGCCGGTAGAAAACAGGGGGTACAAGGTATGATTTACAGGCTACCGGATAAAAAGCCGAGCGAGACAATGAAAGGGTTATGGTTCGATTTTGCGAATCACCTCTTGACCGGCGAAACGATATCAGAAGCGACCGTGGACGGCGACCTTGCCGAGAATGTTACCATATCCGGCACCCGTGTTGTATGGGACGCTACGGGCGGCACAGACGGGCAAACGGCGCGATTTGTCGTCACGGCTACGGGCAGCATGGGTTCCATCAGAGTTGAGATTGCAGAGATGGTGATAAACGGATGATAATCTCCGGAATGCATGGGCTAGGCGATAATATCTATCAAAGGTCTTTCGTAAAAGAATTGCCTAAGCCGATATGGTTGAATACCTCATGGCCGGAAATTTACCACGGGATTGAAGGAATCAATTTTGTAAAGCCGGTTACTCGGTTAAGAACTCAACTTAAAAACGTGAACCGGCAGAAAATCAAATGGGTATCGCAACCACGGGGGCCGATAACGCAAGTTAGCTATGGCGACATCGGCATAATGGCGGGGATGCAAAGGGCTTTTAAAGTACGGCCGAAAACGTTTGACCTACCTGATTACGGACCTTCACCAGTTTCCGGAAAATATGTAGTAGTCAGGCCAGCTACGATCAGGTCAGAATGGTTGGCAGAATCAAGAAACCCTTTACCTGAATATCTCTGTGAAGCGGTGGAAGTAATAAGGGTGAAGGGTTACAAAATCGTATCTGTTTCAGACTTCGAGCATCGCAAGGAATGGCCTGTTGAGCCGCTACCCTATGCGGATATCAAGTTTCATTACGGGGAATTGTCCGTTACGCAGCTGATGTCATTGGTTCAGGGTGCGACCGCAGTAATCGGCGGTGTCGGGTGGCTCGTGCCGGCAGCGATAGCTTACAAAACACCGGCATGGATAGTATGTGGAGGATGGGGGCATTTCAACGCACCTGAGAAGCTTGTAAGCCCGATAATGGATTTAAGCCATATAACATTTGTCAAGCCGGATAACTTCTGTTTATGCCGTTCAAATAACCACAAATGTGATAAGAGGATTGAAAATCATGGTTCCAAGTTTACCGAATGGGCTGAGAAATTCCCTACTCTGGTGTGAAGCATCGGGGCGCGGATGGTGCGGGGCTGAACTGGTACCATACGATAAAGCTTATTTTGATAAGTATTTGGTGATGGATGAGTCAGAGTGTGGCGTGAACCTCACACGTGCAAGGCTGGATATGGTTCGTCGGCATTATGGCGGCAAAGGAGTTGATATCGGTATCGGTGGCGGAAAGTTTGTCGAAGAATCGGGTTGGATGGGATTCGACGTAAACAACGATGCTGTTTCATGGTTGTGGTCAAACGGTCTTTACTGTAATCCTTATGCAAACAGGGTCAAGTCGGTCACGTGTTGGGATAGCCTAGAACATATACCTGAACCTGAAAAGCTCTTGGCGCAGATTGATGAATGGCTGTTTGTTTCTATGCCGATTTACAAAGACTACCGTGATTGCCTGTTTTCGAAACATTATCGTCCTGGTGAGCACATCCATTATTTCACATTTAACGGGTTAGTGCGGTTCTGTGAATCGCAAGGATTTGCGCTGGTGGAAGACAATACCATCGAGAGCGACTTAGGCCGGGAGAATATCCATTCATTCGCATTCAGGAGGGTGTAATGCTGGATAAATATAAAATAATAATGACAGGTCATGGCAAAGGAGAAGTTTTCCGTAATGGTGAAAGGGTTGAAAATGTCAGAGCGGTTCAATTCAATGGTGGAATTGATTTAATAAATACAGTCACACTTACTTTGAATGTAGGTGAGGTCGAAATAGAAGCAGAAGCGGATGGAATAAATGTCTGACACAATCCAGTTCAAAATAGAAGGTATGGATTCTCTAATTGCCAAACTTGAGGGGATAACGTATGATCTCAAGCGCAAAGGCGGGAGGGCAGCTTTACGCAAGGCGGCAATGTTGGTAGTTAAAGCGGCCAAAGAAAACGCTTCCCGTGTAGACGATCCCGCTACAGGTAGATCAATCGAAGCGAATATAGCTTTACGGTGGAATGGTAGGCTTTTCAAGCGTACTGGTGATTTGGGGTTCAGAGTTGGCGTGTTGCATGGTGCGGTACTTTCAAAGGGTGGGGATAAGTCGGAAAACGCACCTACACCTCACTGGCGCCTAATAGAAACAGGCTGGGAGAAAGCCGCAGCAAGGCCATTTATGAGACCCGCCCTGAGTAACAATATTGGACCGGCTACTGACACATTTGTAAAAGAGTACGGGGCCGCAATCGACCGAGCGATAAAACGAGCAGCAAAAGGTAAGAAATAATGTACGCTCCACTTTTTTCTACCATATCTGCCTCCGCAGAAGTAAAAGCCCTTATCGGTAGCAATCCGGTGCGCTGTTATATGTTCGGTTCTGCCCCCCAAGGCGTAACCCTTCCTTATGCCGTCTGGCAGACTATTAGCGGCAATCCAGAGAATTACCTAGGGCAAGTACCAGACCTTGACCGGTTCACGACCCAGATCGACGTATATGCGGCCACTGAAACCTCAGCGCGTAATACAGCCAAGGCACTCAGGGACGCAATCGAACCTGTTGCACATATAACAGCATGGCGGGGAGAATCAACAGACCCCGAAACATTCCACAAGCGGTATTCATTTGATGTTGAGTGGCACGTAAAACGATAAGAAAAGGAGATTAAAATGAGCGTACTTACCCAAGGCACACAGATTTACTTTATTGACCCGGATGACCTCTCAATCGTAACGGTGGAGTCATGCACAGCGTTTAACCCCGGTGGGCAACCGGCAGACCAGATTGAGGACACCAGCCTGGCTGACATGGCGAGGACGTACAAGAAAGGCCTCCGCACTCCCGGGCAGGCTTCATTGTCCATCAATGCCGATCCGCAGAAAGACAGCCACATCCGTCTCCATGAACTGTCCGAAGAGAACACCGACCGGCAGATTAAATGGGCCGTTGGTTGGTCCGATGGTACCGCACCTCCTACCGCTAACAGCAGCGGGGCTTTTGTCCTCCCCACGACTCGCACATGGTTTACTTTTGACGGGTACGTCTCGGACTTCCCGCTTGACTTCGCCCAGAATACCGTTGTAGTCACAGCGGCAACTATCCAGCGTTCCGGCGGCTCGGTCTGGACTCCCAAAGCTTAATTTAATGGGCCGGTTCATGTGACCGGCCTTCTTTTTGAAATGGAGGAAGCAAATGTTTCTCAATGTCGAAAGCCTCAAGTCCATCGGCGGTTTTACTGGTGCGCCTGTTGAAAAGGAAATCAAGTGGAAGCAGGGGGAAACGGAATATACCGCCACTGTTTTCATTCGGCCTCTTTCATACAAGTCCACCGTTGCTGATTTGATGGCCGTGAACGAGAAGAAAGACCAGCTTGCAGCGCGTATTGCCGCATCTGTTTGTGATGCAGACGGACAGCCAGTGTTTACCGGAGACGATGTTACCGGCGACGCAGATCCAGAACGGGGCGCTATGGATGGGAACCTTGTCATGTCCTTACTCTCCGTTATTGCCGAGGTAAACGGCATGGGAAAGACTCAGAACTGACCGATCAAGATGAAATCTGGCATGAGTTGGTGCTGTCTGGAATTGGAGGCAGTACCATTGCCGAGGCTCAAGAGCGGCTCAGTTATAGAGAGTTTACCAGCTGGATGAAATATCGCAACAAGCGGGGCAGTTTAAATATTGGCATGAGGGTGGAAAGGGGTGCGGCATTATTGGCAACTCTCTTTGCAAACAGCAAGAGAACATCGAACTTCCTGAAACTGTTTGATTTTATGCCGCACGAAGAAGAACCGGCGATTGACTTAGAAAAGGCAATAGAAGAGTGGAGATAGCAAATGGCGAACCTTGGCACGCTCACGCTCGATTTAATTTGTAAAACAGGTTCATTTACAGCTCCTCTTGACAAAGCAGGTCGTCAAGCCAAGCGGCATATGTCCACTATCGAAAAATCCGCACAATCGGCTTCTATTGCTATCGGGAGCATGGTGTCAGTAGGGGCTATTACTGCCTTCACTTCTTCATTAATATCTTCATCCCTTGAAATACAAAAAATGGAACGGCTATTCAATGCCGCTGCCGGTTCTGCCAATCTGGGGGGGCGTGAACTTGAATATGTGCGCCAAGTGTCTGAAAAACTAGGTTTAAACCTTGCTACTACCGGCCAGAGTTACGGAAAATTCATGGCCGCTATACGTGATACGAGTCTTGAAGGTGAAGCAGGCCGTAAGGTTTTTGAATCAGTGGCTTCAGCATCTACGGCTCTCGGATTATCCGCTGACGAAACACATGGGATATTTAACGCACTTCAACAGATGATGAGTAAGGGTAAGGTGCAGGCCGAAGAATTGAGGGGGCAATTAGGTGAAAGGCTTCCTGCGGCTATGCAACTATCAGCTAAGGCTATGGGAGTAACAACAGCAGAACTTAACAAAATGATGGAAGATGGAAAATTGTTTGCTAACGATTTGCTTCCAAAACTAGCATTAGAATTGGATAAAACTTACGGCGGCGCGGCTATGGAGGGCTCAAAATCGGCAACAGCCGAAATAAACCGATTCAATAACGCCATGCTTGAGACAAAGGCAGCAGCTGGTAAAGCACTTTTGCCTGCATTTACTGATATATTGAATGCTGCTAACCCAGTCATTCTATCTCTGCAAAAAGTAACACAGGCTGTTCAAATACTGGGAGTTCGCCTTGGTGCGAACAGCCTGAAAAGGGCTACTTTTTGGGAAAATATAAAATCAGGGATAGGTGCTTTCAGTACCGAAGGACTCGCAAAACAGGAAGCAGTAGCTAAAGAAGCTGATAGGCTTGCAGAAGAACAAATAGCCCTAATTTTAAAGGGAGATAAAGTAGAATCCTCTGCATATACTGAAAAGGAAAAAAGGCAACAAAAAGCACTATCCACTATTAAATCACTTTCATCAGAGACAAAAAAAATAGATAAAGATACAAAATCAGCTACAGATTCAATAAACGAACAAATAAAAGCATTACAGTTCCAAGCTGAAATGGTGGGCAAGTCCGACGATGTAATAAAGCTTTACGAGTTGACCAACAAGGGCGCGACTGATTCGCAACTTGCACTTGCTGATTCAGCTTTGACGACTATCAAAGCTTTCAATTACCAGAAAGAAGCCGCTGAGAAGCTTGCAGAGTCGCAGAAAAAAGCCGATGAAGATGCAAAAGCCCTGAAAGATCAAATACTGTCAGACCAGAAATCACTTATTTCCAGCTTACGAACAGAAGAAGAGAAGTTAACTGACCAGACAAAAGAGCGTCTTGCCGTATTGGAGACGATGAAGAATTTGACAGATTCAGAAAGGTCCGATGTTGCCAAGCGGATAATAGCTTCTGGTGTCGCTCCTATGCCTAAATTCGGCGGGGCTGATTCAGCTATTGCCGGACCACAATCGGAATTGAACAAACTGGAAGATGCCACTACCGCATTGAATGATTGGTACACAGTTCAGCTTGAAATGTTGACTAAGTTCCGAGAAGAAAAAGCCGAGTTATCGGCGGTATGGGATCAACAGGAAATAGATTTAAAGAAACAGCATGAGGATGAACTGGCAAGGATTGAATCAGCTCGACAACTAGTCCAGATGGCGCAGAATGAAGCCTTTTTCGGTAGTATGTCGGACCTTTCAAAAACCTTCTTTGGTGAGCAATCAGGCATGTATAAAGCCATGTTCGCAATCGAAAAGGCTTTCGCAATCGCAAAGGTGCTTTTAAACGCTCCATCGAGTTATTCCAAGGCGTATGACGCCATGATCGGTATTCCTTACGTTGGCCCAGTACTCGCCCCCATAGCAGGAACCGCAGCGGTTGCCGCTCAGATGGCTCAAGCCGCGAACCTGAAAAGCATAAATTTCACAGGTCAAGCTCATGACGGAATCATGTCAGTTCCCGAATCAGGGACATGGAACCTGAAAAAAGGGGAGCGCGTAACAACAGAAAACACCTCAGCAAAACTTGACCGGACGCTTGACAATGTGCAAAGGTCACAGCAGTCAAACGGGGGAACGGTGATAAATCTGATCGAGGATAAATCAAAAGCCGGTCAATCGGAAAAGCGCGACGATAACGGGAAAGAAACTATCGATATATGGGTAGCTAATCTGATGGGTGACGGCAAAGTCCAGAAAGCTATGACTCGCAAATTTGGACTTCAGCCGGTGGGGGCATAATGGATTATCCATCAATATTACCGTTACCGCTTAGATCAGGTTATGGTCTGACTCCTGAGAACAATATAATCCGCACAGAGATGGTATCAGGCCGCGCTCGGCAAAGGGTGCAATATACATCTATTCCCTCCTACGCTAATTTGTCATGGCTTTTGACCCAAACACAGGCTCAACTTTTCGAATCATGGTCCTCTCTGGTTGGCGCTGATTGGTTTAGTCTCACTCTGAAAACACCTCTCGGATTGTCTCCGTATGAATGCCGATTTATGGAGACTCCCAAAGGTCCGACGCTGGAAGGTATTTCTCTTTGGCGTTACACGGCAGAAGTGGAACTTCGAGACAGACCGCTACTTGACGGCAGCTACACGCTATATCCAAGCATCGTACTCATGCAGGATATTTTTGATATCGCGATCAACAGGGAATGGCCGGAATGACAATACTCGAAACGGTATATGCAAGCGGTGGAGATATCATCATTGATACGCTTGAGTTGACTTGTCCGGCATGGGAAGAGTCGATTCTTATTTGCAACGGGTTTGAGAATCAGGATTGCATTGACGAGAATGACAGGGCTTTGACATTCATTGCCGCTGGTATTCAGGTGGCTTTACCCAAGAAAGACAACTCCGGCGCGCAGAATTTAACTTTTGCGATTGATAACGTGGGCGGTGAGGCTCAATCACTGATTGAAGAAGCCATAGAGTCGGGGGAGCGAGTAACTTTGATCTATAGGGCATTTTTGGCGTCTGATAAAACGACTCCCGCTGAACCTCCATATCGTATGACGGTATTGTCTGGAAGTATCAAAGGGACTGTCATTCAGATTCAGGCCGGATTCTTTGACCTACTCAATACCGCATGGCCGAGGGATAAATACACGGCTACTTTCGCGCCAGGATTACGGTATCTGTAACCTTTTTAGGTCGTCCGCCTTTTTTGCCGTTTGCAGCACTGCTCTTTGATTTTTTATCTGACTTGATGGAACCGAGAAGGGCGGCGGGGGATATTTCGCACCCGCAATGTGGGCAGTTCATATTAATGTCCCTCCGAATCTTCTTCTAATCGTTTCAGTTCTTTCTTAAGTCTGTTTATGATGGCTTCCAGTGCCGTCTGTTGGGCAGCTGGGCGGCGACATGAACCATGTTCCCGGAAAAAGCACTCTTCGGTGCCGTCAATCGGCATCTCTGAGCACATAGCAAACTTACATATCGTAGTACCAACACAGTCAAAAGTTATGTCGAAATTGCCATCATAGAGAGTGGTTACAACGTTTGGTGTTTTAGTGGCTTTCATATCTCGCCGCCTTTGTTTTTCAAATATTCAGAAGTTAAAAACAGGGTTACCCCCTTGCTTGTCAAGTCTGGGAGTTTAACCGATTCAGGCCAGTTCTTTTCTGCCAGAGCGTATTGAGCGTTATAAACTTCTCTAAGACAAGTTTCTTCGGCCGCGCCCGCAGACAAGGCTAAAACAAAATAAATGCTCTTCATGCCGTCAAGCTTAGTGATGTCCACTGTGTATTTAGTCGGTTGCTGTTTCATACGGCCTCCTGTTTCGTTTTGTTCTTCACTATGGTTATAGTATAAACCTATCGTTAGGATAGTCAAGAGAAATAATGCAATAAAAATAAAATAAATAAAAATAATTTGCAGGCCATAAATGAAAACCTTAAACGAGTACATCGGACTCCAATACGAAGACGGCGCACGAGGGCCGGATAAACACGATTGCTGGTCTTTGGTCAGGACAATCCGCCATGAACTACTAGGGCTTCCGCTTTTGCCTTCATTCGGCCATGTACGTCATACTATGCCAAAGGAGTTTACAAAGGCTTACGAGACAGTAGCAAAGGGTATGCAGGAATGTGAGCCAGAACAAGGAGCGATTGCCGCAGTATTCAGGGGTAGGATATGCGTACACGTTGCAATAGTAGTCGAGATTGACGGCAAATTGGCAGTAGTTGAAATCAATCCTAAAACTAATTGCAGATGGCTATCATTGGCGGATTTCGAAAAAAGGTACATGAGGATAAAATACTACCGTGATTAATATCTATCCCTCAAATATCGAAGGTCAGCCGATAGAGACGTATCGGATTGAACAGCCGGAAACTATCGAAGGTTGGCTAATTCGCAACGTTCCATCTTACGAAGTCAGGGAACAGCCGCCTATTTCTATCACTCTGAATGGAACTTTGATACCTCCGTCTGAATGGGCTTTGACAGTTTTCAGGCCGAAAGACACGCTTGATATTTGCCCTGATCCGCATGGTGTAGTTGAGTGGGTTATTATTATTGCCGTTGTCATTTCGATAGCGTTGTCTATTACATCGTTATTGATGGCGGGGAATGTTCCCAAGCCTTCACAGACAAAGAAGGGAAACAAGCTTGACGAGTCCACAGCCAAGGGCAACAAGGTAAAGCTTAACGATATCATCCGCGAAGTTTCCGGAACCTTCAAGGTCTATCCTGATTACCTCCTTCCACCTCATCGGTACTTTGTTGACGGTGTAGAATCATGGTCCGAAATGCTTCTATGTGTCGGCAAAGGTCAGTTCAATATCCCTCCGGAAACAATCCTTATTGGCGATACCCGCATGGATTCGCTGGAACTTAACGCGGATTACACAATCTATCAGCCAGGAGCAGACCTTTCAGCCGTATCCGCTGCCAGATGGTTTCATTCAGCGCCGGAAGTGGGCGGGACTTCCACGGGGAAATCAGGGCTGGAACTTAATGCCACGTATGTTCTTGGGGAAATATCTTCTGCCAGTGCGTACACCTTTGACGGGACTGTTATAACGATACCGGAAGGGGCGGGGGAGTTCCCTGATTGGCCGGTAAATTCCATTATCACCATCGAGCATTTTTTGGATTACACAGTTATCGAGGGGTGGAGCGATAGAGATATCATATCAGGCGACTTATCCGGCCTTGCTCCCTTTGTCGGGATGGTTATAGAGATTACCGGCGCAAATGAAGGGAGCTATGTCGTAAACAGCGTGGAAACCGATTCCGAAGGGATATGGTACATAACCCTGAATTACCCTAGCGGAACGCAAGTGAACGGGCTTTTGACCGGAACCCGGCGCATGAGCATCGGGTACAAGGACCAGAAGTACAAAATCACTTACATTAAATCCGAGTATGGGATTCCAATGGATGAAATACACGTTGACAGGTTCACAGACGAAGGAGTTATAGACGCAGGGTGGGCTGGATTCGCCTTTGCAATAACCAATGACGCGATAATCGCCATTGACGCATCAGACCAAGAAGGGGAATGGGCTGGACCTTTCGCGGCGTGTCCTAGTGGTGAAGTGACCGACACTATCGAATATGACGTGATGTTTCCGGGTGGGATTACGAGAATATCAACAAAGGGGAATTTGCTCCCGATCACCGTTAAAACTGAACTGCAATGGCGTCCTATCTCCGGTGGAGAATGGGTGTCAGTCGTCAAGGAATTTACCGGCGCCACACTTGACCAGCTTGGATACACAGAGACGGTCAATCTAGGCGGAATGTACAGACCGGAAGTCAGAATGCGCAGGATTGGCACTAAATCTACCCTTACCAGTGTTCAGGATACAGTTGAATGGTATGGGCTTAAATCAAAGTTATTGCCTCCTACATCTTATGCTGGTGTTACCACAATGGCTGTCAAGGTAAGGGGCGGGGATAAACTCTCTGCTCAGACTGATAGCCAAGTCAGTGCGATAGTCACACGGCTTTTGCCGACACGCTCGGCGGGAGAATGGACAGAGCCTGCGGCGACACGTAGCATTATTCCGTGGGTGGCTTATGTGGCTAAATCGATGGGCTATACCGACGAAGACCTCGACCTTGTTTCCATGGACGAACTTGACGCGCTTTGGAATAACCGTGGTGATTATTACGACTTCTCTGTTGAAGATTCGGAAACGGTGAAAGGGGAAATACTTTCTGCTTTACGCGCCGGTTTCGCTGATATGACCTTGAACCGAGGCGCAATAAAGCCGGTGCGCGATCAGGTCAGGACTGTTTACGAGCATATGTATACCCCTCAGAACATGACGGAGCAACTCTCAAGAAGCTTCACAACTCGGCAACCGGACGATGTTGACGGTGTTGACGTTGAGTACATCAATTCCACGACATGGGCGAAAGAGACAGTCGAGTGCAGGCTACCAGGTGATGCAGGCGTAAAGGTCGAAAAGATCACGCTTGAAGGTGTCACAGACCGCACACGGGCATGGCGCATAGGCATGAGACAGCGGCGTATGCACAGATACCGCAGATGGTCATATGAGTGGTCAACAGAGCTTGACGCGCTCAACAGCCACTATCTCTCATTTTGTGCCGTTGGTGACGATGTTCCGGGATACAGTCAGTCTGCTATTCTCTTGGATTTAACCGATACCGGCACAGAGATATTGTTGAAATCCTCCGAGCCTTTCACGTGGGTAGATGGTCAGACTCATGTCGTCGGCATACGTCGGCAGGACGGTACGCTTTCAGGGCCGTACACAGCCACTAGAGTAAGTGATTACATTCTATCGGTTGAGTCAATCGACTTCGAACCAGACACGACATGGACTGTTGAACCTCCACACTTGATATTTGGAACAGTGAACCGATGGAGTTATCCGGTTCTCGTAACTTCAATATCACATGGCGGGGATAATAAGGTTTCTGTTGAAGCTAGTAACTATGATGTTCGATGCTATGAAGATGACGACAATACGCCATAAGGGGGTGCTATGGAGAGCCAATTTGAAGCCGAGCGAGACGGAACGGGCCGCAGGGTTTACGACCAAGAATGTCAAAAACACAGAGAGTTGACCGACAATTTACAGACTACCGTGGATAAAAGTTCTGGCCGATGGGTGGCTATGCTTTGGTTTCTAGGGGTTATAGGGATTGTTCTTATGTCAGGGCTTACTGTCTTAATCACAAAAACCACAGATATTCAGTCGAGTCTGAATAAAAACGATATCATAAACATGCAACATGCAGAACGGATAGAAACCCTCAGAAAAGATGTTGAAGAAATTAAATCACGCAATCGATATATAGATCAGCAAGGCAGCATTAAAACATTAATGGACAAAACATCTAATCAAGTGGGGGGATAAAATGGCATACGACACAGGCAATCCGGTAGGAAGCACAGACGCGCGGGATTTATCAGATAACGCTCAAAATCTCGACATAGCTGTAAACGGCAACCAGTCGAGATGGACAGACAGACTAGGCGTGTCTCGGCCTACATGGGCTGGTATTGCGGCTTATGTTGACAGGGGCGCGTATGCTGCAGGTATTGAAATCATTGGATACAACGAGATATTCATTTACGGTGGAGAATATTACAGAGCTAAAGCGTCAACCGTTTTGCCATACACCACAAACGGAACATGGTCAACAGATGATGATTTTTTTGTACCGATAGGCGATGCGGCACTTCGTCAGGACATAACAAACGATGCTGACACCACAATAGGACATTATCGGAACGCGGTAAACTGCAACCAGTACGGCGGATTAAATGCGGCTTTTGCGAGTTCTGACACGCTCGGCAAAATCATTGTAGTAACCGATGCACAGGCCATGACTGCGGACATTGACACGGTTGGCAGGGGAATTGCGATTGAGTATGGCGGGATGATAACGACCACAGGTTTTACACTCGCCAACAATGCACCGTTTGAGGCTGGTGATTATCAAGTGTTTTCTGGCAGCGGGACTGTTACGGGGTTGAAAGAATCCCGGCCAGAATGGTTTTCCCCTAACACGACCCCTGGTACAACGGACATGACAGCCGCTATTCAGAAAGCAATAAATGCCGCGTCCGCGAGTTGGGATCCGGCCACGTATGGTTCAACCTCCCCGTATGGATCACCAACAGTCAAATTTAAGGCCGAATTATATAAATCCGGTGCATTGACTATCGATAAAAGTGTTCTTTTGGCTGGAGATGGGCCGACAGAGTTTTCAGCCGGAACGCGGTTAATTTCTTCGGTTACAACAAACGCGGCCCTATTAACGGTAGACCCTATTGCCCAAGGATGTTCATTTCAAATCCGCGACATTACCTTGCGCGGTGCCGGAACTGGTACAGGAAGCCTGTTGGTTATAAAAAATACTATTAGTGCCGTGAATTCCATACGTATTCATAACACTATTTTTGGGACTCCTGATAGTTTGGCACTGAGTATTACAGGAAGTGACGATGTAATAGTCAGTAATTCGCTGTTTGATGTTGCAGCAGCGAATGCCATTTATCTCGACACAGTTTCTAATGTCCGGTTTATCGCTCCTACGTTTTTCGCAATCGGGCTAAAAGCTTTTGTCCTGAAAGACGTACAAAACTTAACTATAGACTCACCTCACGCATATAGTGCTAGCAGTATCACCTTTTCTAATCAATTTATTGACGGTGTAGATGCTGCGCCAACGTATCTACGGAATATCAAAGTAATCGGTGGGAATTTCAGCAACTATAATATTTTGTCTAATATGAGTAATTCCGAAAACATTTCGTTTATAGGAAACAGTTTGACGAGATCCGTGGCTAACGCATCCGACACAATGAGTATTGTAAGATTTATAGGGACAACAGCAGGGATTCAATTTATCGGTAACACAATTAAAAGCGGCTTGGCTACGCACAAGTTTTTAGATACATCATCTGCGACCAATACGATTCCGTATGTAATCTCTGGTAACTCATTTGTTAACCTGTCATCAGCGGCAGGGAAAGCGATGGCTGTCACTTCGACAGCGAAAGTATCTGGTAATACGTTCGATGGATTTAACGAGTCTTACATCTCAGAGAGATATATTAGCTCTGGGAGTGCCATTACTCCAGGCACGATAGCGGCTCTCGGTACATACACTCAAAATCTGACACAATACGGGGTATCGCAGGCACAAAATGTGATTGTTTCACCTGTTGATACTGTGTGGATGGTTCCGGCGGGAATTGTGGTGACGGCTTATATTTCTGCCCCTGACACGATCACTGTAAAATATACCAACCATACAGCCGCTCCGATTGCAATACCTGCTCATGATATATCAATCCAAGTATTTACTTAGTATGCCGGTGGAGTGTGAAAAATGAAAGAATGTCCTATTCACGGGTGGGTATTGAATAATTTTGACTGTAGCGATTGCAAATTAGATTGCAGTAAAAGGAGCGGAAATGCCGACAAAACTGACTGACAATTTCGCTAAATTATTTCCAAATGTCAAAAACCCGAATGCATGGGTTGAGGCGCTTGATAAATACCTACCAGAGTACGGTATATCCCTTGTGCCGCAGTTTCTGGCGCAATGTGGACATGAGTCGCAGGGATTTACACGGACAGTTGAGAACCTGAATTATTCAGCCGCAGCACTGACAGCCACATGGCCCAAACGGTTTCCACCTGAAATAGCTGCACAATACGCTAGACAGCCGGAGAGGATAGCAAACAGAGCATACGCTAACCGCATGGGTAACGGACCGGAGGAAAGCGGCGACGGCTGGAAATACCGTGGTAAGGGTCCGATACAGATCACCGGCTACGATAACCAAGCGGCATTTGCCAAGCACGTTGGAATGAGCCTCGATGCGGTGGGTGGGTATCTGCTGACTATCCATGGTGGAGTACACTCTGCCTGCTGGTGGTGGAAGACCAACGGATGTGATAAATTGCCTGATATGTTGGCACTCACCAAGCGGATAAACGGCGGGACTAATGGGTTTGCTGATCGGATGGCGCTGTATGAGAAGGCTAAGGGGCTATTGGTATGACCTGCAAAGATTGCCGATTCTGGAACCAGACTAACAGGGGATGCGCCCTTACATGGGCTATCCGTGATTCATGGGAAACATGCGAAACGTGGAGCGCGAAAGTTGGCCGGTAACTCATTTATTCTGACATGCCGCATGTGTGGCAAGAAAGCCTTACATCATCGGTGCGAGAAAATAGGCGGATTAATCATCTGGTATGCGTGTTGTCGTGAACATCGTGAAGTACAACCAAAAGGAGGAAGTTATGTTAAAGGATCTGTTGACAAGTAAAACAGTTTGGGGTGTTGTGGCTATGATCGGCGCAATGGTGGCTAAAAAGTACGGTTACGAACTGGATGCCGAAGGACTCACCACAGAGTTGATTTCCATTGCCGGTGGCGCACTGGCTATTTATGGCCGAGTTGTAGCCTCCGGTCCGATTGCGGCCAAGTGATGGAATGGGGCGCGGTTATGGCGGGGCTTGTCACCATTGCAGGGCTATTGGTCAAGGCATGGCTGGCAAGCTCCCCACAACGAGCTAAAGAGGCGTCAGATGATAAAGTCCAGCAGGGTAGGAAGGATATTGTTGACGGCAATGTTGATGCTGTCTCTCAGCGCATTGACGGGCTGTGTCAGGACTCCAGTAATAGTGATGCCGGAATCCCAAGTACAGAGGATTTTGAAAGGCGACTCCGCAAGCTTTGACGGGTATGTTTTCACTACCGGTGCGGCGATTAAACTACTCGAACGTGCTGAACGGTGCGCGGAATAAATAACCAATTACAATAACGGTTCCCTGGCTGACTCCCAGGCATAGACCTGCCCGCTAGCGTGGACCTCCACACGCCAGCGGGTTTCTTTACATTAACTACAATGCTAGGTTAGATCTTTTATTGTTGGCTTGTTCTTTCATGGTTGCCCATCTAAAGTTTTCTGGTGAGTAATTACCATTGACATCGATGCGGTCTATTGTTAATCCTTCTGGCCTAGGTCCTATATCCTGCAAAAAATTATTAACCTTGTGCCATCTTTCACAAACCTTAATACCTCTTCCACCATAAAGATAATAATCTTTTCTTTTAGGGTTGTAGCATCGTTGGATTATGGCGTTCCAAACATATCTTAGCCTTTTGTCTTCTATGGTCATGGTCTTTCTAGGTTTTGTGTTTACAGGTTTTGAATAAAGGGCATGGGGTAAGCATCCACAGCTCTTTCGTCTTCCACGACACAATTTATTTGAATCCACTATAACCGTCTTACCGCATCGGCATAAACATTCCCATCGGTAGTTAGACGCCTTCCCTTTTCCGATTGTCTTGATAACTGTAAGCCATCCGAACTCCATATTGCTCAAATCCCTGACACGTCTTCCCATAAAAAGACCCCCTTAATTCATAGATGCCACACAATAACAAAGGGCTTTTTATTTGTCAATAGCGACAGTCTATCAACTTTTTTAACACAATGTAAAATTATTTGCTTGCAATGTAAAATTATTTGCTTTATAACCACATCAAGTTGAAACAAAGAGGGGGTGATTAAGTGGAAGAATTGGAGTTAATAGGCATATCGGTGAAGCTGCCAGCAGACAAACACGAGCAGTTCAAAAAGGTAGCCGACGAATCAGGTATCAGCATGGCATCGTTAATCCGCAACATGATTTACACCCGGATTGACGAGCATGAGGCGAAGAAGGATTAAACTGAATTGTAATGGCAAAGGGGGGGTGTATGCGGGGGATACTGTCAACAGGAGAACCACAGGACATCATCACAGCAGAAAGGCGGCTGGCGTGTAGTGTTATTTGGTCCGGCATTCTTGACATGATTTCGAACCGGCCCGCGAAGAGAAAGAAGGAAACTCCGCATGTTCATAACAACCGTTGCGGGAGATGGGAACACAGGAAAGAAGCGGCTTATGAGTTCCTGACAGGTCAGACAGCGATAGGCCGGTATTGGTTCGAACTGGCAGGGGTGGAACCGATGGAGGGGAAGCCATTGGAGATTAGGGAATATCTGCGGGAGAACATTGCAAGGTGCGGCATTAAGACAATCGGAGAGCCGGTATAAAAGGGGGGGAGCATGGGACGCATACACGCTGGAAGGTTCGAAACGGCTGCAAAGGGTAGCATACATGTTGTCAGATTATCGGGAGTACACAACTCGGCAGATCGTAAAGCAAGCCGATGTGTGCGCGGTGAATACCATTGTTCAGGAATTGCGCGAGAACGGGCTTAAAATCGCTTGTCGCTGCATAACGCGGGGCGTGTATGGGTACACTATGCAAAAGAGGGGGGTATTGTGAGAGAGGCAATCAGAACAATAATAGCAGGCGCGGTGTGGATTACACTTATGTACCTTGTGGTGACGGTATGAAAAAGGCCGATTTTAAGGATGCTATGGCCGAGGGTGCCGCGTGGCTGATTGTTTTCATCCTTTTGCTAATATTGTTCGGAAGGTAGGGGGAAGCAATGAAATACGAAGTGACCATTCCGTACACCTCCGGCCCCTGGTACACGGGATATGCGGAAGCGGAGAACCCAGTACATGCTATGTCGCTTGTGCTGGTGGACGCGGTAAAAGCTGGTTTTTCGGGGAAGCATAAGAAAATCAAGGTTCGGGAGGTAAAGTCATGAAAGTTATAGGGGTAGTACAGGATGAAGTTTATATATGCCAATTAACCCACAAGGAAATAGAGAAATTTCTTAATCTTTATTACAACAAGATGGGAAAGATTAAAGTAGGTGACGACATTGATCTTGGCAAAGGCTACGACTTTCACAATGACGCAATAAATGCTTTGAAGAAAACAGAAGAGTTTATTCGCGGCAATAAACACATAATTGAAGCGATTACAAACGGGATTACTGTTGCGGCAAACATGGAAAGCGCCAGTTACACCAACAATCACAAGGGGAGTATGTCAGATGCCAAATGAAATCGCAACAATTGAGAACAAATCAATGACACCTATGGACCTGATTGCCAAGGCGCAAGCTGCTAATGCCAGCATAGAGCAGATGCAGCAACTGTTCTCACTCCAATTGAAGTGGGAAGAAAATGAGGCAAAGAAAGCTTATCATCAAGCCGTAGCCAACTTTAAGGCCGAGAGCATTACCATTCTTAAAGATAAGAAAGTTGGGTATACCAACAAGGACGGCACCTTTACAGGATATTCACACGCCACTCTCGGGAACATAATTCAGCAGATAATTCCCGTTATGTCCAAACATGGATTGTCTCATTCATGGGACATAAAACAGGAAACGGATATTTCTGTTACGTGCCACTTGACACACAGTCTCGGACATTACACGTCTGTCACAATGGCGGCAGGTAAAGATGATTCAGGGAAGAAAAATCTTATACAACAGGTGGCTAGTACTGTAAGTTATTTACAAAGATACACACTCCTTTCGATTACTGGCATGGCGGCACAAGATCAAGACGATGACGGGGCCGGTGCTGGCAAAAAAGAAGAGGTCGAGCTAATCACAGAGCGTCAATATCTGGACCTGTTAGCCTTGATTTCCGAAGTTAAGGCAGACGAAGCGAAGTTTTGCACCTACTACAAGGTCAATAATGTTGCCGAGCTTCCGGCGGCTAAATATGCCAGTGCCGTGAAAGGTCTGGAAATGAAGAGGGGGGCATGATGGAAATTTCAATAGTTCCGAATGAATTGGTGGTAGTGGCAGGACTGAATGCCGTTGACGTGTTCACAGGGAAAGATGGAGTTGAAAAGATCATTTCCGACATTGAATCAAAGGTAGCGGCGTTTGTACCGGACACTTCTACAGTTAAAGGACGTAAAGACATAGCTTCACTCGCTTACAAAGTCAGTCAATCAAAGGTTGTGCTTGACGATCTGGGAAAGGGGCTTGTTTCAGATTGGAAGGCGAAATCCGCCCTTGTTGATGTCTCTCGTAAAATAGCCAGAGATAGGCTTGACGCGCTAAGAGATAAAGCAAGATTGCCACTCACTGAATGGGAAACTGCCGAAGAAATCCGCATTGCTGCTGAAAAGTTAGCAAAAGAGATTGAAGAGGCACACGAATCAGCATTGGCGGAACATGCATTATGGTTACGGGCAAAAGAGATTGAGGCAAAAGAGGCCGAACTTGCAAAAATCGAAGAAGAACGAATAGCGAAAGAACAGGCGGAACTTGATGCAAAACTGGCGAAGGAAGAAGCAGAAAAGGCGGAAGCCGCCCGTATTGCCAATGAAGAACGTATCCGCAAAGAGGCCGCAGAAAAAGCACAAAAAGAGGAAGCGGAACGAGCTGCAGCTTTGATAGCCGAAGCCGAGCGGAAGGAACGGGAAGCTAAAGAAGCTCTTGAAAAGGCAGAACGTGACCGGATTTATGCCGAAGAGAAAGCCAAGGCAGAAAAAGCCGCTGCCGTTGCAGCCGCAGAGGAACGGGCAAGAATTGAGGCGGCAAGAATTGAATCAGAACGTAAAGCCAAGGAAGCCTCCGAGGCCGCTAAAATACGGGCAGAGAAAGCCGAAGCTGAGCGGAAGGCGGCAGATGTTGAGCATCGAAGGTCCATCAACAAAGAAATAGTATCAGGGCTGATCGTCGCTGGCATATCTGAAAAACAAGCACAACTTGTGATTACTGCTATTGTCGGGGGGATGATTAAACATGTCAGAATCAACTACTAACTACCCATGCGGCAAAATATACGATGATGTTGAACAGGGGACGGAGGCATGGCTTAAACTTCGGTGCGGATGTATCACCGGCTCCAAGATTACAGAAGTTATGCAAGAAAAAAAGGGGGCTGGTTACGCCAATTATTTAGCTCAATTATGTTGTGAACGGCTCACTGGTTGTGTGACAGAGACTTACAAAAACGCTTACATGGATAGGGGTAATGAAGACGAGCCAGCGGCAAGGGACTGTTATTCATTCATAACTGGAAATGATGTTCAGCAAGTATCTTTTATCAAGCATCCATCAATTGAATGTTTCGGCGTGTCTCCTGATGGGTTGATCGGCAATGACGGCATGGTAGAAATTAAGCGTAAAATACCGGCTATCCATATCGACTACATTTTCAAAAACAGAATACCCCCTGAATATGTAAAGCAAATGACCGCTCAACTTGCATGTTCCGGCAGAGAGTGGAATGAGTTTGTTTCATACTGTCCAGAATTGCCGGAGAATATGCAACTCTTTATCTGCCGTATGCACCGTGACAATGATGCAATAGCTGAAATGGAGAAGCGAGTGATTGAATTTGATTCCGCTGTTGAAAAGATGATTTCCGAGCTAAGGGCTATCCGGCCATGAGCCAGAAAATAATCCTAATTTCGCAGGAGCATAAAAACAGGGCCATTGCAATTATCGAAGGGTTGCCACTGACTCCGGTGTCTGAAATCATCATCCGTGAACACAAGAAGAACCGTTCAATTGATCAAAATTCATTGCTCTGGCAATGGCTTACGATCATCGCCAACGAGCTTGGAACCTCCAAGGAAGAGCAACATGAGTTTTTCAAGGATAAGTTTCTCGTCAATATTTACCAGCGTGACAATCCAGACTATGCCGAGATGGTGCAAACACTCCGCGAAGTTTGGAAACATGGGATGAGAGACGAAGCACTGTCACTCAGAAAAAGGATTGTAGCCTTGACTTCTACCACAACAGCCACAGTAAGCCAGATGCAGGAATATCTTGAGAACATAGAGAGAAATGCGGCTGAACTTGCCATAAAGCTCCCGTTTCCTGAAGAGTTTGAGAGATAACGGCTTGAAGGTCAGCGGGTTCTCTGCTGCACCCGATGGTTATATTTAGTAAGGAGGGTTTATGAACGTAAAACAGTTAATAGTTCGATTATTGGAATACGAAAATGATGCTGAAGTTTGTGTTCAACTCGGATGCTTTCAACTTGGAAACGGTGAAGACCAAGAACCTGTTAGAGAAATAAATGTTGATAACTCAGGCCGCGTTTTGCTTGAGTGTGACTATACATTAGGAAGGAATATTTTCCCATGACATTTGAACAATGGTGCGACAACAACAAGGAAATTTGTGGCGCAACGGTGAATTATCATTGGATTAAAGCGGCTTTTATTGCTGGCGTGGAATCTCAAAAACACAGAACAATTAGTATCGAATGCTACGTCACGGGATGCAAGCACTGTCACGAAGATTTGTACTGCAAAAATCCACATTGCATGAGTATTCAGATTTGTGATTTAGGTGTTCCTCAATGCGAAGGATACAAAAATTCAGAAATATAACAAAGAGGTCAAAGGCTCGTCCGTTGTACCGGGAGTTAAACTGCAATCAAAGGAGCGGATATGTTTTACATCGGAGTGGACCCAGGCAACGACGGCGGGATATGCCTGATAGATGGCGACGGCAGGGCGCTGGAATACGAGCGGATGCCGGATGTGATACGAATAGCCCTGTTTTTCGGCAATGCGGTGCGGATGGCTGATGGTGGGTTGATCTGCATATTTGAGGAGCATAAGGGCGGCAAAGCGGGTGTATCAAACGCAAACGCTCACAAGTCGGCAGGGCGGTATTTAGGTATATTCCAGATGATCTGCGCTATCCACGGTATCAAGCTGGTTTGCGTAACTCCGCAAGAGTGGAAAGGGCATTTCGGGCTGATTAACCGCGTCAAGAAGGGCGGATATAAACCAACGGACAAACAAAAACGGGAGGCGGCGAAGGCGGCAAGTATCGACCTTTGCAAGATGCTCTTTCCCTGTGTCAATTTGTTGGCTACCCCACGATGTACGACCGAGCATGATGGAATTGCGGAATGTCTACTGGTGGCAGAATTTGGCAGGCGTAACGTCTAATATGAATGGTACAATGGAGTAGGTTTTAAAAACAGTTTAAAAGAGGTGTACCATGACGCAAGAACCTTTATTCGATAACATCTTAGATTATCCCTCCGGCCTTTACAGGTTGTATCTCACAGCTATTGAGAATGGCAAAGGGGTGCTTGATGTTGACACGGTGAAGGGTTGTACCCTTGGCATGGAGGCTTACCCTTGTGGCGGCTGTTACGGTGAATGCTACGCTTATAAAACAGCTAGAAGGTACGGGCTTGATTTTACTCAATCGGTGCCTAGAAAGCTTTTCCGATCAAACAAAACCGATGTTTTCATCACCGTTAAAAACCATAAAGCAAGCTGGTATCGTGTCGGTACGGCGGGTGATCCTTGCCACGATTGGAACAACACCATAGAGGTACTTGAGTTCCTACAAAAGACGGGGAAAACTCCGGTTATTATTACCAAGCACTGGATACCGCTTACTGACGATCAGCTTATACGTTTATCCGACCTCCGAGCGGTCATTAACACTTCTGTAAGCGCATTGGATACCGAAGACGAACTAAACCACAGGATAGAGCAAATTGGCCGGATTAAGTACGCTGGAATGAAAAGCGTTACTAGGGTTGTTACCTGCGATTTTGGTAACTCTCAATGGGCAAAGGAGCGCAAAGAAGTACAAGATTATCTGCTATCTTTTGCACACGTTATATACAATCCATTGAGGGCGTCAAAATCTAATATTTATGTACAAAGGGGGGATATCTTATTAACTAGAAAAGATGAATCTATTGGCGGGGGGAAGTACGTTTCTTTACATTGTGATAGTGTCTATTTAGGCACTTGCGGCGATTGCCCAGATCAATGCGGCGTCGATCATGCAAAAAAGGGAGGCTGTTAAAATGATGCAAGAAGCTCTATTCAAACAGAAGATTGAGTATGTTTATGTGCCTACAGTTATCGGTTCGGGTTACGAGCAAATTGTAGCAGAACTGGCTATCAATGATGGGATAGCATACAGGGCCGCAAGAAAAAACATGCAGATACATTCTGCGATAGTCCTGAAAATTGATGATGAAGTGTGTGGTTTTTTCACCTTCCAGAACAATGAGATTTGTAAAGAGTTCTGTTTGCTCCAATCGACAATCAGACCAGACAAATTCGACTTCACTATTTACGGAAACATGGTTCAAGCGATTATCGACCAGAACGTTAATTCATATCCGATGATTATTACAACCGATCCCAAAAGCAAATTTGAAACACCAAAGTTTTTCAAAAGCCTAGGATTCAAAACATACCTTACCATGTCCGGTTATGAGTACATGGTTTATGGTGATGAAAAGGATGTGCATTTCAAGCTTCTTGCTCACATAACAATGACAAACGTTTGGAACTCGCTTAAAGGGGATTGGCTACGGCTCAAGAAAGAATGGAATGCCAAGATTGAAGCCGCTGGTGAAAAGTATGGGATACCTAATCCTAAATTTGCCTCCCGTGAAGGTTGCTGGCAGGGTGAAAGCGGGTTTTCTAATGTGGTACTTTCGACTCGTACCATAGAAGGTGGGGAGATAAAGACAGACAAAGCCAAGTCGCATAATGGTAACGCTTCAGTGCTCGATCCGGTAGCGTGTGAGTGCATCCTACGGTTTTTCATGCCGACCAACGGTAAGCGCGTTTATAACCCTTTTGGTGGAGGTGTTCAGATGGGTTTTGTTGCTGGCTCATATGGTTATGAGTATATTTCCAGCGAGATACGGCAAAACCAGTGTGACACCAATAACGCCATATGCCAGGATTTAAACAGTGCCACTTGGATAAAAAGTGATAGCTCAACATATTTACCTGACAACAAAGTTGATATGGTTTTTAGTTGTCCTCCGTATTACAGAGTTGAAAAATACATCGACTATGATGGCAAGTCACCGGATGGAGAAATCAACTCTATCGACACATACGAAGGTTTCAGGGATACGCTTTTTGCTGGTTATAAAAAAGCTATCGAGGCATTAAATGACAACTGTTTTTTTATTGTAATGACTGGCGACAGTCGAGACAAAAACGGCTCATACCATTGCCATGAATCAGAAACAGAGATTTTCTTCAAAGAGCAGGGGTTATCTGTTTACAATAAAATAATATACCTTGAATGTGAGTTTACGCGACTTGCACAAGCAAAGAAAACGCTTAATTATCGCAAATTTCCAAAGCGTGAGCAGAAAATCATAGTCGCTTACAAGGGTGATCCTACTGTTATCAAAGACCTGTTTCCACCGACAGGCAGACTGTAATTTAATCAAATGGAGGCAGCATGAACCAGCCAATCTACAGAAGAGTGCAGCGAGGTAAAACGGTACGCTATGAAGAGATAATAATTCCCGCTGGCAACGCAGAAGTGCCCATGAACGACGACCAGAAAACGATGCTGCTGCACATGGCCCTCGCCGCGTTTGAGACTGTCAGATCTAGCGAGAAGCCTAAAAGCACACGGTATTGCAAGATGAACGCGACCATTGACAAACTGTTGCCGCTGATTGACGTGTACCGGATTAGTGCATGGCCGCCTGCGAAAGTTACCCAGGCTAGCAACCTTGTAGATGTTTTCAATGTGATGATTAAAGAAGAGTTCGGGGAGGGAATATGAACGACAAGCCGAGTAAAGAGTTTATCGAGTGGAAAGCGCAATACTCGCCGGATGATCCATTTTACACGACCGGATACAATGTTCATGACCTGTACGCCGCGTTCTGCGCTGGTGAAGCGGTGGGTATCATAGCTCATTTGGAAAAGGGGGAAAAACATGACTAAGAAAGAGTGTAGAGATAAGGCACAGGCCACACTAGCCGATGCAGATTGTTTTGTGGTAATAACTATCGGCAAAGATGGATTCGATGTGACTTCATCGGGGGGTACATTGAAACTGTTAGGTATGGTTGATGTGGCACGAACTGGCCTAGTTAAAAATTTCTGTGATCCCTCATGAAACAGCTAACGATCACCCTTGACGACGATGTGTTCAACCTGCTTGAGGTCCGGGCCGCGATTGACGACATGCGGATTAAAGAGGCCGTCGAAACCCTGCTGGCTGAATTGGTGGGCGCTTATAAAAAAAGGAAAAGTGGCGAGTAGGAGTCATTATGGAACAGATAACAGACTTATACGGCAACGATGATATAGAGGCGATGTATCAAGCCGCCTTGCGCGTTCCCTTGGCTGAGAAGGTAGAGATGTCTATTGCGCTGATTCGGGAGTTTGAACGGCAGGCGCTGACACTGTCACCTGGTGGGTACTATGTCTGCTTTTCAGGGGGCAAAGACAGCATTGTCATGGCGAAACTGTTTGAAATGGCAGGCGTGAAATACGAGCTCCACTACAGCAATGTAACCATTGACCCGCCTGAACTTGTCCAGTTTTTGAAACGAGAATACCCGCAGGCAGTTTGGAGTAACCCACCTAAAAACTTGCCTATGATGATGGCTGATATTGGTATGCCACCAACCAGAATGGCTAGATGGTGCTGCAAGCAATTTAAAGAGTCAGGCGGAGCGGGTAAATTCTTAGCAACAGGCGTGAGAGCGGATGAATCACCAAGGCGAAAAGGACTATGGAAAACATTACAAAAAGATAGGAACTCGGACGGGTTTATTATGTGCCCGATTGTCTACTGGACTGATGCAAATATTTGGCAATTTATCGGCGACAATGAAATGAAGTATTGCGGCCTTTATGATGAAGGTTTTAAGCGCCTCGGCTGTGTCGGGTGTCCGATGGCGGATAAGCAACGAGTATCGCAGTTCAAGCGTTGGCCGAAATACGAAGCAATGTGGCGGCGGGGATTCAAGAAGCTATATCATAAATTTAAAGGCGTTCCAAAGAAAAATGGACAGCCGCGAGCAATGGAAAAATTTAATTCGCCGGAGGAATGGTTCGATTGGTGGATGGAGAAAGAGAACGTCAACGACACAGACAATGCAGATTGTCAAATGTTTCTCTGGTAAACCACACATTTCTGTTGAGTTATACCAATAATACAGCTATAATGCCTGCGGTCAAATTAGAATTGAATAAAGATCAAACCATGTCATGCAGGACATGTGTTATGATTAATAACTGGGTTTCGGGCGGATAATACCGCTTGAGCCTGAAAAGCCGTGTGTGGGAGCTGCATCTCCCCATGCGGCTTTTCTTTTAGGTAAACATTAAATCGGACTGGGGCTAGCAGTCACCAGGAGATGCTATGACGAAGTTGAATAAGGATTCGAAGAACTATTTTTTTAAGATTAACCCTAATGAAGTTTTGGGGGAGGCAATCTACGCAGAAAATCAATTGCAATGGTTTTTGCAGTTCTTTAGGGACTTGAAAAACGATGATATTGATGGTGCAAAGATACCTCTTGCTAAAGAGATTTTACAAGAATCAAGAGATTTTAAAGCCAAAAAGTCAGAAAGTGGCAAAACTGCTATGGAAAAGAGGTGGGCAGATCATAACAAACGCATAACAAAAGATAACAAATCTATAACAAACGATAGCAACGGCATAACAGACGTATATCAAACGATAACCAATAGCAGTAACAATAGCAGTACCAGTAACAACACACAAAAAGAACAAAAAACAGCACAGCTTCACTCTCTCGCCTCTTTATGGAATGACATAATCATCAAGCCGTCAGTGGCGGAATGTGGATCAGGTCGCTTGAACAAAATCCGATTAAGGATGAAAGAAAAGCCGGACTTATCTTTTTGGGAAGAACTGTTCAAGAGAATAAAGCAAAGTCCATTTTTAACCGGTAACAATGACAAATGCTGGACCGCTGATTTTGATTGGATCATCAGCAATGACACCAATTATGCAAAAGTGATGGAAGGGAAATACGATAGCAAACTATCATCAAAGCCGGTGAACATATTGGATGGACCCAGACCTAATAGCAGTGACCCGAATTATGCTGAGTACATGAGAGCGTACGCCTTGAGGTGCCAGTGATGAAAGAATGGAGCGATTTCGGAATAGAAGTTCCAGCCGACCGAAGCGGGGAGGTAGCAACCACATGCCCCAAATGTTCGCGAGAGCGTAAAAATTCAAAGGCTAAATGTTTATCAGTTAACACCGATAAAGCTTGCTGGAAGTGTAACCATTGCGGATGGACTGGCACATTGCTACAAGGCGAGGACCGCAAGAGTAACCCTTTTGAGTTTGTACCAAAGCGATATTACAAGCCTACATACAACCCCGCTCCGGAGACAGACCAAAGCCGGATGATGAAGTGGTTTGCTGATAGAGGTATACCGGCAAACATAGTGGCATTAAACCAGATAGCAACCAATACAGTATGGATGCCGCAGGTTGAATCCGAAGTTAAGGCTATCCAGTTCCCCTATTTTCGAAATGGAGAGTGTATCAACATTAAGAGCCGTGACCATCAAAAACACTTTCGGATGGAGTCGGGAGCGGAGCGGATATTTTACGGGATGGATCAGGTTGTAGGCGAAACGCTGATTATTGTCGAGGGAGAGATTGACAAGCTCTCAATAGAAACCGCCGGATTTAATAATTGCGTGTCGGTCCCAGATGGAGCGCCAGCACCAAACACGAAAGATTACACAAGCAAGTTTGCTTTTCTGGAAAACTGCGAAGAATGGTTAAAGCAATTTACAAAGATCATTCTTGCCGTAGACAGCGACGAACCTGGAAAAAAACTTGAAGAGGAATTATCTCGACGGTTAGGGCATGACAGGTGTTTTCAGGTGCAATGGCCGGAAGGTATCAAGGATGCCAACGAGTTATTATGCAAAGAAGGGGTGCCACGTCTTACACAGGTTATTAACGACGCGTTCCCCTACCCCGTACAAGGGTTATATGAAGTTAAGGCCTTTTTGCCTCAAATAAGGAACTTGTATGAAAAAGGGATGGTCCGTGGTGCGCGTACCGGGTGGGGATGTTTAAACGACCTGATTAATTTTTCAACCGGACAATGGACGGTAGTCACCGGCATACCTGGTCATGGCAAGTCAGAATGGCTTGATGCTCTGATGGTCAATCTTTCCCACACATACGGATGGACGTTTGGCCTTTTCTCTCCTGAAAACCAGCCGCTCGAATTACATTTTCAAAAGCTGGCTGAAAAGTATATCGGGAAACCTTTTTTCGGAAATGGGAGGATGGATAAAGCGGAACTTACAAAGGCGGCACAATGGATTGATGCACGTTTCTCGTTTGTACTTCCAGACCCAGAGGATATGTCAGTTGATAGTGTTTTAAGGTTGGCTAAAAACGCGGTCAATCGCAAGGGTATAAAGGGGCTTATAATTGACCCGTGGAACGAGCTGGACCATTCACGAGCCAACACATTGACCGAAACGGAATACATCAGCCAATGTTTATCAAAAATACGCCGATTTGCGAGGGATAACGACATTCATATATTTTTGGTAGCACATCCTACCAAGTTGAAGAAAGAAAAGAACGATCAAGGCAACATGGTTTATATGCCGCCAACTCCATACGATATCAGCGGTTCAAGTCATTGGAGAAACAAGGCCGACAATGCAATTACCGTTTTCCGGCATGATAGTACTGAACGTAACAGCCGAGTGGAAATACACGTTCAAAAAGTACGGTTTAAAAACAACGGCAAGCCGGGAGTTGCGGAGTTGCATTACGAATACCACACGGGCCGATTCTTGGAAGCAGACGTTGTTGGTCCTGATTACAGTGATTACAGCAATCAATTACCAGACTTTTAGGAGGCGCAATGAACGAAGCATTAAGGGTGGCATTAATGGCTTATCTGGAATACCTGTTGCACCTTCCAGAAACGCGACTCAATAAGTCGCTGATTGATTGCACAATCAAGATATTGCAAGAAGCACCAGACACGGAGGGATAACATGACCAACTTAACCATCCAATGGCGACAAGACTACGAACAACCCGAAGCCTTTACCATCGACACCATGAAAAAGCCGTTGGCGAAACCAATGTGGCGGGAGTTCGACACATCGGACATTGCCCACATGCCGAGACAGCACATGATAGACCTGTTTGGCGGGAGGGTGCCGGTAATCATCAAGGAAGATGGGAAGTATATCACTAACAATGTGCAGGTAGCGGAGCAGTACCGTCAGCGTGGTCAATCGGTAACTATGTTATCCGAGTACAAGTAACCATCAAACAACCCCCTACGGCTTCCATTTTTGACCGTGGAAGGGCAAACGGGGTGGAATGTATAGCGGTATAGCGGGAATTTGAGAAAGGGCTTTAAATGTGGCAATAATCGGAGGGAGTGAAAATGAACGCACTTGACGCACTGACACTGATGCACGACGAGGACAACCGGATAACGCAGATACGGAATGTGCCGCACAACATCACCCTGATTTACGACGATATCATGGCAGGCAGACAGGATGTGAACATACCATTTCCGGCGCTGATTGACGAGGAATGGGAGATCGGCGTGGAGTGCGAGGCATGTAGGGGCGGCGGAGAGATAGACGTACCTTGCGCTTGCCTGGGGAGGTCGATGTATTCCCTGCTTGCGAATCCATGCTGCGGAGGTTGGGACGTGGCTACATGTCAAGAATGTGATGGGGAGGGGATACGGTGGAAGAGGGAAATTTAACGGTTCTGCGGTGTGCGGTCAATCCGCACCAGTAAGTTGGTTAGATTACGAAAGACAATAACAAAGGAGGTTGGGATGAAGATCATTGACGAGGCAAGAGAGTTTTTAAACGAAGAAATAGCAGAGGAAATGGATTCGTTTGAAGCACATGATTTCTTCCTAGGTAGGGATGATATGGCCCAAGGTTTGATAGGCGAGCTCCTAAAACAACTGGAAGAGTCACAACTCTTTGTGAAAGACCTTAAAGACGTAATTTCTGATCATCAACGGCTTGTGAGAGAACTTGATGTGATCTGGAATGGGGAAGACGGGGCGGCGCCACAAGCAAGCCTTTGTGACATGGTGGCGCAAATCAAGAAGGAGAAACCTGAGTATATCTATTGCCATGCGTGCTCTAAGGCTGGTGGCGCCGAGATGCCCATTTATCATTCTGCACCTGCATGTCCCGATAGTGCAGAGTAATCTAACGGGGCTTCAGATCAGGGGAGGAAATATGTGTAAAACTGAACAGCGCAGTAATTTTGGAACATTCTTAGATACATATGAGGCGGGGAAATCTTCCCCTGCATCTGATGGTTATCTGCGGCATTCATGCGAGTGTATGGGATGGTGCAGGGCTGAACCACAACCGATCACGGACAAGCACCACAAGAACTGCCCGAAATATGATGAAAAAATCAGGGTGGTCAGGATTACCCATGAAGGCAGTAGCTACTATGCCGCTGACATGATTGAAGGTCTGCAATCGCTAATTGATGGCGATGATTACGAATATGAAATTGAATTTATGCAGATGTTAAAGCGAGATTATGAAGCACTGCCGGAGTTCCAGGGATTTTAGCAGATAACGATTGAGGTGACCAGCGGCGTAGCCGTCTGGTCGAGCGACTTGGTTAGTTTGTGCCAAGCCCACTCTTTCGCGCTCTTACAAACAGGAGTTTAACCATGTTGACCGTAAGTTATTTCAGTGCCGGGGTATCCTCGGCGGTAGCGACAAAGCTGGCGATAGACCAAATTGACCGGATCATGTACACGCACATTGACGACCACCACGAAGATTCTTTGCGGTTTGTCCGCGACTGTGAATCGTGGTTTGGCAAACCTGTAGAGGTGATGCAGTCGCCGTACAAGGATGTTGACACCGCCTGCCGTGCAAACTCGTTTATTCGATCACCGCAAGCCGGTGCGGTATGCACAAGGGTTTTGAAGCGCACGGTACGGAAACATTTTGAGTACGAGAATGCAGGAAACATGCGGATAGTTTGGGGTTTGGACTGTAACGAAACGGAAAGAATAGAGCGCATCCGCGAGAACATGCCGAACCATGAACATCTTTTCCCATTGGCGGACCACGGGATCACAAAGGAACATGCTCACCAGATTTTGAAGGCCAGCGGCATCAACCGGCCTGCAATGTATGACCTCGGCTACAACAATAATAATTGCCGAGGGTGCGTGAAGGGCGGCATGGGGTATTGGAACCATGTGCGCGTTGACTTCCCCGACATATTCGCGTCGAGGATGAAACTGGAACGTGACTTAGGCTTTCCGATTTTGAGCCAGAAATACGGATATCTGGATGAGTTGGACCCGGAGCGCGGACGCCATACGCCTCCGGTAGTCGATGACTGCGGGATCATGTGCGAGTTGATGGCAATCTGATTTTTAGCGCGGCCCTCGGGTGGGCTTGGCGCAAACTAACACCATCATGGGCGGCATGTCCGCCCCATGGGAAGTTAAATAAAGGGGGGAGTATGAACTGTGAATGTGGAGGGGAATTTATTCTTGATGGCTCTTGGTACGTCTGCCAAGAGTGCCACAAAGTAGCCGGTGATTTCTCTGAATGCGGAGAGAGTGGCGATAAGTGCATACATTGCGGAGAATGCGAACAGGAGGGGGAATAATGAGTACTCAAATAGGCGAGACAACGTATCCGGTAGCCAAAAAGGTTCATAACTGTATGGCCTCTGACTGGATAGTAAACTGCTTATCTGATGTTGTGGAGTGGTGTGATTATGAAGAAAAAAGGCAACTAGTAAAAGCCCGCCGCAACAACTGGAAAATACAACCAGGTCAGAAGTATTTGAGGCAGGCTATGGTGTGGGAAGGTCGGCTAGGTACATTCAAGGCCATACCGGAGATGCACGATATTTGCGTCAAATATGATATTTATGAAGATTGTTAACTGTGATTAAGGGGGGATTCAATGACTCAATACGTTGTAGGCTTCGCATTCACCGAGAACCGGCAAGAGGTGGCGTTAATTCAAAAAGCGCGGTCACGGTCGGGCTTTGAATGGATGATCGGCAAGATGAACGGTATCGGCGGGAAGGTGCAAGGGAAAGAGAATCCCTTTATCGCCATGTCCAGGGAGTTCCACGAAGAGTCGGGAGTGGTCATTTGCCCGTTAGATTGGCGCTGGTGCGGCAAGTTCTCAGGAGAGGATTATGAGGTGATCGTGTTCAGCGTGTTTAGCGACAAGTTGAGGGGTGTGCATACCTGTTCGGAAGAGGGCGAAATCCACCTTGTGAGAGTGGCCGATATTTCAGAGTTGCCGACAGTGGCTAATCTGGACTGGCTTATCCCGCTGGTGATGAAGCGGGATTTGACGGCTTTTGAGGTGATGGAGAAATAATAGGATATTACATATTGCTTAATTTGAAGGTTCAGAGTATAACTCTAGTACGTTAAATTCACAGTTTGACACAGGGGGAATACATGAACATAACACTATCAATGCCCACTCAGTACACGGACAGATTGAAGCAAGAAAGCAAGCAAACAGGGCTGAACTATTCCGAGATTGTACGCAGGGCACTTGACCTGTATTACAGAGACAAAGAGGCCACAAAATGACCGATATGGAGAGATTAATACAAGCAATCACGGCGCAGACAGCGGCTATTACCGCGCTTGTGGAGTCTAACGCTCGGCTGATGATGATATTGGCGGATGGCGCGACGGATGAGGATGTACAAGTGCAGACGTATATGGACGGGAGTCCGGTTAGCTAACGGGTGCGAGTTGTGCCGCTCGACGGCACGAAAGAGGGGTTATGACTGATAAAGAGATACAAAAGAAATTGGATCAGATTGCGCTGCCGATTGACCAACTCGTGGATAAGTTCCTTGCATGGCCGTTGCCGGAGAGCGTATGTGCCGATCTTTGCGCGACCCGTTATGATGGACATCACCGTTGCGGGACCAACCTACTCACGGCAACAGAGGCAAAACAGATGCTGGAGTACCTGCTCGGCGCGCCGGATCGTCCGGTCGAGCGTAAGTTATAAGGAGGGAGTATGAGCGAAGCGTTTGAGAATTGGTTTACTGGTAAGTTCATAAGGGAAGACTTTGGCTCTAGAAATAGAAACCTTATAGGCGACCTTACGTTAGCCCGAATGCAAACCGCTTTTGCTGCCGGTCAAGCCGCCGAGCGGGAAGAATGTGCAAAGATTGTGGCTGGCTATATTAACTACACAACCTATGCAGAGATTACAAAAGCTATCCGCAAGCGTGGGGAGGAACCATGACAGTAGAAGAAGCACTAGATTGGTCCAAAGATGTCGGCGGCGGCTGTATCTCAAGGATGGATGAAGAGTGCATCAAGGCGCTAGCGGAAGAGGTCAAGCGGCTGCGTGATATACGCGATACCGCATTTACTGTTGACGAAGATCAGGCAAAACAGTTAATCCGAATGGCAACCGTAGCCGCTGCCAGCCGGTGTGTTGAGATAGTGCAGTTAACATATCCAGAATTGATAGATGGGGAAATGGAGCATGTGTATTGCTTTGATTCCGTTGTAGATGTTGCTAACGCTATCCGCCAAGAGTTCAAACTGTGAACTGGAAAACCAAAACACCACGAGACGAGAAATACCTAAACTACATCCGATCAATGGACTGTTGCGAATGTGGCTACCCTGGACCGGTAGACGCGCATCACATTGAAACGGGCGGCATGGGTATAAAGTGCAGCGACTATCTGACAGTTTCGTTATGTCGGCCATATCAGAGAGGATGTCACTCGAAAGCGGATAAGAATCCAGCGAGTGCGGAGAAATACCGGCCATTAGCAGAGAGACTACATCAGGAATGGGAGAGCCGATGATATACCACGTCCACCCTTGCTACCCTTGGCATTGCGGGGCTACCGATGGGATGATAACGACAGATGAGAGGAATGTTAACTGTCCGGCATGTGCTGAAAAGAAAGCGCAAATATTCGCGGCTCTTGCCAAACTAGGGGGCAATCTATGAACGATGTTATCCATGAGGGCAAACAGTTAATAGAGCGTTGGCGAAACTCTCAAAAACAATTGGAATCAGCCAAACAATCAGTTATTAGGGCAGAATGTGAGGTATCAAATTCCCGTAATGAGTTAGGAAGGTGGCTTACCCCAGAAGATGCTAGAAACGGAGAACAGTTTTGCGTCTGGTATGGTGACTCTCTTATATCTGCGACAAAAGACCAAACAAACTACAAAGTGGAAATCAGGAAGCGCGGGAAAAGTTTGATGTGATGCATCGAAAGGGGGCAATCTATGAACGAATCAGCGGTGCTAGAGAACATCAGAAGGTGGCTATCATCAGGTGCGACAATCAAAGCGAGTGACACGGGTAAGCCTGTTCTGGTTGTAAGTGGTGGTCTATGCGATGGCAACCTTACTGTGACATTCCCGAAAGAGGCAGGCAATCATGCTTGAGCTGACAACATCAATCATTCACTTTGTCGCTGTTGTCTTGTGTATATCAGTATCATATAGGTACTTGTCTAAAGGCCAATATCAAGAGGCATGGTGGTTCATGGCGCTACTTGCTCTTAGTGTTATGAACGATGTGCTAGGTCAGTAAATAAGGGGGATATAATGGAATGGATTAGCATTGAAGATAGATTGCCGCTTAATCAAGAAGATGTTGTGAATTATAACAGTGTTGATGTCATAGTTTGCACTATGTACGATGAAGTTTATTGTATGGAGTTCGCTATGGGAAACACCAATGGCAACTACTGGCATGTGTTTGGTGAGCGGATAGAAGGTTATGTTACCCACTGGATGCCACTACCCAAACCGCCATGCCGGTAAAGCCTCCCACTCATAAGCCAGCAAAGACCAAAGCTCCACGGCATACTGTAGCAGAGGCAGACAGCAAGACTCGACGGGACTTCACCAATGCATCTGGCTATGGCTACAAGTGGCGCAAGGAAAGCAAGAGATATCTGGCAGAGAATCCAATGTGTATTGACTGCGAAGCAAAGGGAAGAGTACGGTTAGCTACACAGGTGGATCACGTTGTACCTCATAGGGGTGACATGGACCTGTTCTGGAGTAGAAGTAATTGGGCTTCACGGTGCCATTCATGCCATTCCAGTAAAACAGCAAAGGGATTATGAAAACATCAACTATTTCAATGGCATGGGGTAGTCCATCAGAAGTCTAGGACTGCATCATTAAGACAG
>Ga0209518_1000631_pt1 | contig 43783 bp, 32 predicted proteins | sample RifGroB1_FD_183993 | JGI IMG/M metagenome (GOLD analysis project Ga0209518, IMG submission 183993) | Groundwater microbial communities from Rifle, Colorado, USA - Groundwater B1 (SPAdes) (version 2) | ecosystem: Environmental > Aquatic > Deep subsurface > Groundwater | place: Rifle, Colorado...
TTTCGCCCTGTTCAATTACAGATATTAAATATTTTTTTACCATTTTTTTATAATCATCCAAATCTTCAAGATTTCTGCTTTTTTTTAGTAATTCACCTTGAATTCCTATTTCTTTTAACAATTTTTCAAGTTCTTCTTGTTTATTTACTTTTTCTTCATGTTGAATTTCTGTATTCTGAAAAAAAACTTCTTCAAAAAAACTTTTTTTATGTTCTTTACCTATTATTTTCTTGTTTTCAGTCTTCTTATTTTCAGTTTTTTTAAAAGAATCTGGATTAAAAATATAACTATAATCTTCAATTTTTGCCATATCTAAAAATTTGTTCCTATATATTTTTCTTTATTAACCGATTACCAAAGTCTTACATTTTTTGTTTTTTGTCAAGATATTTTGTTAAATCAATTTCTAATATATACTTAAAATGTTTTAAATGGTCAACCTTTTTTTAAATTATACTGAAAAATCTTTATTTTGTCAAAAAGTATAAAAGTTAATTCGTTTAATATCAATTAATTAAATGAATCTAATTCGTGTAATCTGTGAGAATCTAAAAAATCTCTGTTATATAAAGCTACTTTTATGAATGTTTATTTATAAATAATTCTAAAATATTTTAAATTATATAGTTAGGCATATTTTAATTTTTGAATAAACTAAATTTTGACTTTATATTAAATTTAAGATATAATGTGTTAAATCAATAATTCGAGGAGAAAAAGATTGTCAAGAGTTCAAATAAAAAGAGCAATTTTGAGTGTCTTTAACAAGGAAAAAATAGTTGATTTTGCTAAAGAACTTGAAAAAAACAATGTAGAAATATTAAGTACTGGCGGTACATATACACTTTTGGTTGAAAAAGGCATAAAATGTATCAAAATTGAGGATTTTACTGGACAAAAAGAATTTTTTGGAGGAAGAGTTAAAACTCTTAACCCATTAATTCATGGTGGAATTTTGAGTAAAAGAGATAAAGAGTCAGATGACCTTGAAATAAAAACAATTGATCTTGTTGTTGTAAATCTTTATCCTTTTGAAAGTATTGTTGAAAAAGGCGAAAAAAATATTGAAGAACTTATTGAAATGATTGATATTGGTGGTCCTACAATGCTTCGTTCATGTGCCAAAAATTATAAATTTGCCTGCCCTGTTCCTTCATCTGATTTTTATGATATTATAATAGAAGATATAAAAAGTGGAGGTCTTACAGAAGAAACAAGATTTAAGATGGCTTTAGAAGTATTTAAACTTACATCTTATTATGATTCTGTTATTTCTAATATTTTGTCAAAATTTAGTGTGAATGATAAAGATTCTATCTATACAAATAAATCTGATATTTATAATAATTTTTCGCAAAATTTCACTATTCCACTAAAAAAAGAAATTGATATGCGTTATGGCGAAAATCCTCATCAAAAAGCATCTTATTACCATATTCCAGACTATAAAGAGAATAAATTATCTGATTTTTTTACAGAAGGTAAACTTTGGGGTAAAGAATTGAGCTACAATAATATTTGTGATGCAACAGCTGCTATAAATATTTTGACAGACCTTGATGATAAATCTTGTGTTGTTATAAAACATCAAAATCCTTGTGGAGCTGCAAGTAGAGCTAATATTTATGAATCATTTATGGCTGCTTATGAAGGTGATAAAACATCTATTTTTGGTGGAATAGTGGGATTTAGAGGAATAGTTGACGAAAAAACAGCAAAAGCATTATCAGATATATTTCTTGAAATAATAATTGCAGAATCTTATACAGATGAAGCATATAATATTCTCACAAAGAAAAAAAATATTAGACTTTTAAAATACGAAAATTGGAAAAATACAATTTTTAGTGATAATAGCTTTCAAGAAATAAAAAAAGTTGTTGGTGGATTTTTAGTACAAAATAAAGATTTTATAAATCCAAAAAATGAAGAATTTAAAGTTGCTACAACAGTATCTCCAACAAAAGAACAAATAGAAGATTTAAAATTTGCTCAAACAATAGTAAAAAATGTAAAATCAAATGCTATTGTTCTTATTAAAGATAAAATGCTTCTTGGTGTTGGTGCAGGTCAAATGAATAGAGTTACATCAGCACGAATTGCTTTAGATTGGGCTGGGGATAAAGCAAAAGGTGCGGTTTTAGGTTCTGACGCATTCTTTCCAATGCCAGACACTGCTCTACTTGCAATAGAAAGAGGAATTGTGGCAATAATACAGCCTGGTGGGTCGATTAACGATAAAGACTCAATAAAAGTTTGTAATGATGCTGGAATTCCTATGATTTTTACTGAAATAAGGCATTTTTTACATTAATATAACACGGATTGGCACAGATTTTAAGAGATTAACACAGATTATATAACACGGATTAGGACGGATTTTAAGAGATTGACACAGATTATATAACACGGATTGGCACGGATTATTTTATAGTTTAGTTTTTATTCAAATTTATCTTTTCTGCTGTATTTTAATTTATTTAAAAGCGACATTAACGAATGTCGCTTTTTTTAAAAACTATTGTTTTTATTATCTCATAATCACTAATAGCAATAGCAAACTAATAATTTTGACAAATCAAAGAATTTTGGATATATTATAACACAGATTAACACCAATTATAGAATCTGTGTTATGAAAAGGCAAAACAATGCAATTAAAATTAGAACATTTAGAATACCAACAACATGCTATTGACTCGATTATTTCTGTATTTGAAGGACAGGAAAAAAATAATTTTGATAAATCAACGACTGAAGAAGTTTATTCTAATATTCTATCTCTAAATAAAGAAGAAATTAAATCTAATATAAAATCTGTTGTTTTAGAAAATAGTATAGATGAGAAAACTGCGAATATCTGCGATGATAATGATTTGTGTATTGAGATGGAAACTGGTACAGGTAAAACTTTGGTCTATATTAAAACTATTTACGAACTTTACAAACATTATGGTTTTACAAAGTTTATTATAATTGTGCCATCTGTTGCTATAAAAGAAGGCGTTTTAACTACATTTGATAGTTTTAGTAAACAACTTGAAGATGTATATAATATTAGACCAAATTATTTTGAATATGATAGTAAAAAGCTAAATAAAGTAATGAATTTCATAGAAGGACAAGATATTCAAATTATGATAATGACATTACAATCTTTTAATTCAAATGACCGTATTCTTAACCAAGCACAAAGAGAAGACCTTTTTTCTAATACTCCTTATATAAAATCAATTGGTAAAACAAACCCTATAATTATAATGGACGAACCACAAGAAGGAATGGACACTCCAAATTCTATTGAAAGGATAAAAACTTTCAACCCACTCTTTAAGATACGATATTCTGCAACACATAAAAAAGAAGCATTGAAAAATTTAATTTATAGATTGACTCCTTTTGATAGTTATAAAAAAGGATTGGTAAAAAAAATTGAAGTATTAACAGTTTCTGAAAAAAACGATGAAGCATCTATGAAAATTGAGCTTGTTGATATAATTATCGGAAAAGGTGAACCGCAAGCTATACTAAAAGCATGGCATTTGACTAAAGATGGTTTTAAATTTAAAGAAACAAAAAAATTATCTGAAAACTCTAATTTATATGAAGCTACTCAAAATATTATTTATAGTGACTATATAATAGAACAAATTGCAAAACCTATAAGAAGTAAGGGTTTTGTAAAATTTAAAAATGAAAGTATAATTTATATTGGTGAACAAGCAAAAGATTATTCTACTATTTTTGGAGAACAGCTTTATTGGTTAATAGATACACATTTTCGTAAAAAAGAAATATTGAAACAAAAAGGGATTAAATGTCTTTCTTTAGTTTTTATAGATAAAGTTGCAAATTATTTACATCCAGAAGGTATTATAAAAAAATCTTTTGAAGAACAATACGCAAAAGTTTACGAAAATTTCTACAAAAAAAAGCCCACTAAACAACAAATAACTGAAGTACAAGGATATTATTTCGCTCAAACTGGTAAAGGTGATTTTACAGATAATCAAAAATCAATGGAAAACAATAAAGAAATATTTGACGCAATCTTAAGAGATAAAGAAGAATTACTTAGAATTTCTGATGATAATATAAAATCAAAAATAGAGTTTATTTTTTCACATTCTGCTTTGGGTGTTGGTTGGGATAATCCGAATGTTTTTAATATTGCAACACTTAATCAAAGTTACAGTGAAATAAAAAAACGACAAGAAATTGGGCGTGGGCTTCGTATTTGTGTAAATCAAAATGGTGAAAGAGTTTACGACCTGCCAGATACAAAAGAAGGAGAAGAGATAAATTTACTCACAGTTATTCCAAATGAAACTTATCAAACATTTGTATCTCAATATCAAGCCGAAATTATAGAAATTTATGGAACAAATAGTGCTGGGGCAGAAACAAGAAATATTCATAAAGGGCTAAAAACAACAGAAAAACAGATAAAAAGAAATGAAAAACTTTTTAATAGCAACTCATTTAAAGAATTTTGGAAATTGCTTAGTAAAAAAACAGAATATCTTGTTAAATTTGATGAAGATATGCTAATTAGAAAATCAATAGAAGAAATAAATAAAATAAAAATTCCACATCACATAGCAGAAATAACTCTAAATCGCATAAAAGGATTTGAAGGAAGTAATATAGAAAGTGAAAATCTTGGGACAGAAAGCCATAGATTGGTTACAGATTTTACACCTATTGATTTGATTGACGAAATAAGTAAAAATACAAGCCTTTCATATAGAACTATATTTAAAATAATGCACAAATTGACTAATTATGTTGAAATAGTTAGAAATCCACCAAAATTCTTACAAGAAGCAATCAAAATCATAAAAAATATCGAATTAGAAGAAATGCTTAGGTGTTTAGAATATAAACTTACAGGAGAGGAAGAATTTGACCTAACTAAATTTGAACCATATTTTCTAAAAAACACAGATAAAATAATTTCTACTCCAAATAAAGGAATTTATGATAATATAGTTTATGATAGTGATATAGAAAAAGAATTTGCAAAAAAAGCAGATAATGATGCTGAAATTGTTTGTTTTTTGAAATTGCCAAATTCTTATAAGATAAAAACACCTATTGGGGATTATAATCCTGATTTTGGGATTGTTTTAAAGAAAAAACAAATAAGGAATAATAATGAATCCGAATTTTATTTTGTTATTGAAACCAAAGGAACAAACGATATTGATGATAAAAAATCACTAACAGAAAGCGAAATTTATAAAATAAATTGTGCAAAAAAACATTTTGAAGCTTTAGGAATAGAAACAAAAATTGATTATATTGCACCAGTAAAAGATTATGAATATTTTATAACACAGATTAATCAGATTGTCACGGATTGACACTGATTACAAGAGATTAGGAAGCAAAAAATATAGATTTGGTAACTATGTTATTTGGAGGAATAATGAATAACGACATTTTATATATGCAAACGCCAGACTTAAATAAAGAACGGCTTATTAAATTGAAAGAATTATTCCCTGATATTTTTACTGGTGAAGGGAAATTAGATATAGAAGAAGTCAAAAAAATAGTTGATCCACAGTCTGTTACTGATGTCGAAAAATTTGAGTTTAGATGGTTTGGTAAAAGTGGAGCAAAAAGACTTGCATTCACACCTACAAAAACAACTTTAGCTTATGACAAAAAAAGAAGTGTTAATCCAGATGACTCTAATGGCAATATGATAATCGAAGGCGAAAACCTCGAAGTCCTAAAATGTCTTTTGGCTGGATATAGAGAAAAAATTAAATGTATTTATATTGACCCACCTTACAATACTGGCAATGATTTTATATACTCTGATAAATGGGACGAATCAAAAGAAGATTATCTCGAACACATTGGAGTTACTCAAGACGGTATTAAACTCGATACAAACACAGAAGCAAGCGGTCGTTATCATTCAAATTGGCTTTGTATGATGTACTCAAGACTTTTGGTTGCAAGACAACTTTTGAGGGAAGATGGAGTTATTTTTATATCAATAGATGATAATGAAGTCCACCATTTGAGGAAACTTTGTGATGAGGTTTTTTGGCAGGATAATTTTGTGGCAACCATTTGTATTCAAGCAAATAAAGGTGGTCAAGATTATAAAGATATTGCAAAAACTCATGAATATTTAATTTGTTATACGAAATATTCTGAGACAGAATTAAATGAAATAGAAAATAAAGAAAAAAAATTACCTTTTAATGATAATATTGGTAAATTTGAAATAAGAGAATTAAGAAATAGAAATCCCAAATTTGGTAAATTTAATAGACCTAATTTGTTTTTTCCAATATATATTAATCCAAATGCTAAAAATGAAGATGGTTTTTGCCTTGTATCTTTAATAAAAAATGATAAATATTTTATAGAATCTTATCCATATAATAGTGAAGGAAAAGAGAGTTGTTGGAGATGGAGTAAACCTTTAATTGAAAAAAATAATACTGAAGATATATTAACAACTCAAGTAATTGCAAAGCAAAAAAACGATGGGAACTGGAATATATATGAAAAGTGTCGTAAAACAACATCAAAAGTTAAAACTATTTGGGATGAAACTAATGTTAGGACAGAACAAGGTACTATTGAGTTAAGAGATTTGTATCTTAAAGGTTTTTTTGATCATCCAAAACCAGTATCAATTATAAAGAAATGTATTGAAATTGCAATTCAAGATAAAGACGACATAATCCTCGATTTTTTTGCTGGCTCAGGGACAACTGCACAAGCTGTTATGGAGTTAAATAGAGAGGATGGTGGTAATCGTAAGTTTATCTTAGTGCAAGTGCCAGAGCTTACAGACGAAAAAAGTGAAGCTTATAAAGCTGGGTACAAAAAAATATCTGACATAACTATCGAACGCAATAAAAGAGTTATCCAAAAAATTGAAGAAGAGACAAAAAATAATAAGGATTTATTTAATAGCATGGTGACAGAGGATAAATCTATTTCTAATTTGGGTTTTAAAGTTTATCGTTTAGCAAAATCAAATTTCACGCGCGTGGACTTTAAGCCAGATACAACAAAAGATGAAAATGAGAATAATAGTTTATTAAAAAATTATATTCAAGACAAAGAATTTATTCATTTATCTATGGTTGATGAAAAAATAGTTTTAGATGAGATTCTTCTAAAAAATGGGTTTACACTTAACTATAAAATACAAAAATTGCCTGATTTTTCTAAAAATACGGTGTATAATGTAGTGGATGGTTATAGAGGCTGCCTTATTTGTATAGATATGAATATAGCAGAAGAAACATTTAAAATTTTACAAGAATATAAAGATAAAGTTTTTATTTGTCTCGAAAAATCGCTTGATACAAGTATGAAATGGAATTTAACCCATTTGTTTAATGAGAGATTGGTTAGTTTTTAGATATATACCCAAATGTTTCAGGTTTGTCAGAAGTTACAAAATCTAATTACTTTAATATCAAGTAATTAGGCAATTTTAATCTGTGTAATTTGTGACAATCTGATTAATCTGTGTTATAGTTATTGATTATGGAGAATATTTTGCAAATAAGAAAAATGATTGAAGAAGATATTCCTCAATTAGCATTATTGTATAAACAATTTTGGGGCGAATCTTCATCTATTGAAAATATGTATAAATTATTCAATAAATTAAAAAGAAATCCAAATTATATATTTTTAAGTGCCGTAGATAATAATATTCTTGCTGGATCAGTTATGGGAATAATATGCGAAGAATTATACGGAGAATGTAAACCATTTATGATATTAGAAGACTTAATTGTCGATATAGATTATCGGAGGAAAGGAATTGGAAAATTACTTATTGAAGAGATTGAAAAATACGCAAAAGAGGCTAATTGCACTCAAATATTATTTGTTACAGAAAATATGAGAAAAGATGCCTGCGATTTTTATGCTTCAATGGGGTTTAATCCAGATTCGCATAAAGGGTTTAAGAAATTATTGAAATGAATCATATATTATTTAAAATTGGAAAATTAAAAGTAAATATGATGAAATTCTTTCTAACAAAAAAATAAAACAATATATAAAAGAAAAAAATATAAAATAAAATTTTAATATATAACCCAAAGGATAAAACAATGCTTAATGTAAACAAAACTAATTTTGATGAAAACGAAATAAAATATTTAAAATTGCTTTCAAATCAGTTTCCAAATTCTATAAAGGCGAGTTCGGAAATAATAAATTTGCAGGCTATATTAAATTTACCCAAGGGGACGGAGCATTTTTTGAGTGATATTCACGGGGAGTATGAATCTTTTATCCATGTGTTAAAAAATGCTTCTGGCGTAATCAGACAGAAAATAAACGAAATATTTGGCTTTGGTTTAACAGAAAAAGAAAAGAAAAGCCTCGCCTCCCTTATTTATTATCCGGAGCAAAAAATTGAAATTATTCTAAAAAATGAGACTGACATAAGCTCTTGGTATATGAAAACGCTTTATCAACTCATTGAAATTTGTAGGGTGGTTTCTTCAAAATATACTCGCTCAAAGGTTAGAAAGTCGTTACCCGCAGATTTTGCATATATAATAGAAGAACTTTTGCATGAACATAATAATGTTTCTAATAAGCAAGAATATTATATGGGCATAATAGAAACAATTATCGATATAGATAGAGCAAAAGATTTTATTGTAGCAATATCGCAACTTATCCAGAGGCTTATTGTTGATAGGCTTCATATAGTGGGAGATATTTTTGATAGAGGACCAGGGTCTGATATTATAATGGAACAACTTATAAAACATCATTCTGTTGATATACAATGGGGAAACCACGATATTTTATGGATGGGTGCTGCTTGTGGGTCTGAAGCTTGTATTGCAAATGTTGTAAGATTGTGTCTTAGATATGGCAATATGAAACTTTTGGAAGAAGGTTATGGTATAAACTTAGTACCTCTTGCTACATTTGCGTTGGAGTATTGCAAAGAAGTAGAGAACAAACATTTTCATCCAAAACTTTTACATCACGATAAGATTACCCATAAAGAAATTGATCTAATAACTAAGATGCACAAGAGTATAACTATAATTCAATTTAAACTTGAGGCTCAGACAATAAAACGACGACCTATATTTGACATGGATAATAGAACAATTTTGGATAAAATAGATTTAACTAACGGCACTGTAAATTTGGATGGAATAGAATATAAATTAAATGAATCATCTTTTTCTACAATAAATCCAAATGACCCTTTTGCTTTAACTCCAGACGAGACATCTGTTGTCGAAAAATTAAAATCAAGTTTTATTAGTAGTGATAAACTTCAAAAACATATTTCTTTTCTATATGCTAAAGGAGGACTTTATCTAACATATAACTCTAACCTACTCTACCATGGTTGTATCCCTATGAATAAAGATGGCACATTCAAAAAAATAACAATTGATAATAATACTTATTTTGGGAAATCTTTTATGGATAGATTAGAAAGGCTTGCGAGGGAGGCATATTTTGGTAATGGGGATGCAAAAGAATACGGAAAAGATGTTATGTGGTATTTGTGGTGTGGACCAAACTCCCCTCTTTTTGCTAAAAATAAAATGACAACTTTTGAAAGATATTTTATTGATGATAAAGAATCTCATAAAGAAGAAAAAAATCCATATTATAATTTTAGAGATAATGAAGAAACTTGTAAAATGATATTAGTAGAATTTGGCTTAGACCCAGAAGATTCTCATATAATCTCTGGTCATGTGCCTGTAAAAGTGAAAAATGGTGAAAGTCCAATAAAAGCAAATGGAAAATTGATGGTTATTGATGGTGGTTTTTCAAAAGCATACCAACCAGAAACAGGAATTGCAGGTTATACACTTATTTATAATTCTTATGGACTCCAGCTTGTATCACACGAACCTTTTGAGTCGACAAAAAAAGCCATTGAGGAAGAAAAAGATATTCTCACATTAAGAACAGTCTTAGAAAAAGCATCCGTTAGAAAAACTATCGCTGATACAGATATAGGAAGAGAACTTAAAAGACAAATTTTAGATTTAAAAAAACTTTTGATTGCTTATAGAATGGGTATAATTAAAGAAAAAAATATCTTATAATTATTTTTTAAGACTATTGATTTGATTTAAAATCTGTATTATAATAAATTAAATATATTATTAAATCATGAAAGGATGTTTTATGGCAGGAAAATTTGAGATTTATAAAGATAAAGCTGGCGAGTTTAGATTTAGACTAAAGGCTTCCAATGGTCAAGTAATTTTGACAGGCGAAGGTTACAAAGCAAAAGCTGGCTGTCAGAATGGTATAGAATCAATTAAGAAAAATTGTACAGAAGACAAAAGATTTGAAACATACCAAGACAAATCTGGCGGATATAGGTTTAGATTAAAGGCTGGCAATGGCGAGATAATAGGTCAAAGCGAATCATACACTACAGAAGATGCTTGTAAAAATGGTATTCAATCAGTAAAAAATAATGCACCAGAAGCAGCCGTAGAAGACCTTTCTATTGCATAATTAGATTTTTGGATACATTTTTCCTCAATAATAACCAAACGCTTTGAGAGTATAATTTATTTTATTAAAGAATAAATTATTTTTTTAACTTTTGACAACAATGTAAGTAAGCCTATACTTATAATTGATCTTTTGAAGCGTTTGGCTTATATAATTAGATAATATTTGCAAAATTAATTTAAGGATATAAAAATTGAAACCACCAGAATATATAGATAATGCAAAAGTTATATTGTGGGATTGGTCAGATAGTAAACCATTTGGTATAATATTAGATACTAATGGTAAAATTAAATCAGAAATTTATGGTTTAGCAATATGTAAATATGAAAAAACTGGAGATATTTATAGATTTAGTTGCGATAAAAATTGGAAAACAAAACAGGATGCAAATTATGATACAATCGAAAATGCAATCCTCAATTTACCACAACAGTATAAAAACATATCAGTAAATTGGAAAGAATACGAGTAATTTAGACACCTAACAACTAACACTTAATTAGGATTTATTTCTCTAAAACTTATTGTTTCTTCAGCGAAATACTCTTAAAAAATCAAAATTTACCTTTTTTATCAAAAAACGGCAATAATCTTAAAAGTAATCGATAAGACCTATTTATTTCGTTAAATTTTTTGTGAGAATCCGCCCCCATATCAGGGTGATATTTTTTTGCTAATGTTTTAAATTGTTTTTTTATCATTTCTATATCAGAAGTTTCAGGAAGTTCTAAAGTCTCAAAACTTTTTTTGTATTCACCGTAATTTGCTAAAATTTCCCAAGTCCCATTTATAAAAGATTCTGCTGTGTCTTTATCGAGTTTGTAATAATTTTCTTTATCTAAATAAAAATATTTAGTTGATAAATGCTCTATTTCGTTTTCGAGTTTTTTATAATGGAAATCACAATAATTATTTTCTAAAGAGCTGTCCGCTCCACAAAAAAGCCCCAAATCATCATTATAAAATCTACATTTGCCTTCTTTAGGGTATTCTAATAAAAAAGTTCGCATAAAATGAACATGTAAGTATTTATTTTGTTTGTAATAATCTTGTTGAAGTAAATAAAGTAAGTGAAATAATAAAAAGTGATTTTGATACAAAGTTAAAGCATCGACTCTTAAAATATCATTATCTTGAAAAACGACTTTTAATAATTCGCTTTCAAAACAAGGCTTTTTTAACGATGAAAGAAAATCTATTAATTTATCTTTATTTAATAACTCTAATTTTTGAGTAAAATCATCCATAAATTGACATCCATTAATTTTTTTCAAAACCTTTTAGAAGAATTGAATATTCTTCTTCGTTTATTCCTTGTTTATCGTTATTTTTTAAACTTTGTCTATATTGAAAATCTTTTAATGAATGTATTCTATCTTCTATTTTTTCTTTTAAAGAACTAAATAATTTATCTTTATTATTTTTAGTATTAATTTCAAGTTTTATTAATTTAATAACAAATCTATAAAACCTTTTTAATGTAGAATAATACACTTTTAAAAAATGATCGTTACTTGCTTCTTTTGTGTTTTTTATATATTCATCAAAAATATATTCACAGAAATTATCAATAAATTTAGTATCATAATTTAATTTATCTATAAAATAAGAAACATTAATATCCTCATCAAGAATATTCTCACAAAAAATAATCATTTTATTAATAATAATCAAATTTGGAATTAACTTGTCCATAAAATAAACCTAACTTAGAAAATCAAATTTTGTTTAATCTCGACAATATCAGACTCTGATTTAATTTTTTTAGATATATTTAGAATCGATCTAAAAATATAAATAATATCTATATTCTCAAAATATTTTCTTTCTATAATACAATAACCATAAAAACAATCTGTTGTCAAATTTTTTAGATTAGTTATATTTTCAATGGATAAATTTTCTAAAGGAATTATTGTTGTTAAAGTATTATTTATTAGATAAAATTTATAGTCTTTAGGTAAATTTTCTAAAAACTCTCTTGTAAAGTTATCATTTTTACTTGAAATTGTTACAAAAGCAAAATATTTAATGGATTTATCAATTAAATTATTGATTTCAATCTTTTTTCCTAAAAATATCTGCGGAATTTTATAATCTTTATATAAAAAATTTGGATTTATAAAAGAATTTATAGAAAAATATGAAACTAATCCAAATGTATAATTTGAAATGTATCTAATCAAAGAAATTACTATAGCTAAAAAAGCTATAAAGAATGCAGTATTAAGTATTCCTATTTTGGAATAAACATTTCCAACTAAAATTGAGAAAAATATAATTATACAATCAATTATTAAATATGTTAAATATTTATTTAAAAAATCAATATATTTGCCTTTTAGTAAAGCTTCAAAATAAGAAAATAAAATTTTTACAATAGAATGTGGTATAAAAAGTAAAATGATTAAAAGAATGTCTTTGACTGATAAATTTGTTATATTAATTTTTAAAAGCGAAATTAAAAAGTTAAAAACCAAAATAAGAATTGTCCACATAACAATTCTCATAAAAAACTTTTCGATTTTTTCTGTATTTAGTCCTTTTGTTAAAAGACCTATAAAAAACTGCGACAAAAAATAAACTATTATAAAGAAGAAAATTAATTCTATTCCTTTATAATGATGTTCTTTTAAAATGTTATTACTTATATAAATTATAAACGAATTAAAACTTATCCGCATACTAAAAAAATCATATTTAAAACTATATAAAAAATAACCAGTAATTAAAAGAAAAATCAATTCAAACTTGTATTTAACAATTAAATTTGCTAATCTGAAATAATTATTTATTAAATAAATAATTATAAACGAAAAAAAAGTAATACCGATAATTAAAATTAATATAGTGTATAAAGTTATATTATGTTTCTTAAAAAAATCTTTTATATTCATATATATATTATAAGGATTTTTATTTTATTTTGAAAGAAAAAAGTGAAAAAAAATATTTTTTTTTATTTTTTTTATAAGGGAGATGGAATGATTTATAAAAAGAACGCAAGAATAATAATAATAGATGATGAAAAAGAAATTTGTGAGATGATAAAGACTGTTTTATTACAAGAAGACAAATTTGATATAATAACTTATATTGATTCGGAAAAATTTGTTGAAGATTATAAAAATTATGACAACGATAATCTTGATCTTGTTATTATTGATTTGATGATGCCAAAATTTGATGGATTTCAAATACTTGAACTACTTAATTCTCGCGAAAATACAAGATTTATTCCAAAAGTTGTAATGTCTGCTTTCCAATCACGAGAAAATATTTCAGAAGTTTATAAATATGGAGCAATTCAATTTATAGAAAAACCAATTTATTTAGAAAACCTCATTTATCAAATAAAAACTCTTTTACGAATTAAACTTTATGAAGATAATAATAGATGTATTATAGATTTATTAAAAGAAAAAAATAAACAAATAGCCGATGAAATTGATAAAAAAAACCAATTTATTGGGAATGCAAATATTAACAAAATAGAAAATAATCTCGAAACAATATCAAGATTAATTCATGTTAGTCATTCGATATTAAAAAGTTTTGATAGTATAATGAATAATAAATTTCCACAAATAATAAAATCTGAAGAATATAAAGTTTTAAATGAAGTTTTAAATACTTTAGAGAATCTCGATGAAAAAAGGAATATTCTTGATAGAATTTCTGATTTTTTAAAGAAAAATAGTGATATGTTTTAATATGAACCTAAATTTAAACTTCGATTAATCAATTAAAAAATAATAACGAAATCTTAAAATAGATTGTTGAGTATCAGTATTAAATATATTTCCTTGAATTAATGCTGTATTCTTTTTAACAAATTTATGTAATTTTATGTCAAAAACATCTTTTGTTTCATCTTTAAAAATAGTTAATGAAGAAATAAAAATAGCATCTTTATTTAAATATTTTGCGTAAGCGATTAATTCATGCTCATTATAATTATTAACAAAAGAATAGTCAGTGCTATTGTCCTCGTTTTTTATATCATCAAAAAATAATAGATAATAATAATTGTTATTATTTTTTTGTTCTTCTTTCATATATTTTTTAAAACTATTATTAATTACCAACGAAAATTCTTTAGTCTCATTTAGAACTACTATATTATAAACTACTATTTCTATTTTTTTTGATAATTTATTTTTTATTTCACTTGATAACTTTTTGAAAATAATTTTTTCACTCTCAACAACAAGAGGAATATTTTGTTTACAAAAAATTAAATAAGAAAAAAGTAAAAATATTAATACAATTATATTCTTTTTCATATTTGTAATAATATTGATTTTTTTTATATTGTCAATCCTATTTTTAAAAATTAAGTTTAAAATATACTTAAATGTTTCTAAAATTATAATGATATTTTCGTAATCCCTTAGTTTTTGGTGGAAAAAATTAGTAAAAAAAGTGATTTTTTTTAGATTAGAGCTATTAATTAAAGTTAAAATATGTTAAAAAATAATCATGAATAATTGCATTAATTGTCTAAATAAAGATATCGAGATTCACGATTTAAAAGAAGAAATTGTACGATTAAAAAAAATCATAAGTTCTCAAAAGATGAAAGAGAAAGAAGGTATTTTTGGTTCGTCTACTCCATCAAGTAAAATCCCGTTAAAAGAAAATACAAAAATTGACAATCCAAATAAAAATGGAGGGAAAAAAGAAGGAGATAAAGGTTATGGAAGAAAAAGTGCAACGGAAGAATCTGCCGATAAAATAGAATATCTATATTATGAAAAAGATATATGCCCTGAATGTTTAGAAAAATTAGCAAAAAAAGGGTATCAGGAAAGAACTATTATAGATATTGAAAATAATAAACCGAAAGAAATTATATATAAATGTGAAAAAAAACACTGCCCAAAATGTCGTAAAATATATCAAACAAAACCAAAAGTTCTAAATAATGGCTTATATGGAAATAATCTAATAGCCCAATGTTGTGTAATGCATTATTATCACGGTATTCCCATAGGTAGAATAGAATCAATTCTTGGAGATTATTTAACAAGCAGTAGTTTGTTTTCAATATTTCATAAAATAGCAAACATTCTTGAAAAATCAGAAGAGTATTTAATAGAAGATTATAGAAAAGCATTAGTAAAACATGCAGATGAAACGAGTTGGAGAACAGATGGTAATTCAGGTTTTGCATGGATTTTTTGTTCTAATGATACAACAATTTTTCAATTTAAGAATACAAGAGGTTCTTCAGTTGCTAAAGCAATATTTGGAGAAGAAGAATTATTTGGGGTGTTAGTTGTAGACAGATATGCGGGTTATAATAAAATTAAATGTAAGATTCAATATTGTTATGCTCATTTATTAAGAATGGTAGAAGATTTAGGTAAAGATTCGGATAAAGAAGAAGTAATAAGTTTTGTATCTCAATTATCTTATTATTTATCCGAAGCAATGCATTTAAAGAACTTAGAAATAAGTGATGAAGAATACTACAAGAAAGCCCAAATTATAAAGAATAATATTATAATGATAACAGAGAGTAGGTCAAATGATTTTGGTATTAAAAATGTTCAGGAAATATTTATAGAAAACACAAATAGATTATATCATTGGGCATATGATAGAAATGTCCCAGCAGATAATAATAGAGCAGAAAGAGAATTGAGACCAACAGTTGTAGCAAGAAAAGTAAGTTTTGGCTCACAATCAGAAAAAGGAGCAAGGACAAGATCAATAATCATGTCATATCTACATACTGCTTCAAAAAGAATAAAAGATAAACCACTTGAGGTATGGTTTAAAGAAATCCTTGATAAAATTGTTCAAAACAAGGATATTAATCCTTATAATTTTCTTAACTCTGTTAACTCAACTTAATAAACTCCCACCAAAAACTAAGGGATTACCATATTTTCAATAATTATCATTATAAAAGTTTGACTTTATTATGAAATTAATATATCTTGGAGAGTAATATACTATATATAGAAATTTGTTAAATTTTATATTTGAATTATTTTTAGGAAGGATTTTATTTATGGAAAAAATTAAAAACGGAGATATAATTTCAGTTAATTATACAGGAAAACTTGATAATCAAGTAATTTTTGATGCAAGTGAATACAGAGGTCCTCTTGTTTTTAAAGTAGGTAATGGAGACTTATTACCTATGTTTGAAGAATCTGTTATTGGAATGGAAAAAGGAGAATCAAAAAGCATAACAATTGATTATAAAAATGCTTATGGTGAATATCAAGATGAATTAGTTTTTGATGTTGAAAAATCTTTATTTCCAGAAAATGTTAAACTTGAAGATGGCATGCCTTTTAATATGCAAGAAGAAACAGGCGAAGTTTATTTAGTTAGAATTAAAAGTGTTAAAGAAGAATCTGTAACAATAGATGCTAATCATCCTCTTGCTGGACAAAATCTTAATTTTGATATTACAGTTCTTAGTGTTAATGAAATAGAAGAATCAGAGTTACATAGCAGTTGTGGCTGTGGTTGTGAAGAAGATGACGCTGATTGTTGTGGTGGTGATGATGATAATAATAAATGCAGTTGTCATTAATTATTTGTAATTTACTATTTATAATTGAGGTAGAATGAGAAAATTCTATATTGGGCTAAGTTGTCTTGTTTTTATTTTTTTTTCATGTATAACTTTCAATTTTAACCATATAATAGAAAAATTTATTGAATATGATAATATTAATTTTAATAATGTAAAAAAAATAAATATAATATCAAAAAATAAATTTTTTGCTTCTGTTTTTAGAGACTATTTAAACATTTCTTTTAGAAACAGAGGTATAAGCCTACCAAATATAAATGTGACAGATAAGGTTAAAGATGAATTAGATTATGAGTTAAATTTTCATATTTATAATTTAAATTATGAAATCTCAGAAAATTGGGAAAAATTATCACCAAATTCAATAAAATATTGGAAAACAATAAAAGCAAAAATAGGTGTAAAAATCTTAAAAACTCCTGATATAGAAAAACCTTATGATATGACTAATGATTTATCTTATACTATCACAGAAGAAAAAACTGTAAATTTCGATTTATCTAAAAATGATAAATCTTTAGAAAAAAAGATAAAAAATTATTTTTTTCAAATTGACAATTACTCTCTATTTTATGGACTAATAGATAAAATTTTTAAAAATTTTTTATCTAAAAGAATTAAAACCATAAGTAGAGAGTTAATAAATTTCAAGATGGGGCTTCATAAAGATTTACTTAAGGCATATAATTTTTTAAAAACCAATAGGATTGATGAAGCCTTAATTATATTTGAACAAATATATTCTGATGAAAATAAATCTTATTATGTAAGAAGTATAGCGGCATATAACATTGGTATAATTAAAGCAATGCAAAAAGACTATGATACAGCTGATATTTATTTTAATAGATATGACGAACTCGAAGAAGAACGGCTAAAAGATATAATAAGATTTTAAAATTGAATTCATATAAAAAAACAAAACTTGATTAAATTAAAACCTTTTATAAAATTTAATATTTTTCTTAATACGATAAGATTTATTTCATAAAGACGTAAGTTTTTTCAAAATCGTTAATTTTAGCATCTGCACCCCATTTTAAATAGCAATAATAAGATTCTCTAAAATATGATTTTGAGATTTTATCCATTTTTTTGGAAACATAAAAATTTGCTGCTAATTCATTTGCTATACCTTCAATATGAGTAAAATCATAAGTCTGAGCAGATTCAATTGCTTTATCATAGTAAGCCATAGCCTCTTGCTCTTTATTTAATATTCTATTTATTTCAGCTTTAATCAAATAATATTGGTGAGCATGATTTGATGGACAATAAAAAGTCCATTTTGTGAATTTATTTTCTATTTCTTTCAATTTCTTCATATATTTTTTCTTTTCTTTATCAGAAAAATTTGAAAAATTCCCTGCTATACTTAGTCCATAAATAAAATAAAATAATGGTATTACATTAGTACCAAACATACCTTCATTAATTATTTTTTCATTTTTAGCTAACTCTAATATAGTTTTGTATTCTCTAAATAAAAAATACAAAAACATTTTACATGTATAATAAGCAGCAAGAGGTGCATAAATTTTATTTTTAATAAAATGAGGAACAACAACTTCCTCATCAAGATAATTACCAATAAGCATTAACTTATCTTTAGATTTTCCTTTGAGATTTAAAACCATCTGCCCCCAGATATAAAAAATAACAGATACTTGTTGGTTTAATAATTGAGAAGTTTTTGAATATTTGGTAAATTCTTCTAATAAGAAATCAATATCCATTCCTTTGATAAAATATGTTGTAAAAATAATATTAATCGAATATGATATATATTGCAAATCCCCTATTTGAAAACCATTTTTGTAAGATTGTATTAGATAATCAATTGATTTATCAAAATTTTCTATCCAACAAGATATAAAAGAGCTATAAAGCAATAAAACTTTAGGTTTTAGAGATATAGAATTAAATTTATTAAGAATTTCTATTGATAGTTTACCAAAAAGAGAACCTTTTTTTATATCTCCTGTACCACAAAGATATATTCCATAACAAACAAAAGAAAATGAACAATGCTCTGATAATCCATTTTCTAAAGAAAAAGCAATCATTTTAGCAATTAATATAAAAAATAGGTTAGTATCTATAAAATAACAAGGTGCTATTGTTTTAACAAAAATGTCGAGTATTGCTATTTTTTGTTGGTTTTTTATTAAGGGTAGATTCATTAAGTCATCTGGTTTCTTTTTATTTAATTTTCTTTTAATTTTTAGTAATTCAATAAAAATATTAAATCTATTAACTTTTTTTGGAAATGAAATTTTTAGTAATTTAAATGCTTCCATAGCAGTTTTTTTTAAATCTTCAAATTTAGTAATAGCATTATAATAATTAATCAAAAGCCCATAAACTCTTATTTTTTCATACACTGTTTTACAATTATTTAACGCTATATCAAAGAAAAATTTTGCTTCCTTAAGATTTCCATTTAAATATTCTAATTCTGCTCTTTCAATGTAGAGATTCGATGTAATATCATATTTGTCTATCCAACAATTTTGAGGTAATAGATCAACGCCAAGAGAAAAATATTTTAATGCAGAGTTAAAAGCTGCTGATTCTTTAGCTTTTAAACCAGCTTGTAAGTTTAACTCGGCAAGCATATATTTTTCTGTTTCAGTTTTAATCAAATCAATACATAAATCAAAATGATTTACTATGTCAAAAATTTCTTCATCAAGTTGATTTTTTCTAGAATAGTGAGTAATTAACATCCAACCTATTTTGTAATGAGTCTTATTCTTTTCTTCTTTAGAAAAAAGTGAATAAGCTGCAAATCTAATTTTGTCATGTGCAAATTTATATGAAACTGATAAATCTAAAACTTTGTAAGATTGTTCACCAAGGTTTACTATGAATAAATCTACTATTTCAGGACTTTGATCTTGATAAAATTTATAAGTATTATCAATAGGAAAAATCAATCCTTCTTCCAATGCTTCCCAAAGATCAACTGCATTTTCTCTTAAGCTTTTACCATTTACAATAGAAAGAGTTTTCAAATCGAAAACATTTCCTATACATGAAGCCAATTTTAATGTAATTATAGTTTCTGGTTTTAAATTTGTTATTTTTTCAATCATAAGTTCGACAACATTTTCTGTTATCTCAAATTCTTTAATTTTATCAATATTCCATATCCAGCCTTCTTCAAAATCAAAATCAATTAATTTTTTTTCATATAGATTAACTAAAAATTTATCAATAAAAAAAGGATTACCACCTGTTTTTCTTATTATAATTTCAGTGAGTTCTCTTGTTGTTTCTTTTTTGGTAAAAAATGAATCAGAAACTAAACTATTTATATTGTCAAAATCTAATGGTTGCAATTTAATATTAGTAAAAATTGTAACTGTTTTTTCTATTTCTTTTATTGTTGTAATTAATGGATGCGACAAATTAACTTCATTATCACGATAAGCCCCAATTATAAAAAGATACCCTATTTCTTTATCAGAAAGAATTTGTTTTAATAAATTAAGTGTGCCTATATCTGCCCATTGCATATCATCAAAAAAGACAACAAGAGGATGTTCTTTTCTTGCTAGAAGTTTAATAAAATTTAATAAAGCAAAATTAAATCTATTTTGTTGTTCCTCAGCAGACACATGCTCTAATGGATTTTGTTTCCCAATAATCATTTCAAATTTAGGAAATAAATCAATAATGATTTGTCCATTATTACCAAAAATTTTTAGAAATTTTTCTTTTAATAAGAATGTTTCTTCTTCTGATTCTGTAAAAAGTTGAGGTACTAAATCATTAAAAGCTTGAATTAAAGCACTATATGGAATATTTCTTTTATGAAGGTCAAATTTACCTTCAATAAAATAGGCATTTTGGCAGGCAACAGGTTTTCTAATTTCGTGTATTAAAGAAGTTTTTCCTATTCCAGAAAAACCACTTACAGTCATTATCCCTGCATCACCTGCTGAAATTCTATCAAAAGCATAAAGAAGAATTGCAATTTCGTATTCTCTACCATAAAGTTTTTGTGATATATGTAGTTTATCATAAACATCATTATTGGCAATCTGAAATTCCTCTATATTACCTGTTTTTTCTAACAAAAACAAACAATCCAATAGATCATAATATAAACCATAAGCACTTTTGTATCTTTCATCTGGGTCTTTGGCAAGGCATTTCATTATTATGTCTGATAGAACTTTTGGAATATTTTTATCTACTTCTATTGGTGGAATCGGATTTTGTGCAATATGACAATTTATTAAATACACTTCGTCTTTACTATTAAAAGGAGGAACGCCAACAAGCATTTCATAAAAAGTTGCTCCCAGAGAATAAATGTCTGTTCTATAATCCACTGCCCTATTTAAAAAACCTGTTTGTTCTGGTGAAATGTATTTATATGTTCCACCATGAATTCTACCTTTTGTTATTTCAAATTTTTCTCTTGATAATTGTGATGATAAACCAAAATCTATAAATTTAATTTCATCATCAGGAAGATTTACAACTATGTTATGAGGTTTAATGTCCATATGAATAATATTATTTTTATGAATATTACCAAGAATTTTTGCTGCTTTTGATGATATTTTAAGAAAATCTAATAAATCCATTTTTTTAGTAGAAATCATTTTGGCAATAGATTCACCACCGAAATCTTCAAGAACTAAAGCAAATGTATTATGACATTTTTCTACATAATAAGTTTTTACAACTCCCTCAATATTTAAATGCTTACCAAGTTCGTATTCTCTTTTAAATTTTGTTATCTCTTCTGGAGTTGGATATTCTAATTTTAATACTTTAATTATAACTGCTAAATTTTCTTTATCTTTTATACCACGATAAACAGTTGTTCTTGAACTTTCAAAAAGTTTTTCTTTAATAGTATAACCTTCAATTAAAACCATTGATGACCTTATATAGTAAAATTTATAGATAATTAAAATTTAAAAGGGGTATCTACCCCAGTTTTTCAATAGTGGCTCAAAGTATATATTAAATATATAATTTATTTTAAAATATTTTTATTTAAATTTCAAATTATTAGCAAAAAAAAAGATTATTTTTTATTTTTTTTGAATTTACAAAATTTTATATCTTTTTGTATATATAATTATTCTATTTGTAAGATTTTTTTTTAAATTTTTAGTAGTATTTTTTTAAATTTTCTAAATCATTTTTATTTATATAATACTGTAAAATTAATTTTTTTGTATAATTTTTTATATATGGATGAAATTTATTAGTATAAGATAAATCGGATTCAACATTCAAATCTTTTAATTCATTTCTTTTAATAGACAAAGCCTTAATAAAAAAATTCTTTATATCATAATTAAGATAATTATCAAACAATTTAAAAACATCTTTATCTGTATAAAAATACTCAATTATTAATTTTGAAACAATAAACTGTATTTTTTCTATGATTAAAGAATGTCTAATTTCACTTAAAACTTTTAGTTTTTCAAGGATTTTTTTTAATAAATCAAAGTATTCTTTTGAATTAGGTCTTTTTACCTTATGTTTGAGAATATTTCTGCAATAATTGAAATCTTTTATATATATTTTCAAATTTTCTTCAAAGAAAGAAAAATTAAATTTTTGCATTATCAACTCAATAGTTGTATTTTTTAAATGAAGCCCATCTTCTTTATAATATTTATAATCTCTAAGTTCATCTATAACTATCTCATAAGAAGGAAAATAAAGTACATCTTTATTATTTATGACATTTTCTATTGCTGATCGTAAAACAGATTTACTAAGTTGATTTTCTAAAAGATTATTTCTACTATGTCTAATTGGAGAAAGAGTAAATATAATTTTTGGATTATTAATATTTTCCTTAATTAAGAAAATTATATCTTTAAGATAACTAATATTTTCTTCTACAGTAAGAATTTTTTTAGTAAAATTTGATTGAGGAATCTTATGACAATTAGCAACTATTTTATTACCAGAAATATAAACAACAGATGTTCCTAATGTGATTATAAAAACATTTGATCTTTTTATATAATTTGAAGATTCTTTTATCGTATTATTAATTTTTTCTAAACATTCTGATTTAATATTGCTAGAAAATTCGTTAGAATGCTCAAAAGAAAAATATTTATCATTAAAAAAAGACAAATTTGTTTCATTATATAAATTTTTATTAAATAAAATTTCTAATTCTTTATAAATTGAATAAGTATTATAAATTGTTCCAAATGGATTAGAAAGAATATCTATTCCATTTCGATTTGAATATTTTTGTATTGAAATCGAAAAACATGAGCCAATGCTAAAAATTTTATCTTTAACACCAATTGAAAAATTTTGTTTTTGTAAATTTATTTGCGTTTCTTTACCCATAATATTTAGTATTTAATAAACAAAGTGCTAAAATGAATTTTTATAAAGCCTTTGTTTAATAAAAGCTCCTTTTTTATTCAAAATATATAACACAGATTTTTTAGATTGCTACTGATCCAATTCATATAATTACCTAATATTTAAATAATTAATTTTTAGACTGACAATTCTATAACACAAATTAATCAGATTATCACAGATTCACCCGTCAAGTAAGTGCAATCCACTGATTAAAATTGGCTAATTACTTCATATTAAAGTAATTAGATTTTGTAATTTTTGACAAAGCTAAAACATTTGGCTATATACAAAAAATTGTCAGTCTAAGGATAATTAAACTACCAAATTAATACAAAATTGGCATTATCTTTGGCTGCGATTTTAAAACGTCTGGTCTCTTTTTCTTAATTTCTTCTATTACTTTGTTTATTTGTGAAAGTGTACATGGCATTGTAGCAATAGAAAAAATAGCAGTTTCTTTACTATGTCTGTTATGACAAACAGTGTCTATATTTATATTTTGATTTCCAACTTCTGTTGTTATAAAACCTGTAATACCTGGAGCATCTTCAGTATCAAAACTAATATTATATGGAAAAAGAAAATCATTTAAATCTTTTATAGAATAATTTGATGAACTATAAACATTCGACATTTTATCAGAATATTTTGAGATAAAAACTATATCAGAAACAATAGCACTTCCAGTTTCCAAAGAGCCAGCACCTTTTCCAATAAGAATATTTTCTCCAGAATATTTATTTATAACTCTAACTGCATTTGTAGCACCATTTATCTGTGAGAGAAAATTAGAATTCTTTACCATCATAGGTGTTACTGTTGCATAAACAGAATCATTTTTCTTTTGAGCAAAGCATATTAATTTAATTTTACAATCCATTTCATTTGCAAAAGATAAATCTTCTTTTGACACTCCCTGAATTCCAGAAACTGAAATGTTTTCAATTTTTACATCAACACCAAAAGCAAGTTTAATTAATATAGATAATTTGTGAGACGCATCACCACCATTTATATCTAAAGTAGGATCAGATTCTGCATAACCTTTTTGTTGAGCAAGTTTTAATGCCTCATCAAAAGAAAAACCATTTTCAACCATATTTGAAAGAATGTAATTGCTTGTACCATTCATTATTCCAGAAATTAAAATTATTTCATCTCCAGTAAAACATTCTTTTACAACTTTAATAATTGGTATAGCACCACAAACAGAAGCCTCAAAACCTATTATTTTTTGATTTTTATTTGCAGTTTCAAAAATTATACTAGCATATTTTGCTAATAAAGCCTTGTTTGCTGTTACAAGATGTTTTTTAGAATTTAGCACACTAAGAACAGTATTTAAAATATATTCAGAACTTCCGCCAATTGTTTCAACAACTAAATCTATATCTTTAGAGTTCATTATTTCATTTATATACTTTGACGCATCATCTTTTGTTAAATCCTCTCCATTTCCACAAAATAAATTGAGTGGAATGCCATGCTTATCTGAAGATTTTTTTGGAAACATATCAACAATTTTAACTAATTCTATATTTTTATTTCCTCTTTTTGAAAGTTCTCCCTTCATATCCAATAAAATTCTTGCAACTCCCCCACCAACAGTACCACAACCTAAAATAGCAATTCTAAAATTTTCCATAAATGTTTCCTCCATATAATTAAATTTTTATCCAAAATTGTAATGTTTTTTTACATTTTTATTTATTTTCCATTTGCAACTTAAACCCTTTGGAAAAACAACAAAATCACCTTTTCCAAAATGAGTAACCCCAAAATCACTAATAACTTCTACATCTCCTTCAAGTATATAACAACTTTCTTTATCATCATAATACCAATCAAACTCAGATTTTTCTTTTGTCCAGATAGACCAACTAAAAACTCCAAGATTATTTAATTCTTCATCTGATAATTTTTTAACTTCTATTTGCATAATTTTTCCTTGTCATTAGCATTTTGACGATTATATATAAAATTTTAGTTTTTGTCAAAAAATTTGAATAATTTACAAAAATCTATAGATACAATGATGTTGATCTGACAAATCCCCAGTTTTTACTTTGTGCCTTTGTGAAAAATTTACCATTTTTTATAAAACTGGGGATAGATCAGGGAGGGACTAATTATTGTTTAGTATTTAAATTTTATAATTTTTCTAAAAGTTTTTTACCTTCTTCAATTTTTTCTTTTTCAAGCATTGTTTGATTTATATCTTTTGCAAAAAGGTCTAATGCTTTAGTAAGTAAAATCTTTGCATACTCTTTATCTGATTTATCTTGAGGAGAACCATCATTTTTACCTTTTTTAGCACTTAAAGAAGCTTTCTTTTTAACATCCCATCCTCTATTTATAAATGCTTTTGCTCCGTCTACCAAAAACCAATAATTTTCACCATCCAAAACTAATGCTTTAGTTAAATTTTCTGACATTCTAAACTTATCTCCACCAAATAAGGTTGGAAGTCCATCGTCAATCATTGCTTTCAAATAATATGGGTCTCCATAGTTTTGATCAACTTTAATGGCATCATCGCAATATTTAAAAAGGTCTGGAATATTGTCTAAAGATTCTTTAATGCCTTTTGTACTTGCTTTTTCTGAAGATAAAATGGCATACCAATGAATTATCTTAGCATTTCCTCTAATATCAGATGAATTAAAATTATAGTAAGACTTTAAAAACTCTAATCCTTCCTCAAATTTTGAAAGTTTTTGCTTTCTATCTTTAATATTCTTTGTAATATAGTAAATTTCTCTTCCTATTCTCCATATTATTTGAGCATCTGGCGACGCTTTATCCAATTTATCTTGAAGAATACCCAATGTTTCAACATATTTTCCATTGTCATGGAGATTGTCAAGGTTTTCAAAATCAAAAGAAAAAGCAAGAAAAATATTCAATATAAAAAATGCAATAAACAAAAATCTTTTCATAATTAACTCCTATTAATTTAATTTAAATATTTTATATACTAAAAGTAAAATAAAAAATATCACATAGTAAAAAGAACTAAAAGGTCTTTTCAATAACATTTTAAAACTATAGCCTCCTGATTCTATATGTTTATCTGTCGGAGATAATTCTTTTCCTCCAAGAATATTTATAAAATTTTCAACTCCAATGAAGACACAATTATTAAAATTTTTTTTACGAGAATAAATCCATTTTTCTTGTTTTGGTCGCCTCATACTCACCAATACAAAAGAAGGTGAAACTTTTTGCATCGCAGTAAGTAATTTTGGTTCAAAATCTTTTCTATAATCAACTCTATGTCTTCCCATAAGCCTTATGCCAGGAAAAGATTCTCTTATATTTTTCTCAGATTTTTCGGAAGCCTTTTTATTTCCACCAAGCACATAGACATTTTTTTTGGTTTCTTCTGTTATTTGAGTTAAAAGTCTTATCGAAAAATTAAAAAAATTATAAACTTTCGCAACCTTTTTGTGAAAAAAATTAAGCCCAAATTTAATACCAGGTGAGACAGGCAAAACTAGCTCAGCATTGTTTATAATATTAAATAATTCTTTGTTAAATTTCGCTTTCATAAGTAAATAAGTATCAAGAAGCACAACTTGAGTTGGCTTATCCATATCAGTCAACTCAAAAATTTTATGATAAACCTCATCCTCACTTACAGAATCAATATGAATCCCAAGTAATTTAAATCTTTCCATTAAATAGCCCTTCCATAATAAAAGAGAATTGAAGAACACAAAAAAATACTGGCTGTATCACTTTTTAATACATTTGAAACAAATTTTGTTCCAATCCAATTATTTTTCTTTAAATGCTCTATTTCATCGTGTGAAAAATCACCTTCTGGTCCTACAAATAAAAAAATTTTGTCAATATCGCTATAATCTTTTAGGACAGACAATAAAGTTTTTTTATTTTTTTCAATTAAACCAAATATTTTTAATTTAGTATCGCCATAAGTTGAAATATCTTCAAATTTTAAAATCGGTTGTATTTTTGGAATTTTTTTTCCACCACACTGCATACTCGATTCTCTTGCAATAACATTCCATTTTTGGACTTTTTTACTAGCAGAATCTTCATCTACTTTAACGATAGAATTTTTTGTAATCACTGGAACAAAATTACTAACGCCAAGTTCTGTACATTTTTGAATGACATCTTCATTTTTATCACCTTTAAGAATACTAAAAAAAAGTGTTATCTCAGGATATTTTATTTCTTCTCTATAATGATAGTCTTTTAGTGAGAAAACAATCTGATTTTTATTTATATTTTCGATAACGCCAATAAACTCATTATTTTCCAAATCTCCTATTACAAAAGAGTCACCTTTTTTTACTCTCAAAACATTTGATAAATGATGAAAGTCTTTATCTTCTATATAAATCAAATCACCTTTTTTTAAAGTAGAATGTTCGTAAAATATTTTTTTCAAGACATTTTCCTTAGAGAATAATTTATAACACAGATTAGCACAGATTAAACCTGATTACACAGATTATACTGTTAAATCTAAAAAAATCAGTGTTATATTTTTGATAAACTAAAAACTTTATAACACAGATTAGCACAGATTACAATCGATTACACAGATTATACTGTTAATGTAATCTAAAAAAAACCTATTTTAATATGTGTAATCAGTGACAATTTGATTAATCTGTGTTATGGTATTATAAATTTTTTTTGCAATTTTAGCAAGTATTGAAATTTAAAAAACATCATAATCTATACAATTAAGGAACAAATTATGGAACATGAAACCCAATTTTATATTAACTCTCCGATAGACGATAAAAAATTAGGACCCTACAAAAATATGAATAAAGAAGAAGTATTAAATTTAGCAAAAAAAGCAGAAAATGCAAAGGAAGGATGGAAGAATTTATCAATAGAAAAAAGACTTTCTTATATAAAAAAAATGCTAAAAGTAATTATAGAAAATGCCAATCATTATACTTCTTTAATTCAAGAAGACAATGGCAAAACAAAACTTGAGGCTTTAACAACTGAAATTTTTTCAGTTGTTTCTGTTTTAGAATACTATATAAAACATTCTAAAAGAATATTAAAAACAAAAAAAGTAAATATGCCTTTATATCTTTTTGGTAAAAAAGGTTATATTTTTTATGAACCACTTGGCGTTGTTGGGGTTGTAGCACCGTGGAATTATCCATTTCATTTAAGCTTTGTCCCTGCAATCTCTGCGGTTATTGCTGGTAATACTGTTTTGGTAAAACATAGTTCTCAAACTCCAAACACTGGTCTTATTATAGAAGATATTATTAAAAAATCTGGACTTCCAGATGGAGTTCTAAATGTTGTCTGGGGAAAAGGTTATGTTGGTGAATATATTCTTTCTGGGAATATCCAAAAACTTTTTTTTACTGGGTCTACTGAAATTGGTAAAAAACTTGCTAAAATCTGTGCCGAAAAATTGATCCCCTATGAACTCGAACTTGGAGGAAGCGACCCTGCTATAATTTTAGATAGTGCAAATCTCGAAAGAGCCGCTAATGGCGTTGTGTGGGGGTCTTTATTAAACAGCGGACAAACTTGTATTTCTGTTGAAAGAGTCTATGTTACAGAAAAAAATTATGCTCAATTTATAGAACATATTAAAAATGCAATAAAAAAAGTTAAACTTGGTAGTAATATTGACTGTCATATTGGAGCAATGACAAGTAAAAGTCAAATCGACATTGTAAAAAAACAACTTGATGAGGCTACACAAAAAGGTGCAAAAATTTTACTTGGTGGTAATGTATCTGGAAGTTTTTTTGAGCCAACATTAATAGTTGATTGTACAAACGATATGTCTCTTATAAAAGAAGAAACTTTTGGTCCTGTTGTTGCAATTGTTAAAACTAAAAACGACGAAGAGTCTTTAATGCTGGCAAATGATTCTCGTTATGGACTTTCATCATCAATTTATGGTGAAAAAAACGATGTAAAAAAATACTTTTCAAAAATCGAAGCTGGTACTATTGTTGCAAATAATTCTATATTGGCTTTAGCATCTCCTGCACTCCCTTTTGGTGGTGTCAAAGATTCTGGTATTGGTAGATATAGAGGTGAAGAAGGATTAAAAACTTTTTGTAATGTAAAATCCGTAATGGTTGACAAACTCACATTTATGAATGATTTTGTTTGGTATCCTTATGGACACAATGGTTACAACAATTATCTAAATTTTATAAAAAAATATTTTGGAAGCAAGAACCCACTTAAAATTTTATCAGCATTACCATTGATTTTTAAAAAGCACGGTGGAGAAAAAAATTGCGATTAGGAAGAATATTTTTTTAAAAATTGGGATAAAATCTCTCAGAGAGACACAAATAGCATAAATTAAGTTTAAATACTGTATTTTTTTGTGTTATTTGTGCCGTTGTGAGATGAATAACCTAACTTATTTTAGGAGAATATTATGACTGATATGGATTTATTGAGGGAGTTGGAGAGAAGGATTGATAGTAAACTTATTGAAGTTAATGAAAATGAAATAGAGAAAAAATTTAAAAAAAATTGGGGAAATTACTATTCAATTAATTGTAATAATATTACAGGGCTTTCATTATCTTATATAAATAAAGAACATTATAAATATATTATTCTTAATTTAAAGAATTTAAAATATCTTTGTTTATTGGATAATCAAATAAATGACATATCAGTATTAAAAGATTTAAAATCCTTAACTCATTTAGATTTAAGAAATAATCAAATAAATGACATATCAGTATTAAAAGATTTAAAATCTTTAATTTCTTTAAATTTATATTCTAATCAAATAACTAATATATCAGCATTAAAAGAATTAAAATCTTTAACTTTTTTATATTTAGGTCTTAATCAAATAAATGACATTTCAGCATTAAAGGAATTAAAATCTTTAACTGATTTAGATTTAGGGAATAATCAAATAAAAATACTTCCAAAATGGATAACTGATTCCAATTATTGTTGTGCTAAATAAAATCGACGAACGGATTAAGTCAATTGATGAACTATCTTTACGAGAAAAATTTAAAAATATAATAGCATTCCACAAAGTAAGTGCAAAAACAGGTGCTGGGATTGCTGACTTAATCGAAAGTATTAAATCAAATATTACCAAACTCCCACATATAGGCGACAAATTACCAGAAATTTGGCTTGATATTAGAAAAGAACTTGAAAAATTAAATAAAGATTATATAAATTATGAAGAATACGAAAATATTTGCCAAAAACACAAACAAGATAAACAAAAAGCAAAGTCTTTAAGCGAATATTATCATGATTTGGGAGTATTCTTAAATTTTCAGGATAATCATATATTAAAAGAAGTAGTATTTTTAAATCCAGAGTGGGCAACAAATGCTGTTTATAAAATTTTGGATACAAAAGAAATTCAAAGTAATAATGGTAAATTTGATATAAACCAAGTAAAAACTATATGGAAAGACTATCCAGAGACTCAACACAAGAATTTTTTGGAATTAATGAAAAAATTTGAATTATGTTTCCAGATTCAAGACAAAAATACATATATAATACCAGAGTTACTTTCCCCCCATAAACCAAATTTTGACTGGGATTATGAAAATAACCTTATTTTTGAATATAATTACGAATTTATGCCAGCTGGTATCCTATCAAGGTTTACTGTGCGAAAAAATCATTTGTTAAAAGATGATATTTACTGGAAATACGGGTTAATAATGGAATGGGAAAATACAAAAGCCTTAGTTATATCAGAGCCATTAAATCGTAAGATAAAAATAAACATAAAAGGCAATGATAAAAAAACATTTCTTGGAATTATAAGGGAAGATATTGAGTATATCCATAAAACTTTTAATAATTTGGTTGTTAAAGAGATGATTCCTTGTAATTGTGGAGAATGTAAAAATAACAATAATCCAACTTTTTTTGAATACAATGAACTTAAGCAATATCAGAATGAAAATGAAAAATATATTAAATGTAGTAAAATTAAACTAAAAAATGTGGATGTTAATGACTTATTAACTGGAATTGATAATAATACAGGTTTATCAAGCATTTCTAAAATAAAAGAGTTTCTAATTGATAAATTTAGTGATGAAAGCGACTTTGATGACTTATGTAGAGAATTGGGGATTAAAAGTTCAATATATACTGGTAATTTTAAAATAAAAATTACTAATTTAATACAAGATATGGAAAGCAATGATCCTGATTATATACAAAAATTAAAGAACACTATTAAAAAACTGAAACCTAAGTTTGATATTTGATAAATTTAGCAAGAAATAAAATAAATAGGCAAAAATTAAATTATTTTTTATAGATAATTTTTTAAATGACTAAACGAATTTTAGTTTAGTAATCCAAATTTGAAATACTAAAAAATAGATGAAATTTGTAAAAAATGGATTTTGGGTCTGTCCCTAGCTCTGTCCCAAAGGGACGGAGCTAGGGACAGACCAATTATTTGTACAAACCAATTTTTTAAAAAGTATCAAAATTTTTCCTAAAATTTGTAACAAATCTGTCAAAAAAACACCTTTAATTATATAGAAACCAATTAAATAAAGGAAGTTTTTATGCGACAACCAAGAGAATTAAAACCTGGTGCTACCTATCATGTTACAGCTACAATCAACAAATTTGATAATATCTTTGATCCTGATGATATTAAAGATATGTTCTTAAGAGTAATAAATGAAGCTAATATCAAATATAAATTTGAATTAAGTAACTTTTGCATAGTTAGAAATCACATCGAATTTATCCTAAAACCACTAAAAGAAAGCTTATCTAAAATAATGCAGTGGATTTTAAGCGTTTTTGCGATGCGTTACAACCATAAACACGAGATAAACGGGCATGTTTGGTACGATAGGTTTAAGAGTCGAATTATAGAAACAGAAGAAGAAATTGAAGCATCTTTTAAATTAATATCTCAAAGGCCAGTTGAAGAAAAACTTGCAAAAAAAGCTTCTGAGTATGAATATTGTGGAATATCGTTAATAATTAAAGGAATATTCGATTTAATCAAAAAACCACCAAAAAATTTATTAGAATTGGCGTTTAATTATTAGTTATTTAATAAATTAAAATTATATTTTTAGTATTCTCATTATTTTTTATTTCATCTCAGGAGATAAATCTGTTGTTAATATTTATTAAAATTATCAAAATTAAAAATTTTATATTCAAATTGAATTTTTAATTTGATTTTATATTATTATTAATAAATTGAGTTATATTTTTAATTAATTTATATTATAATAATCAAAAAAAATAAAAATATTTCAAAAAATAATTTGGGACTGTCCCAAAGGGACAGACCAGAAAGAAAAAATATAATTTTACTTTCCACACTTAGTATTTAAAAATTGCTCTATGATATAAAATTCAATAAAATTAATTTTGGTACAGATATTAAAAATTTATATAACTTTATTTGACTTTTTTTATATTTTAAAATATAATTTTTATGTGATTTTGGGGAAAATTTAAATAATTATGTAAAAGATATGATAAATGAAGAAAATTAGTTTTAAAGTTGTACTTCTCTATGTTTTTATAGCCGTTTTAAATATTTCTTTTTTCACTATTGTTATTTTTGAAAATCAGATTGATTTAATTACTGAAAATACAAAATATCAAGCAAAAGAGCTTGCTCAAAATATTTCATATTCATTAACTTTGGTTTCTCAAGAAATAGAAACAAATAAATATATTTATGATACTGAAAAAAAAATTATAAATAAATTAACTGAGTCTTTAAAAAAATCTCTAAAAGAATTTATTATTTTTAATGAAAAAAGTAAGGTATTATACCAGTCTAATAAAGATTTTAATATGGAAGATTTTTTCCTTAAAGAAGGAATGAAATCAATTACTAATAAAGATTTTCTTGGTAAATCTTTTCTTACAAAAATAGATGAAAAAAAATATGTAATTTATTTTTTTATTCCTCTAAGCAATGGCACTGATTCTATTTTAGTATTTAAATATAAAATGAAAGATATTGGTGAAAGATTATCAAATTTATATAAACTAATTGGCATAATTATAGCTGTTTTAATACTTATACATATTGGTTTTGCTTTAGTATTAAATCAAATTATAATTAATCCAATAAAAGTTCTTTATAAAAGTACTTTAGAGATAAGTAAAGGCAATCTTTCTTCAAGAGTTTACACTAAAAAGACTGATGAAATAGGTCAACTTTTTGTAGCTTTTAACACAATGGCATTATCAATACAACAGCAAATTTTAGAGTTACAAAAGAGAGATATGGTTATACAAACCGAATTAAAAGTCGCAAGTGAAGTTCAATCAATTATATATCCAAAATTACAAAATTCCAAATTTGATTTAGCTGTATCGCATAGACCTTATGAACAAGTAAGTGGCGATTATTATGATTTTTTTCAAATTTCAGATAAAAAATTTGGTTTTTTGATAGCAGATGTTTGTGGTCATGGGATACCAGCAGCTTTAATTACAATGCTTGTTAAAAATATGTTTAAAAGATATATAAAAGATTTTGATGATCCAAAAGATTTGTTTAATACAATTAACGCCAATGTTTTTGATTTATTAAATGAATATACTGCCTTTTTTACTGCATTTTGTTTAATAATTGATGAAAATTACAATATTATTTATTCAAATGGAGGACATTGCCCTGCTCTTTTATTAAAAAATAATTCGGATGAGATAATTGAATTAACAACTGATGGATTTGTTCTTGGTATTACAAAAGATATTCCAGAGGCTTATTTTTCTTCAGAGTATGTTCTTGAAAAAGACGACAAAATAATTTTATTTACAGATGGAATTTCTGAATCTAAAGATAAAAATGGAAAATTATTAGGGTCTAACAGCCTAAAAGAAATTATTAATAGAAATAGAGATAATTCATCTACAATTATGTTAAATAAAATCTTAGATGATTTTAACCAATGCACAGATAATAAAAAACCTCAAGATGATGCAACGATATTTATAATTGGAGTAAAATAGATTGAAAATAAATTCAATAGTACAAAAACATCTATTTAAAATACTGTTCATTATAATTTTTATTGTAATATTCTCAATGATTTTATTTAATAATGTAATGATAAATATTAGAATATTTGAACTAAAATCTTATCTACTTAATATAAATATAGAAGAATCAAGCAGGGATTATTTGGGGCTTGTTTCAAAATATAAGCTTTATAAAGATTTATATAAAAATCATATTTCAGAAAATAATTTTGATATAAACGAATTAAAAACTTCATATCTTGTGACAGAAGATGTAAAACAAAATATAAGTTTAGTAAAATATTCTACGCTTAATTATCCTGTATTATTTGTAATAAATAGTATTAGATTTATTCTTGGTAAACAATTTATAGAAAATATATTTACTAAAGAAAATCAATCTTTCCTTGATATTGCTTATTATATGGAAAGAAACAAACATTACAACAATGCTATATATTTCTATAAAGAAATACTAAAAACAGAAAAAATGCCTCGAAATAAGAAAGTTTTGGTTATTTTACATCTTGGTTTCTGTTATTCTATCATAGGAGAATACGAAAAAGCAAAACAAAATTACTTAGATGTAATAAATGGATATGAAAATGAAAATGTAGCAATAACAGCAGCAATTCTTTTAGAGTATATTGAAGATTTTAAATTTGAAATAGAAAGAGTAAAAAAAGTAGAACAAGACCCTATACTAAAATCAGAAAAACTTTTTAAATTAATTGCTTATAATGATGCAAAAAATATACTAAAAGAACTAAAAGATGACAAAAAAAGTAAACAAAAAGAGAAAATAGATTTTTATATTGCAAGATGTGAAGAGGAAAGTGGAAATAAAAATGCTGCTTTAAAAATCTATCAAGATATAATTTTAAATAATAGTAAATCAGAGTTTTCAAAATTTTCAAATAGAAGAATATTTATTATTGGAAGTTTTGACAAAAATAGTGATAAGATTAAGTCACTTGCAAAAAAAAATAATGCACTTATTGAAGATAAAGACTTTACTCAATTAATTTCAATAGAAAAAAAATTAAAAACAGATGATACTGATTCAATAAATCAACAAATTAATAATCTTCAAATAAAAGATGAGACAACTGATACAAAAACCATAGAAATTGATTCTTTTTTACAAAAGTCATTACAATCAGTTGATGAAAAAATTAAATTGCAAAATAGAAATAAATTTGTTTATGAATATGATGAAAATGGTTTAAAAACAAAAGAATCTTACTATGACGATAAGGGAAACTTAGAATATTATGATTTTTTTCAATATGACACAAATGGTTCTATTCAAAAAATTTTACACTATGATGGAAATAACGTGTTGCAATATTATCATTCTTATAAATACAATGAAAAAGGCGAAAGAATATCAGCAAATACATTTGATCCTTCGGGAGATGTTTTAGAGTATTATTAATAAATTATTATTGTCTCTCCTGCACCAAGATTTACATAATTGTAGAGTTGAAAAGAGTCTGTTGTGGCTTTTTTTCTTAACCATAATTCATCGTTATTATTAGTCAAATAAAATTCATACGAAATAGTCTGACCTTCGACATATTCATTATCATCTGGGGGAATATGTAAACCCATTTAACTTAAAATTACTCAATTGTATAATATTATAAAAACTTCCTTTTTCGATAGGCCAATTTAAAGTCACTCCTTTTCCATCATATTTTTCCAAATTTGGATAAAAACGTCCAGTTTTATCAGTTGCATAATAAACATTTTTATAGAGCAACATTTCAACAGGATATGATTTTTTATCTGATTTCATTTTTAGTTCAGAAAAATCTTTGTTCAAAATATTAGATGAAGGTGAAGAACAATTAAATTGCAGAAAAAGGATTAGAGTAATTATTAATAAATATATTAAACGCATGATTTCCTTCTTTAACAAAATTTTTTTATTAATTAATACGAAAAATTATAATTCTACTTTTTCAAAAAGTCAATAAATTTTTAATTAAAAAAAATGCAATAAATTAGTTTTATTGTTATAAAATTTACACTAAATGTAATTTGAGTTATTAGTCCAAATTTAAAACACTAAAAATAGATAAAGTTGGTAAAAAACAGATTTTGAGTCTGTCCCTTAATATAGGTTTGTCCCTGATGGACGTAGCAAGGGACAGACCATTTTTACCCACTGATTTTTTTAAAAATATCAAAATCTTCCCTATAATTTGTAACAAATCTATATGCTATCTTTATCATTGTAAAATTTACACTAAATATAATTTGAATTATTAACCCAAATATAGAATTTAGTTGGTTATTATTTTCGTTTTCTTCCTTTTAATATCTCATAGTCTAAAATTTGATCATTTTTTAAATCATTTGAAAATAAAATAAAATCTCTTATATAAAAAGCTTTATTTGGTTCTCCATAATTAGAAGTTATTCTTATAAAACGACTTTCTTTATTAACATCAATATAATAACCTTTTTGAGGAGCGAAAGTTTCATTATCTTTAACATTCACATCAATATAATTTTTATTATCTTTTGAGATAGAAATTTTATATTTATAGATAAACTCATTTTTTTCAGTTTGAAATAGAGAAATAAATATTCCACCAATATTTATACTCTCCCCTATATCAAAAATAATCTCAGCGGGTAATGGATACGCTTCCCACATAGAATAAAAATCATCATCGATCACCTTTTCTGGACTACTATTATTGTAAGAATTTTTTGCACTGATAATTTTTAATTTTTTTGTTTCACCTTTATATTTTATTCTCATTTTATCATAAGCTGTAAATATATCTGGATTAATAAAAAATTCTTTTCTATTATAAGTTTTTCCAGTGAGTTCGTACATTTTTTTTGCAATTGCATCGATACAAACTACACAAAAACGAGAGTATGTTTTACCACTGTCCCCTGCTCTCATTATGCAACTAAACTCCGGTCTAAATCTATCTTTTGGTAAATAATGAGCCCCCTCATAAAGGCTTGTAATATTTTTTAAATCAGGGTAGTCATAAACCCATCCCCATTTTAAAGTTTTTTTGAAAGTTTCAAAAGTTGAAAAATCAATTTCATCAAGTACTGTAACATTAATTATATTCTTAAAATTTTCTTTTGTTGGTGGCAATGACAAGGTTTTTGCATAAAATTCATTCTCATATTCATCCGCAAGACCAAAAAGAGCGTGACCTGTTTCATGAATTGGAGTCTCTATCCCCAGAGAGCCAGATACACTAAGACCTCCCATACCATTTACAAATCCACCAGTACCAGCCCCATTATTATCATTATTAGAAATAACCCAAATAACTTCATAATCTGGTAAATTTTGTAAAGCATAATAAATATTAGCCTTATCTTTTGAAGTATAAAACCCTTCCTGCCATAATCCAGCCTTAAAAACCGTATCGGGAAATTTTACACCTTTTTTTACATCATAAGCACCACTATCTTTTGATGGAATAAATTTGTAATAAAAATTAAAATCATTTTGAAATAATTTAAAAGTTTTATTTTGCAAAAAAGCATTCATAGATTTGGTTGCAGTATCAATAAATTTTTCTTTTTCTTGATTAGTATATCCATCAGACAAAATCACAATATCGACTTTATTAGAAGAATCTCCATTTTTTATCAGAGTTGTATATTCTGATTGTTTTAGCGTTTGTAAAATATTTTTTTCTTTTTCTGGATAAAAACTTGCAAAAACATAGTCATATTTTAGTTCATCCTTAATTTTGTATTCTACTCCAAAAGTGATTTCCGGCTTTGCCTCTGTAAAAAATTTTTGTGGCAATAAAATTTCAATAAAATCTTTTTCTACACCACACAAAGCATCTGATGCAAGTTTGAATGTTTTATAATTATCTTTATTGTCTGGATTGTAAATATAACAAAGTCCACTAACCATATCGAATGCTAAAAAATAATTTAATTTTCCGTCGTAATCAGTATCGATATTAGTAGTAATACGAGTAATCGAATCATTTATTGAGGTAACAAAGTCAAAAGCAAAAGCATAATAATTATCAATTTTTTTGCAGTATAAATTTTTAACATTTATGTCATTTTGTTTAACATTATCGTAAATATGGTCTTTTGAAAGCAAATCAGATTCATTCCATTCACCATTATTTTTACCATCAATTTCTATGCTTAGTTTTTTGGAATAAGTTTTGCCAGCAGTACCGTAAAATTGATAATCTTTATTATCTTTATAAATTAAATTTATGTCAATAAAAGCATTATTTGCATTAAAATCTATAATATTGTTTGGAATATATGCTTCTATCCCATTTTTTAAGGAAAAACCACTATCTATATCGTGAATTGCCCTACCCTTCCAGTCATTTGTATCAGATAGGTAATAAATATGAGCTTCACCATTCCAACAAGAAAAATCTATCGCATAATTCCAATTGCCATCAAAATTTGTATCAAATAAAAATCTCACAGTCTCAAGATTGGTATAATCTTTTATAGAATTTTCAACACCAAAAACCGTATAGTTTTTTGAAAAATTGATAAAACATTTTGTAGGAGAATAAGTTTTTTCAGAAATAGAACTAATTGTTTTAAAAATTACGTTTTCTGAAGAATTCCAGTCTGATAAGTCTCCATCAAGGGTTTTTGGTAAATCTTTTTTATTATTGAGCCTAATTTGTACAAAATTATCTTCTTTTTTATCATAATGGAGTTGCACTCTAATATTTGCATCTTTTATAGAAAAGTCAGGATACCAAAAAATTACTTCAAAATATTCATTTTCTGTATAGTTTCCCCAAAAAATTTCATCACCTGTATTCCAATCATAGTTATCTTTCAAATTATTATAGTAAAACAAATCATCATCAACTAAAATTCTAATTGCATCCTCTGGTTTACTATTACCATTTCTGTCAAAATATATTCCAACCTCTTTAAGAAAATCATAATTTAAAGAATTAGTTTTTATAGCAAGATGATAAATCCCATCTTTAAAAGATAAATACATTTTATCAATATATTCATCCTTATTTGTAACTTTTATATCTGTATTTTTGTATATTTTGTCTTTTTCAGTAAAATCTAAGTTATTTCCAGAAATTTTATTGAAATTTAATATATTATTAGATAAAAATATTCTTTTATAATATTTATTATCTCCTTCTGTAACTCCATACGAAACATAGATATTTTCAGAAATATCATAATTTACAATCTTTTTAGGAATATAAAATTCTATTCCATCATTATAAGAAAATGGGAAGCAAGAATAATACCATTTATTTTCTTTCTCATCAAAAATCCAGTATTCATTTTTTACACAATTAATATAGATAGAATGGTGTTGTTTTTTCTCGTATGGTTTAAAAAATTTAAGATTTATAGAATCAAGTTTGTCATTAACATTTTTATCCAAATCAATCCCAACTTTTATATAATCTTCACTTTCTAAAAAATAAACTTTTTTTGCCTTTGATTTATTTGCTTTTAAATTTATATTTCTTTTTAATACTATATTTTCGTCTTTCCATTCTTTAAGATTCCCATCAATTTCGTTTCGTAGATTATCATTCAACCAAAAGCCAGATGATGCCCATAACTCCTTAGTTTTAAAGATTTTCAAATCAATTTTAACCAAATAATCTTTAGTAAAGTCTTCGCTAAAATTATCCTCGCTAAACTCTATTTCCAAACCGTTTTCTTTATTAATTTTTAAGCCAGAAATTTGAGTCCATTTACTCCAATCATCCTTATCATCAAGATTCGTTAAGAATGAATTACCATTTTTTAAATTATACTGTAAGCATTTATCATACAAACCATTAAAATTTTTATCAATATAAATATAAATATCTGTAATATTGTTAATTTGTTTATTATCAATCAAATTTATGCCTATAATATGATTTTTTTTATCTTTTTTATGAAAAACATTCTTAACAGACGTCTTTTCTAAATTATTGATATACTTTGCATTAACTGAATAAACAATGTCTTTTGAATCCCATTTTACTCCATATAAATTTAATGAAAATAATAATAATAAAAATAACAAAATTAATAATTTACTCATATAATATATTATATTATCTTTTATAAAAAAGTAAATTAAATTTATATTTTATTTATAAAACTTAAAGTTATTAGCAAAAAAATAAGATAAATAAATAATTTTTTGTATTAAAAATTATATTAATAAATTTAAAAATATTTTACTTGTAATTAGATAAATTAAAATGTTTAATGTCCTTTTATAATTGTAAAAAAAACTCCATTTAAAACATTTTAAGTATATATTGACTTTTAATAAATATTGGATTAAAATTTATAAAATTTTTAGTAAGATATTAACTAATTTTGTCGAATTATATATAAGAAAATAAACAAATTTTTCAAAAAGAGGTTCTTATGCCTGATGTTAACAATAAAAAAAACAATCTTAATTCTAATGATCTATTTAATAATACTTCAACTGATATTGATAATATCGATGAGGAATTATCTTTAGATATGGATATGGATATCGACTTAGATATAGATAGTTTTAATGATTCTGATTTTTTATCATCTTCAGAAAATAATGATATTGATATATCCGACGAATTGGATAAATTTGAAATTGATAATTCTTTGTCATTACCAACTGAAGAAAACACTTTAGAAAATTTAACAAACAAAGACGCAAAAGAAGAAACAGAAAAGGAAAAATTACTTTCTAATGAACTTGATCTTGAGCTTAATCTCGATATTCCAGATGATTTTTTAATTTCAAAAGGTATTCAAAATGAAAATTTGAGTGACGATATAGATATTTCTTTAGAAGAAAATTTAGATATTAAATCTGATCTGGGATTAAAAGACGAATTATCACTTTCTACTGATGATGAGGAAATAAATCTTTCAGATGAAGATTTTGATTTTAATTTTATAGATGATACAGGAAATATAATAGACGAAGAAGAATCTATAAATTTTGAAGAAGAATTTGGTGTTGCGTTAAAATCAGGTCCAGAAACAATTGTTATATCAGAAGAAAATCTTTTTGATGCAGAAAAAATTATTGAAGATGAAGAATTTTCTAAAACACTTGAAGAAGATAAAACTATTCTTAATGTAAAATTTCCAGAAAAAAAACCTCTAACAGTAGATGATGAACAATTTGACTTTTTGAATAAAGAATTAACAGAAGAAAATATAATCGATGAAATAAAATTAAACAACAATATAACAGACAATGAAATAGACAATCTTTCTTTAGAAGACCTAGAAGAAAATGCTTTATCAAATGCAGAAAAAAATAAATCTCTAATAAGCGATGAAGACTTGTTTAATTTGGAAGCAAAAGAAGATAAATTAGATTTATCAGAAGATATAATTGAAACAGATCAATTTGAGATAGCAACTCTTGCAGATGAAGAAATTATATTCAAAAAAGAACCAATAATAAAAATGGAGTCAAAAGAAGATAAACAAATTCTTGAAAAATTTGACGAAGAAATCATTGAAAACGATATTGATTTGGAATTAGATATTAATTTAGATGATGATCTAGCAAATTCAATTATCGAAGACGAAAATGATGAATCTAAACTTGATACAATTGAAGATACACAAATAGATGATATATTAACAGAATCTGATAGTATTTCTTCAATTGACCAGATTAAAAATGAAGATTTTGATATTAATTTAGACACAAATGACTTTGATATTTCTGCTGAAATTGCCGAAATTGAAGAAAAACTAACAAATGATGAAGATTTCTCAATAGATGAAGAAATTAAATTAGAAGATAAAGATATAGATATAACTCTTGAGACATCTGAAATTGGAGAATTAAATTTTGATGAAGATATTGAAAAAGAAGATTTGGAAACTGAAATCAAAAATAATATGAAAGAGGAGATTATGGACGAAGACGAAAAAATTATCCTTGATCAACATGAATTATTAAAAATTGAAGATAGTATTTTCCCTGAAGATAATGATATGCCACAACTTGATGAAGAAATTAAAAATATAAGCCTTGTTAGTGGAAATGAAGATTTAGAAAATTCTATATCTCCTCTTTCTGATTCAAGTAGCGTTTTTTCTGAAGAAATTGAAACAGAATTAGAAACAGACACATTACACTTAGAAAAAGAAGAAATAGGTGAAGAAGTTGGTGGTGGTGACTTAGCAGATATTGATCTTGAAAGCATTCCAAAACCATCTATCAAATCAACTCAAGAGGAAGATGAAAGTATTGGTCTTTCTGGTGATGAACTTGATAATATTTTAAGTTCTACCGAGATCGTTGAAACTATAATACAAGAAGAAGTTACACCATATCAAGACTCATCATTTTTTGAAGATGAGTTTAATAAACCTCTTAATTTTGAAGAAGACTTAGGAACTGATTTCTTACAATCTAAAATAGAAGAATCAATAATTTATAAAGACATTGATATAGAACCTGAAATTAATTTAGAAAAAGAAGAAATTTCTGGAGAAATAACAGAAGAATCTCAGATTTCATTCTCATTAGAAGAAGAAAAACCATCTTCAAATGAAGAAGAAACAGAAACAATTGATCTATCTCATTTTGATGCAGATTTTACTGAAGAGCCTCTTACAGAAGAGGAGACTTTTATAGAAGAATCAAAAATTACTATTACTGAAGAAATTGAAAAAGAAGAAATATTTGATACTGTTGGTGTAGCAATAAAAGAAGAAGCAAAAGTTGATTTGGAAGAAAAAGAAGAATCCGTTACTGCTTTAAATATATCAGAAAAAGAAGAAGAAGAAATTTACAATAGTCTAAAACAAGAAATGCAAAAGAAAACAACAGAAGAAGAGCAAAAACCAGATTCTAACTTAGTTGTACTAAAAGAAGAAGTTAAAACAATTCTTTCATATCTTGACCAACTTCTTGATGCTCTCCCTGAAGAAAAGATCAAAGAATTTGCTGAATCAAAAACTTTTGATCTATATAGAAAATTATTTGATGAATTAAACATTAAACATTAATTTTAGGAAAATAGAATATGGGATTATTGACAAAGGCTCTCCAATATAGAGACACATTTGCAAAAACTAAAAATAAAGGACTTCTTAATAGAACTTTGGAATTTATTGAAAAAAAAACTAACTATTTTCCAATGAATTCGATTATACAAGAAAAAAATATAATAAACCCTATTTTTAAAGATGAAATTAATGAGAACTATCAAAATATAACTAAAAAGACTGATATTCAAATTAATGAACCTATAATTGAAGAACAACCTATAATTGAAGAACAACCTATAATTGAAGAACAACCTATAATTGAAGAACAACCTATAATTGAAGAACAACCTATAA
>Ga0209518_1000632_pt1 | contig 43751 bp, 36 predicted proteins | sample RifGroB1_FD_183993 | JGI IMG/M metagenome (GOLD analysis project Ga0209518, IMG submission 183993) | Groundwater microbial communities from Rifle, Colorado, USA - Groundwater B1 (SPAdes) (version 2) | ecosystem: Environmental > Aquatic > Deep subsurface > Groundwater | place: Rifle, Colorado...
CTAGTCGAGCAAAGCGCTTCAGTGCTACAACAGTCCAGGAAACTCTAGTCCAAGCTTATCCTTGGACTAGAATTTGACTTATGAGGCAACCACCTCGTAGGACTAGATTTTATTATGAGGCAACACGGGCGCCCATTTAGATTTCAGTTGTTGGGTAAGAGCCCCAGGCCGCGGGCCGCATTTTCAGCGGTGCGTCTTTTCAGCAGGGCGATTGAGCGAGTGGAGCGGTAGGCACAATGGTCGCTCAGGATGAGTCGGGGAAGCCCCAACAGGGGATGATCTTTACCAGGCGGCTCATGGTCGAACACGTCCAGGGCTGCGCCGGCGACTATTCCGGCATCAAGGGCTCGCGACAGGGCCAGGCTGTCGACCATAGCTCCTCGGGCGGTGTTTACCAGCCAGAGTCCGCGTTTGACCATGGCGAAGGTCTGGTCGTTGAATAAAGACTGGGTTTCATTGCTCAGCCGGAGGTGGATGGAAATGATGTCGGCGCTGCGCAGAAGCGTAGGCTTATCAGTGGCGAGCAGCTCGATGTCCAGTAGCCGCGCCAGCTGACCAAGCGCTGCCTCCAGGCGGGCCTGGTCGGTATTGGGACTATATACTAGGACGCGCTCTGGTTTGAGTGCCAGTACCGCACGGCAGTAGGCCTGTCCGGAACTGCCAAAACCCAGGATGCCGATGGTTTTGCCGGCGACAGTATGCTGGTCCGTCTGGAGGTTCCAGTGCCCGCAGTGAACGGCCTGGTTGCGGCCAGGCAGGTCACGCAGCAATGCCAATAGTAAGGCCAGCGAGTGCTGGGCGACGTCCTCGCTGCAATAATCCGGCACGTTGTAGACGGCTATACCGCGCGCCTTCGCCGCCGCGACGTCGATGTTGTCCAGCCCGACGCCATAGCGGGCGATGACCCGGCACCTGGTCAGGCTGTTGATAGCCGCCGTGTCCAGCGGTGCCAGGTTTACTAGTAATGCATCGGCATCCTGGCAAGTAACGGCGACGTCTTCGCTGGTCTGGCATTTTTCCACCTGGAGCTCTACCCCCAGGGGCTCGAGGACGGCGCGCTCTTCGTTCTCGGCGCCGAAGCGGTCATCGGTTATTATTGCGGTGTAGGTGGGGCTCACTCTTCCCTGTCCAGAAGCTTGTCAAGGAAGCGGTGGCTATCTTTGAGGGCGGCGAATACGGCATGCGTGTCCTTGGCGTTGGCCGAGATGGCTTCCAGCGAGTGCAGGCCGTCGCCTAGGGCCAGGGTTTCTTCCTTGATGGCACCGGCTATCTGGCTGAGCAATTGGCCGGTCTGGTTGACGTTGTTGGCGTTCTCGGCGGAATTGGCGCTAACCTCGGCAAACGACTCCCTGAAGCGGGTAAACATCTGCACGAACTCAGTCATCCGGCCGGAGATGGCCTGTACCGCCTGGGCAAACTCGGCCAGGTTCCCGTCGATCTGCTTGGCGAAGTCACCGGTTTGGCCAGCCAGGGTGCGCACCTCGTTGGCGATGATCCTGAACCCCTTGCCAACCACGCCTGCCCTGGCTGCCTCGATGGAGGCATTGATGGCCAGGATATTGGTACGATCGGAAACGTCCTGAATGGCGCTGGTCATGCCAGCCACGTTTTTAGTTTTTTCCTGGAGGCCGTTGAACATGCCACCCAGTTCGCGGGCGATAACCACACCCTGCTGGACATCTTTCAGGCGTTGGGCTATGCCGTTGTTGATAGCTTCATTGTTACCCAGTATCTCGTTCATCATCCCGGTGATGCGCTCGCCATTGGCTGCGGTACTACCGCTGGTAGCCCGTATTTCCTCGAAGGCCGCAACGATAGACGACAAGCCGGCTTCGATACGCGCCATTGATTCATCCAGGATCTCGAGCGAGTGCTGGGTGACTGAGTTGAGCACGACGCTTTTATTATAGCCAACGGTGAAACGCTTGATGGCGCTGGCATAATTTACGTCGCGCTCAGTCAGCCGGTCTAATTGGGAGGCTCTGGGCGTTCCGGTCTGTGTGGTGTTCATGGGCCTACATCCGGTAGAGGCTATCGAGCTCGTCGATGCCGCAACTCAAGCCTGCTAGCCAGTCCAGGAACTGGCCGACCATAGCAGCTTGATAGATAGCCCCGTGTTGCGGCGCGATCATGGTGGGATTAAGGCGGCGGACATTGTCGACCCAGCGCCTGGCTACCGAATTACTGCAAATCAGGCGTTTATGGAAGGCCTCGATCAGCGGCTTGTGAGCTGCGAAATCCTCCACGAAGAGCGTTTCCTGGCCATCGGGAAATACGGCGATGCCAATATCGCCGGAGAACAGGATGCCTGCCCGCTTGTCGAACAGTGAGTAGGCCGCCGGGGAATGCATGTAGTGGCTGGGCACGAATACTAACTCGGAACCGGAAGCCAAGGACAGCGATTTACCGACTGATTCGATCGAGGTAATACGTGAGATGTCGACGATGCCAAAATGGGGAAGAAAACGGGTCCAGAGGCCGGAAATATACATTTTTGCCTTGGTTACCCCCAGCCAGAGGGCAATACCACTCGACACGTCCGGATCCTGGTGCGAGAAAAAAATGGTATCGATTTTGTCTATCGGAATATAACGGCTGATGGCGGCTACTACACGCGGGAAGAGATGCACTCCACCCGGGTCAAGCAGGATGCCGCGGCCCTTGTCGATGATTAGGTATTGCATCGTCTGGACGATGCCCTGCTTTTGCTGTGCGTCCGCGCCTAACCAGATAAACTGGTGATCGTCGTCCTGATAAAGTACCGTGCCGCCGATGTTGGTTTCCATAAGCTGAAATCCTCCACAAGGACAGTATAGACTACTTTCCGGGGGCTTGAAAGTGTTGCCGCTTGGTTTTCGAGGCGCTTCAGCGGTAATGGAATTTCGTGGTCTGGCGTGGTATATTATAGGTAAAGTCATGCATCCATAATTATTTAGAATTATTTCTCTGCTAGACGGGCTGGATACCAGGAGTCAACCGTGAAGCGTTTATTGTTGCCACTACTGTTGCTCCTCACTGTGCCAGTCTTCTCTCAGGACAACTCCCTGGAGTTGCTTGGAGCGCGAGACACGCGCACCTTGGCCTTGGGTGGTGTTTTCGAGGCTATGAGCGAAGGCTACCGCTGCTTTTTGGGTAATCCGGCAGCTTATTCCGTTAATTCAGAAGCGCTGACCATCCCGTTTGCCAGTTTACAGCTCTACAGCCCACTGGCGCAAAACGATTTTTTCCAGGTCCTCGACCTGGTGCAGCGGTTCCTGGGCGTCCGTCCGGCCGGAACGATGGATCCGCTTGATTTACCAACCTTGGCCGAGCCGTATGCCAGTCTGATTTCCGGTAATGGGCTTGGCGCCGGGCTATCATTCGGTTTTGGCTGGATAGGCGAGGGCTTGGCCTTCGGTTTGTCGGCCGAGGCCGACGGTTACCTGCAAGGCGTTGAGCCGCTGCTCGCGACTGGCCGGATCGATGTCCAGGTGGCAGCGGTGGTCGGATTTGTGGTGCCGATTCCGATAGCGGGGCTCGATCTTTCCTTTGGCGGCAATGTTCGGCCGTTCTGGCGCCTGGCTATGCCCTATACTGGCGCAGACTTATTCGGGCTGACCATGACGGCGACTACTCCAGACCCGCTGGCCAGCGCTGGCTTCGGGTTAGCGGCTGATCTTGGCCTGCGACTTGAGTTGTTCGATGATTTGGCTTTTGGCCTATCGGTGCGTGATATTACCACTGACCAACTCTATAAGTCGGCCAGTTTGGATGCCATTCTGGGCGGTTTCGGCACTGGCATAGCCGCTGGCGTTGATGTGGTGTACCACGTCTTGCCGGAATTGAACGTCGGCCTGAGCCTTCGGCCGATCCCGCAGTTTCTATGGACCTGGCTTGAGCTATTGGTGGTGGTGGAGGCCCAGGATGTGCTTGGCGTCCTGACCGCCGGTCAATCGGCGCTGGCTATGCTCCACGCCGGAGTCGAGCTCGGCGTACTCAACAATACCTTGACCGCGCAGTTTGGGTTCAGTGGCGGCGCCTGGTCGTTTGGATTGGGTCTGGACTTCCTGGCGCTGGAGGGTAATCTGGCCTTCTTCGCTGAACCAGTGAACAGCCTGCCGGGTAGCCTGATTCGCACCGGTTTCAGCCTTGATTTTGCCATCCGCTTCTGAGCAACCCGATACGGCCGGCTTGCCGTGTTGACGACGACTCGCTACAATGAAACCATCGGGAGGTGCGACATGACCAAGGTAATATCGCTCGGAGGTTCCATCGTGGCGCCGGAGGGGCCGGACGCGGGTTTCCTGCGCGGTTTCACGCTTGTGGTTCGGGCCTGGCTGGCGCAAAATCCGGCGAATCGCCTTATTCTGGTGGTGGGCGGCGGTGGGGCGGCCCGGACTTGGCAGAAGGCGTACCGCGAGACGGACGCAGCGGCCGATAGCGACGCGCTCGACTGGATTGGCATCATGGCCACGCGCCTCAATGCCCAGCTGGTTCGCAGCTTATTTCTGGAGCTCTGTCCGCAAGAGGTGGTAACCGACCCGACGGCCATTGGCCTGTTCAGTGGCCGCATCCTGGTTGCGGCCGGCTGGAAACCCGGTTTTTCGACCGATTTTGACGCCGTGCTGCTGGCTGAGCGCTTCATGGCCGACACCATCGTCAACCTCTCGAATATCGCCCAGGTCTATACAGCCGATCCCAAGCTCGATCCGGCTGCCCAGGCGCTGGATATAATATCGTGGGCTGATTTTAGAAGGATGGTGGGCGACGAATGGGCACCCGGCAAGAATACGCCCTTCGATCCGGTGGCCTCCAGGCGAGCGTCCGAGATCGGGCTCAAGGTGGTGTGCGCCGCTGGTCGCGATCTGGACAATTTTCAAGCCATTCTGGAAGGCCGGTCGTTCATCGGCACCGCCATCGGCTAACCGGCTGGTGTCGCCGATTATTCGTCCAGTCTATCCAACAGTGCCTGGTATCGGGTAACGTAATCCGGTTTCTCCAACGATGCTGCCAGCTCAACCAATTGCTCCAAGCATAACCTGACTATCGCTACATCGTTCAACTGCAAGCCAACCTGGAAGGCCCGCCGGAAGTAGTCGAAGGCCGCCAAGGCATTGCCCACCTTGCGGTTCAGCTTGGCCAAGGCGACCAGGTCCGCCTCGATTCCGACCGCGTTCTCGGCGCGCTTGTCGGCGGCGAGGGCCTGTTCGGCCCAGTCGATGGCCGTCGTCAGGTTTTCCCGAATGTTCTCGATGGCCGCCAGCATGTAGCAGTTGGCGGCGAATTCGCTCCAGCGATTGGCCTTTTGGTTGGCTTGCCGGGCTAATTCGAAGAAGGCTTGCGCCTCATCTAGCGCTTGGCGGGCCAGCGCCGCCACGCCGCGGTTATGGTTGATGATGGCCAGCAAGCGTGCGTCCTCCACGATCATACCGGCCGCCGCGTTGAAATTAGCCTCGGCTGCCGTCTGGTCGTCTTGGCGATAGTAGAGCTCACCTAAATTGTTCAGGCACAGCGCCACCAGGTCAGGGTTGTTCAGCATCTGGGCATCAAACCAGGCGTCGTTCATTTCCCGGGTGGCATCCTCGATAGCGCCAAGGGCCAGGTAGACGCGCCCGAGCGAACTGCGCGCGGCGATGGCGCCTTCGATATAATCGACGGCCAGATTAGTTACCAGGGCTTCGCTGTAATAATTGGCCGCCGCCGCATACTGGTTTTTAGCGAAAAAATCATCGGCCAGCCGCACATAGCCGGCGGCTTCGTTTTTTCGGTCATTGACCGCGGTCTGCCCGCGTGGTATTGACGAGCAAGCGAAGCTGACCCAGGCCAGCGCAACTCCGGCCAGAGCAAGGGTTATCCGCCGTGTCATCGTTGGTGTTTTCATCAGAAATTTCCTTCTCGCATGCTGTTGTACAGGCTTTCCTGAGTGGCTTGTTCGGTAATACCGCCGCGGATGAGCGGATTGTTGCGGATGCCTTCCAGTACATCCTGGGCTCGCTCGATGGCCACCTTGGTTTCGTTGAGCACGGAGGCGATCTGCGGCATCTCGCCATTTAGGCTGGTCACGATTTGCTGCAGGCTGCGTACGCTTTGCTCAACTTGGCCGATTATGCTCATGACCCGGTTGAACAGGGCGTTGTCGTCGTCCAGGAAGGTGGCTATCGAGCCTTCCGGGTCGAGCAGGCGGGGTATCAGGCCGGTCGGATCGCGCAGGGCGGCGGTGGTCTGCTCGAGATTGCCGGTGATGCCGTTGACGTTGCTGACGGATGTTTGGGCCTCGCTCAACAATGAGTCAACTTGATTCATCAGAGTGTCGATGCGCGCCCGCAGCATGGCAACGGTATCGTTAACGTTGCCGATGGTGGCGGGCAGGCGCGCGGTGGTGGCGCTGATGTCGCCGACAATGGTGCCGAGCGGGCCGGTGCTCTGGCCGGCCAGGGCGCGGTTGACCTCGGTGAGGGTGCGGTTGACCGTGACCAGCGTCCGGTTGACGTTCTCAAGCACCGGGTTGACGTTGGACAGCAGCCGGGTGATGGTATCGTCTTTTACCGGTATGGCGACCAGTTCCTGCTCGATGATGATCTGGCCCTCGATGGAGTCGGTGGTATACATGAAGGAGCCCTCAGCCAGCAGCTGGTCGCTTAGGCCAGGATGGAAGAGCAGCTGCGCGCCGAGTCCGATCGGCGAGACCGACAGTTCAAGCAGCGAGTTTTCTTTTACTTTTGGGTAGTACTCTTCATAGATGTAGAAATCGACGTCGACCATGTTGGCGTCGTTGAGCCGGATGGCATCGATCTTGCCAACCTGGAAGCCCTTCATGAAAATGGCGGTGCCGGCGGCTAAGTTGGTCGATGAGTTGAAAACGGTTTTGAAGTAGTAGTTTTTGGCGAACCAGCGCTGGTTAATGCCCAGCATGATGATGATGCCACCCAAGGCCACCAGCGCGATGACGATGAACAGGCCGACAATCTGATCCGCGAATTTGATCTTGAATTTCATAGTTCACTCCGCCCTGTATTTTCTTCTGAAGCATCCGTTGGTGCGCAAGCCCGCTGTCCTCTACTCTTAAGACGGGCCAGTGAACCGCTAAGCAGCATTTCGGCCTTTGCGAGGCATTCGTCGTAACAGCCAAAGGCTAGCAGTTTACCGTTTTTGATGACACCGAGGTAATCCGCGAACTTGTAGGCCAGGTCAGTATTGTTGGTGGTGATGACGATAGTGGCCTTCCGGGTTTTGAGGCTGCCCAAGACTTCGAACAGGTGTTCGGTGGCATCGTCGTCAAGATTACCGGTTGGATCATCCATAAAGATGATTGATGGCTCGTGGATGATCCCGCGGGCAATGGAGACCAGTTTTTGCTCGCCAATTGACAAATCGACCGGCCGGACGTTGACTTCTTCGTCGTAGCCAAGCCGACGCAGGCAGGAAGAAACCAACCCGTAAATTTCCTTCTTCTCCTTGCCCGGTTGGTTGATATAGAGTGGCATGGCCACGTTGTCCAGAATGGAGGTATCCTGCCAAAGCGCCGAATCTTGGAAGACAAAGCCGCTATCGGCCTGGTAGTCCTGTTCTTGGCGACTGGTGAAGTGGTATAGATCGCGCCCGGCGACCAGGACCTTGCCGTGGGTTGGTATAGTCAATCCGGCAGCGACCTTGAGGAGCGTGCTTTTGCCCGATCCGGCCGTCCCCATGATGACACTGCAGCTATCGGCCGGGAAGACGATGTTTACTTGGTCGAGTATCTGATAGGAACCGTTGATGACGGTGACGTCGATCAGCTCGACAGGGGGGGCTTCTGTTTCGGAGCGCTCAGCCGGCATATTGCACCAGGGTGACAAAGACGTCGGCCAGGATAATCAAGACGAAGCTCTGGCCGACCGCCTTGATGCCGGCGACCGGTATTTCGGTTGAGGCGCGGTTGACGGAAAAGCCTTGGTACGACGAAACCACCGAGACAATGACGCCGAAGATCAGCGCCTTGAGCATCCCGGACAGGATGTCTGAGACCCGCATGGCGCGCAGGAGCTCCACCAAGTATTCCTGGATCGGGATAGGCCGGATCAGCTGCACTACAATGAAGGAACCGAGTAAACCGAACAAGTTGAAGTAGACGGTAAGCACCAGCATGGAGACCACCATGCCGATGAAACGCGGCACTACTAGGTAGGAAATGGGGTTTAGGCCGACCGAAATGTAAGCCTCGATCTCATGGTTTACTACCATAGTGCCTAGTTGCGTGGCAATGGCCGTGCCAGAACGGGCGGTAATGACGAAGGCTGTCAGTAGCGGGCCGAGCTCGCGGGTGATGACGATGATTAATATGGAATACATCAGCTGGCTTTGGCCGAATTTGGGTAGCTGGCTGGAGCCGATAATGATCAGGGCGGCGCCGATCGCCACCGCCAAGATGCCGCAAACCGCCAGAGCCTCAAAACCGGTGAATAGGATCTGCATGGTTAGAACCTTGTAGCCGACCTGCTTGCGCCGGAAGAAACGCGATGTTTCCTTCAATACCTGGAAAAAGAAACCCAGGCCGTAAAATAGGGAGGTAATTTGATTGCGAACCGAACTGCCGATGGCACTAAACACGGTTGTACGCCCTTATTATCGTATTTGAACCGGCCTGATGCCGAGGAACCGTCAGTGGTCCCGGCAGCCTGCTAGGGCGAGTGGATCGCTGGACGCTGCTGCGCGACGAGGGTAGCGAGCAAATTCCGAACCTGCCAAGCCACCCTCATTATCGGCTTTTCCAGGTATGGAATCAAGCCTTGCCAACAACGAGAAAAATGTTGACTTTTTTGGATTTCGCGCGAGGCCTGCGCTATATTGGGAGGATGCGCTCCGTAGGAGGCAAATACCACTCGCGTCAGGAGTGATCGTGAAAAGTATACTGCTAATTGTAACGCTGGCCATGGTGCCAGCTCTTGTCGGATTGCAGGCCCAGACGACCTTCGATGAACCAAGTGCCGAGTCGGTGCTGCAGACCGCCCGCGACATGTTCAACCAATCCGCTGGCAATGCCGGCGGTACAGAAGATGGCACCGGCACGGGAATGAGTTTCCCGGATGGTTCCGGGGCAGCGACTCCCGAGGCTAGCCAGCCGCTATCCGAACTATCGGCCGCTGTGCCGCTAACCGGGCCGGCTCGGGCCGAGTATCCCTATACCCCCATGGTCATCGGTTTTGCGCCAATGCTGAATTTTCCTTTCGGTTTCTACAGTACCAGCCTGGCTTTAGCCCCGATTGGTTCATCGGTTGGTGACCTCAATGGCTTACAGGCGGCCGGTATTTTCAGCACGGTCGATGGCCGGATGCTCGGTGGGCAATTTTCGGGAATCTTCAATCTGGCTAGTGATGGCGTTGAAGGCCTCCAGGCGGCGGGCATTTTCAATGTAGCCGATTCGTCGGTGCATGGCGGCCAGGTGGCCGGCATCTTTAACAGCGCGACCGGCGCTGTTGAAGGCGCTCAGGTGGCTGGCATCTTCAACAGCGCCGCCAGCCATGTCAACGGCCTGCAAGTGGCCGGCATTTTTAATACCAATGACTCCTTCGATGGCGTGATGGTTGCCAGTATTATCAATGCGACCAGGCAAGGCCGGGGGGTCATGGTCGGGTTGGTTAATGTGGCTGACGAATTTGATGGCTTGGCGCTAGGCCTGGTTAATATTATTGGCAACGGTGTGCACGATATCGCCCTGGATTATCAGTTCGGTAGCCAGATGCTGTATACGACCCTGCGTTCCGGTACCGCGTTCCTGTATGCCTCGGTTTCGGCCGGCGAGACGGTTGCCCAGTTATTTACCGCCGATGACCTGACCCGTTCAGTTGGTATTAGCTTGGGACACCGCTTGAAGGTTCTGTTCATGACGATTGATGCCGAAGTCGGCTACGAATTGATGAATAATCTGGCTGGCGTAGATGATTTCCTGGCTTTTATGGCGTTTGGCAATAGTGAGGAGCTTGCGACCGGCGCGGTACAGGGTTTCGGCAGCGTCCGCTTCTCCTTCAATCTCGGTCGGCCACGCCACGCTGGGCTATCATTCGGTATCAAGGTCGATTTCGGCGATGCGGCTTGGCTGAATGTCCCATCCCATTTGCGGTATAGCTTTTTCGAGTCCTCCAGCGGCGGTAGCGAATTTTTCGGACGGGTGTTGCCATTCTGGCCGAAACTGTTTCTGGGACTCCGCTTCTGAGCTTGGCCCGGGTAATTTTGTAGGATGCTGAAAACTTGTTGGTTTTCAGCATCCTGCTTTGGATATTTGGTTGCCATAGTTGTATACTGGAGAGGGTTGGCTTGTTTTTCAAGGTAGCCCGGAGCAAGCAAGGAGTGAAGCGATGAAACGAGCGATTTGGTTAAGTATAGTATTGGCAATGGTAGTGGCCTTGGCTTTTTCCCAGTCCCAACCCCAGGCGCGCCGACCATTCGGCACGGTCGATTATGTTGAGGGCTCGGTGAGCATTACCCGGGCGAACCGCGTACTTGGAGAAACCAATTTCGGCGACGAAGTTTTTCCTGACGACATGATTAAGACCGAGAACGACGGGCTGGTAATCATCAAGCTGGATCGCACAACCGGCATGAACGGCGATTTGACGGTCCGTTCCGGTTCCAGTATCTATCTGCGTTTTGAGCCACATGCCACCTCGCCACGGTCTACCATCGAGGTGATCACCGGCCAAATCGGTTCCAAGGTTAGTCGACTGGCCGGCAGCCCGACCCTACAAGTACGCAACGAGAGTACGGTAATGGGGGTGCGCGGGACTGAATTCGGTTTCGTTACCGCCCCAACCGGCAGCGTCCTCGTTTATTGCACTGAGGGCAACGTTGCCTGTAGTTCCGATGACGTCAACTTGAATATTCCGGCCGGGCAGGGCGCCGAGCAGGTGCCAGGCCAACGTTTGCGCCTGTTACCGGTGGCCATTTCCAATGCCCGTGACTTCGAGAACCGCTGGTTTAGCGACCAGATTGAGGCTTTCCGGGCTAATGCGCCGCGCGCCTTGGCTGATTTTGCTCGACGTTACGAACAGCTGCATAGCGAATTTTATACAGCCTTCGAACCCTTCCAGTCCAGCGAAATCCTGGCCAGGTGGATGCAGGAAGACCGTTCTGGTGCCGCCCTTGGTAGCCCGAATAGCCCCGCTTTAATGCGCGACAAACGCGAAATGATCACCCACATTGCCCGGCTACGGCGCAACTTGTTCATTTTTGAGCGCATTTATTTGCGTATTGACCAGTTGGCCGACATCATCCTCGGTACCGCTATCGAAAACCAGGAAATCCGGCCGGGGCTCACCGCTGGGGCTTTCTTGCGGCGGGTGCGCAGCGATGCTCCGGCTTTGACGAGGCACGTTTCGTTGTACCGATACGCCGAGACGCTCTATGCTATCCGTAATGAAGGCCGTCTGCCGACCGATATGAGCGATGACGACTTCTTTGGTTCCAGCGATTTCTGAACCAGCCGGTTGGGGTTAATCCGGCCGGGATCGCTGCCAGTTGCGGGCGGTAAGTAATTATTGCGCGACACTCCATCATGGCCTATGCTGGTAGTATGCGCGCCGACATGCATCTGCACAGTCAGTATTCCGATGGATCCGAATGGCCGGCCTCCCTGGCCCGCCAGGCAGCGACGTTTCGGCTGGAGCTGGCCTGCCTGACGGATCACGACACCATGGGCGGCACGGCCGAATTCTTGCAGGCTGCCCGGGAAGCTGGGCTAACCAGTTTCCCGGGCGTCGAAATCGATTGCGTCGATAAGGCGATCAAGTATAAAAGCGAATTGCTAGTCTACTTCCCGGCTGGCAGCTATAACCATACCGCTGAACTGTTGATCGGATTGTTACAAGACCGGCGGGCTGCCTTGGAAACCATCTGCCAGCAGGCGGCTGTTTATTTTGGACAACCGGATATCAGCTACCGCCAACTGCTCATTCAACGATCTGGTAACGGCGCGCGAGAGCCAAGTGACCCCAGTCAGGTTCGCCTGGGTAAGAGCGACGTTTTCCGTCTATTGCTACGGCGGAACCTGGTTCCAGCCGGTACCGTCTATGCGGATTTCAAGAAGACCTGGTTCGACAGCGGCCCCCTCTCTCGCATCAAGATCAACAAGCCAACCGTCCGGGAATTGGCGAAAATCGTGCGACGGGATAGCGGTTTTCTGGTACTTCCCCATTTTGGCCATGAATTTGGCGATAACCCAGGCATTATCCGGAAGCAACAACACCGTTTGAAGGATTTGTTGGCCTATTTCCGATCCTGCGGGGTGAGTGGGGTAGAAATGTATTTGTACAAAGGCGACAATGCTAATATGATCAACGCATCAATCCTGAACCAGGCTGAACGCCTGGGCTACTTTGTGACCTGGGGCTCTGATTGCCACGGTGCGAACAAGGAGAAGCGGCGCTTGGGAAGGTTTTATGGCGATTTTACCGGTTTTCCGGTACAATAATGGTTAAGTGAGGGGATTTTATGGCGCATTGCATAGTAGCGGCGGCGGACGCCCTGCTGGACAAGGAATTCAAGGTTCACCAAAAGGGTTTTGTGCGCCTGGTCGACTATTTGGGCGGTGACGACCGCATTGTGCAAGCCGCTAGGGTATCCTACGGCGAAGGCACGAAAACCATCCGCGAGGATGCCGCCCTGATCGACTATTTGTTGCGCAACGAGCACACCTCGCCCTTTGAACAGGTAATCTTGACTTTTCATATCAAGATGCCGGTGTTTGTGGCCCGACAGTGGATTCGCCATCGCACCGCCCGCCTCAATGAGATATCTGGCCGCTACTCGGTAATGAAGGATGAGTTCTGGCTGCCTGAGCCAGATGTGGTATGCCGGCAGAGCCGCGATAACAAACAAGGACGGGAAACCGAGCCGGTCGAGCCGGCGGAGGCGCAGGCTGTGATCGACAGCTTGGCGGCCGGCCAGAAGGAAGCCTACACGGCTTACCGCACACTGGTGGATGGCGGCATCGCCCGCGAGTTGGCCAGGGTAAACCTGCCGCTGTCACTGTATACTGAATGGTACTGGCAGATGGATCTGCACAATCTGTTCCGTTTTATTATCTTGCGAACCGACGCCCACGCCCAGCGCGAGATTCGCGATTATGCCAATGTGATACTCGATATCGTTCGCGCCGTGGCGCCGCTGGCTTGTCTGAGCCTGGAGCGCCATTTCCTGGGAGGCTGCCGTTTATCGGCCGACGAATTGGCTGCTCTCCGGGCGATGCTGGCCGGTACGGCGCCGCAACTGGAAGGCAAGCAACTGCAGCACTTGCGCGCCAAGCTGGCTGGTTCCTGCTAATCAGCAGGATTTTCCGGAAGGCGTGATAGGAAGGCCGAGGGAGACGACAGTTGGTTAATCGCATCAAGCAGCGGCTGGATGACAATACTCCTTTCGAGCGCGGCGAAATCGCCGAGCTACTCGATGCCTACTATGACCAGCAGGCCTTGATCGAGATTGGTAAGAACCTGATTGTCGAGCGCGACAAGGACACCTTGCTGCGCCTTATTCTAGCTACCAGTCAGCGCATTACGGGAGCGGACGCCGGTACCATCATGCTCGTCGAACGCGAGGCTGGCCAGCTAGCCCTTAAATTCGCCTATGCTCACAATGACTCGCTGCAAGTGGACTACGAGCAGTTCTCCATGCCGCTGGACAGGACCTCGCTGGCCGGCTGGGTGGCGTTGGAAGGGAAACTGCTCAACATCCGCGATGTCTATAACCTGCCGCTGGACGTGCCGTTTCATTTTAATAAGGACTTCGACCAGCGGAATGGTTACCGCACGAAAAGCATGCTGGTGGTTCCCCTCAAGAATAATGACCAGAAAATAATCGGCGTACTGCAATTGATCAATTCCAAGGAAGATCCCGGCTGGCCGGATTCCATCGTGTCGGCCGAGGTTAAATTGCGCGCGCCGGAGGATTTTACCACTAAGGTGTATCCGTTTGATGACCGCTACGAATCCCTCATGGAGGCGGTTGCCAACCAAGCCTCCATCGCCCTTGAAAACGCCCGCATGCTCGAGCATATCCGGTACCAATTCGATGCCTTCGTGCGCGCCAGCGTCTTCGCCATTGAGTCCCGCGACCCTTCGACCCGCGGCCATTCCGAGCGGGTGGCGAAGCTGGCGGTGGCCTTGGCCAGGGCAGTCAATGCTTGCCCGACCGGTCCCTATGGCAACCTGACTTTTCGCGATATCGAGCTTAAGGAACTGGAGTATGCCGGCTTGCTGCACGACTTTGGCAAGGTGTACATCGACTCGAATATTTACCTCAAAGCTAAGAAACTATACCCGCGCGACTACGAGTATTTGATGCTGAGGCTTAGCTACCTGCGCCGGACCATCGAACTTGGCTACAAAGAGCTAGCCGAGCAGGCCAAGCACAAGAGCGCCCTCAAGAGCGAGCAATCCATTTTGCAGGCCACCGTGATGGAAGCCATGCAGCTGATCAACCTGCTCAACGAGCCTACTTCGACCGACATCGACATTGACAGGGAGATCGAGCGGCTCAAACAAACCAGCTTTCCGGATTTTATCACCGACGAGGAGGGCCGCATCATTGAACTCATCACCGAAAAGGAAGCCGAGAGCCTGCGCATCCGGCGCGGCAGCCTGACTGACGAAGAGCGTCAAACTATCCAGAACCATGTCGTGTATAGCTGGGAATTCCTGACTAAGATTCCCTGGCCCGACGAATTCCTGCGCATTCCCGATTACTGTAAGGACCACCACGAGATGCTGGACGGTTCCGGCTATCCGGATGGCAAAACTGGCGACCAAATCGCCGTCCAGTCGCGTATCTTGAGCATCTGCGATATCTATGACGCGCTTTCGGCCAGTGACCGACCGTACAAAAAAGCCTTGCCGCGCGCCGTCTGCATGGACATAGTCCAGCAAGAAGCGGACTCAGGCAAGCTCGATAAAGAACTGGTGCGTCTGTTTATGGCGGCGGAAGTGTACACCTGTTGCGAACAGAAAGCGAATTGATAGCATGAAAGCAATTGTGCAACGCGTCCGGCAAGCCAGCGTTAGCGTTAGTGGCGAAGTTCGCGGCGCTATCGAACATGGCTTGTTGATTTATCTGGGAGTCGGCCAGCACGATGATGAGCGCGACGTGGCTTGGCTGGCCGGGAAGATAGCTGGCTTGCGCATCTTCGAGGATACCGACGAAAAGATGAACCTGTCCGTGGGCGATATTGGCGGCGGCGTCCTGACGATTTCCCAGTTCACGCTATTTGCCGATGTCCGTAAAGGCAAGCGACCGTCTTGGGGCTTAGCCGCCGCGCCTGGCAAGGCGGAGGTCCTGTACGAGCAATTCAAGGCCGCCATCGCCAGCTTGGTATCGCCGGCGGCTTGTGGAGTCTTTGGCGCGTCGATGGCGGTGGCCTATGTCAACGATGGTCCGGTCACCCTCATCCTCGATACCGACGAGGTGTTGCCCAAACCAGGCCACGACTGCTGAGCCATGCCGTATTCGACGGGTTGAGCTGGTAAAGTCCAGCGCGATGAGTAAGCTCGGCCCGGCGAATTGCCACTCGGAAAAATCATTTATAACGTATCTGTCCAATTGCTTCACCTGAGGTTGCGGTGTATGTTGACAGCACTAGCAGGGTGTTGAAAAACGCGGATGCGGCTTTTCAACACTTCAAAAGCCGGTACAATTACGCAGCATAGCGCAAGCTATGCGAGGAATTGTTAAGGTTGTTGAGAAAGCAACCAGCTTTTTCAACAACCTGCTAGATGGCGGGCTTGCCAGCCGTCTGATTTTGCCAACATCGGGAGGTCTATATGCAGGTAATTGAGTCAAGTGCTTCGGACAACGTGCATGACGGACAGCGCTGTGGCAACAAAGCAGCCTGGCAGCATTAGCAGGTTGTTGAAAAAGCCGGTTGCTTTCTCAACAACCTTAACAATTCCTCGCATAGCTTGCGCTATGCTGCGTAATTGTACCGGCTTTTGAAGTGTTGAAAAGCCGCATTCGCGTTTTTCAACACCCTGTTAGAGCTTGCTGGGCAATCCGGGATCTGAAATAATCCGGCCTCCCCGCTAAACCATATACTCCAGGGCAAATCCGCTGAGTAGACGCCACCATATTCCGTATGCAACCCACCCACGGCCAGCCTCTGTATGGCAAAAAACTGGCAATGCCAGTCATAGGGAATAAATGGAAATCGATGATGTGTTGGATCATTATATTGGTGAGGGAATAATTACTGAAGTTGCCGGCCTGCTAAAAACCGGTAAAGAAGCCGTGGTATATCGTTGTCTGGGCGGCCCAGTGACCAGCGGCGTTGATGTTGCGGTTAAAATCTACAAAGACATCGAGTATCGCAGCTTCCGCCGCATGAACGATTATCTGGACGGTCGGATCGGCACGGCCATCCGCAAGCGGCGCGATATTCTGCACATGTACGCCGATCCAGCCACCATGCAGGCCACTTGGGTGTGGGCCGAGTACGAGGCTCTCAAGCGGCTGCGCGCCGGTGGCGTACCTGTCCCGATACCGTATGGCAGCACCGGAAATTCCTTGGCCATGCAGTTCATCGCCGACGGTGAGGGCAGCGGGGAAGCCGCGCCGCGCCTCCGCGAGTGCCGACTGCCGGCTGACGAGGCTGCCGGACTCTTCACCTCGCTGCGCGCCGCCGTCCGCGACATGTTGGCCTGCGACACCATTCATGGCGATTTATCGCCCTACAATATTCTGTACCGGGCTGGCACGGTGGTCATCATCGACTTGCCGCAGGCGGTGGATGCCCGCTATAATTCACAAGCCTTGGCCATGTTGGAGCGCGACTGCATCAATGTCTTCCGCTATTTTGAGCGCTTCGGCCTGGGCGATGAAATGACGGCCAAGAACTGGGCGAACAGCCTGTGGGAGGATTATGTCGTCAACCGTTTGTATGCCTGAACCGGCCATGATCATTTGTTCCATTGCTCTCAAGACCAGTCTGATGATTCAGCGCCTGGATGGCGTGGTTGACGACAAGGGTGACTATGCCGTGCTGCGTACGCCGACGGTGCCGGATTTCTGGTATGGCAACTGCCTGGTTCTACCCCGACCGCCGGCGGCTGGCGATTATGAACGCTGGATGGCCTTGTTCGCCGCTGAGCTGCCGGGGCCGACGCACCGGGTCTTCCTGGTGGACGCTCCGGATGGCGACTGCGGGCAGGCGGCTGATTTTCTGGCCAACGGTTTTGAGATTAACCGCTACGACGTTCTGGCCACCGATACCCTTGTCCGGCCGGAGCGGCTGAATGGTGGCTTTGTCTACCGGCCGCTGTCTGGTGACCGCGACTGGCAGGCGGTGTTGGCGGCCAGTCAATCGGTCAACGCTGGTCTGCCTGGTTACGCCAACGGCTTTCTGGAACGCCGTTTCGCCTCGATACGGCGCAGTGTCGAGGCCGGTCGGGGTGCCTGGTGGGCGGCCATAGCAGGTGACCTGGTAGTGGCTCACATGGGGTTGTTTTGGGAAGCTGGTTTGGTGCGTTTTCAGGACGTCGAGACGCTGCCGGACTATCGGCGCCAGGGCATCTGCCGTTCGTTGCTCTATGCCGCCTGTGCGGCTACCAACCAGCGGCTGGGGGCTGTCCGCTACGTGATTGTGCCGGCCGACGATACAGTCCGCCGGATTTATGAGTCGGTTGGATTCAGCTTGGCCGAACAAACGGTCGATTTCTGCCGCCCGCCGAATCCGGCGCTGTCTAACCCAGGTTAATTTTGTTTGAGCACTCGCCCGTCCGGCAATTCCAAACCCGGTAGCCTTTTTTCGTCCATTTCTGCTAATCTGGCGGCAGCTGGCCAGCGGGGGATATAACGATGCAAATTCCGGTATTAATTCAGGTCTTGCTTATTTTTGGCTTAGTGGTCGCGGCCAGTGCCAAAAAAGTTCACCTAGGTTTGGCCGCCGCCCTTGGTGGCATCCTTTTTGCCTTGTGGCGTGGTTTACCGCCGTTGGATTTGGCACTCACGGTCGGCTCCGAATTACTGAACCCCGATACCCTGCTGTTGTTGGCGCTGGTGATTGTGATCATGGTGTTTTCGGCTGCCATGAAAAAGGCTGGTGCCATGCATTTGTTTTCACAGGCACTGGGCGCGCTGGTGCCGTCAAGGCGCTTGGCGTTGGCCTTGGCGCCGCTCATCATCGGCACCCTCCCCATGCCGGGTGGAGCTATCCTGTCGGCGCCGCTGGTCGATTCGTTCGACCCCGACCGGGCGCGTGGTCCGGCGACGCTGTCGGCGGCCAACTATTGGTTCCGGCATTCTATGGAACTGGCCTGGCCGCTGTATCCGGCTTTCATCCTGACGGCGACCCTCAGTGGCCTGTCGGTCGGTCGCCTCATCCTGCTTAATTTTTACGCCATCCCGGTGCTCTTCGGACTCGGCCTGATTTTTATATTACCGCGGCAACATGAAACTGCGCTGGCGCTCAGGATCGACGGCCTGACTTCTCAGGGCGGCCAGGTGGCTGAGGGAGCTAATGGGATTGCTGGGGCTGGCTCCGTCAGCGCCTCACTTACGGATGGAGGCAGTCGGCGAGCCCGCCTGAGCTTGGTGGTGCAGGGCTTTGCGCCGTTGTTGATTGTGCTGGGCGTTTACGGTCTGCTGGATCTTATCTGGCGGCAAATGTCGCCCGGGCTTGGTCTGCCAGCGGCGGCTACCGCCCTGATTGGCCGCTATGCCTGGATCTTCTGCGGTTTAGCCGCCGGCCTAGTATACGTGGTCCGGCGCTATGGCCGGCCGGCCATCCGGGGAAGCCTGAGCGCGGCCACCCTCAAGCTGGCGGCAGTGGTTGCCGGCATTCGCGTTTTTGCCGCCTTGCTGGGTGCGGGTGGCGTAGCCGTGGCGGCCGCAACTGAGCTGGCGGCCGCCGGCATTCCCTTCCTGGCGGCGGTGGCCATCCTCCCCTTCGTGGCTGGCTTGGTCACTGGCGTGGGCTTCGGCTATGTCGGGCTGTCCTTTCCGATCATTCTGGGCCTGGCGCCGGCCGACGGCAGCTTCCCGCTGACGGCCATGGTAGCCTTGGCTGGGGCTTTCGGCTACGCCGGCATGATGCTGTCGCCGCTGCATGTCTGCATGGTCGTCACCGCCACGCATTTTGGGACCAGCCTACTGGCCACCATCCGACGTTTCGCTCTGCCGCTAATCCTTTTTGTGGTGGTGGCCATTGCTTACGTGGCCTTGCTGGCCCGTTTTAAGGGGTGATGCCGATGGCCTTCATTAAAGTTGAGAATTTACGCAAGGACTACCGCATCAGTCGGCGTAGCCGGGGGTTCTTGGGCTTGTTGGCCAACCTGGTTGCGCCGCGTTATACCGTCAAGCCAGCAGTCGACGGTATTGATTTTTCGATCGACAAGGGCGAGATGGTCGGCTTCATCGGCCCAAACGGCGCCGGCAAGTCGACCACGGTTAAAATTTTATCAGGCATTCTGCACCCGACCAGCGGTAGCGTGACAGTTGACGGTCTAGTGCCGTACCGCGAGCGCAAGCGGCATGTCCAGCGTATCGGCGTGGTGCTCGGGCAAAAATCCCAGCTGTGGTGGGATCTGCCGGTGTACGAGAGTTATGACATGCTGCGCTACATCTATAAAATCGACAAGGCCAGGTACCGCGCCAATCTTGCCATGGTGCAGGAACTGCTCGGCCTGGCGGAGTTTTTTGAACAGCCGGTGCGTCAACTCAGCCTGGGACAGCGCATGAAGGCCGACCTGGGTGCCGCCTTTTTGCATGATCCTGATATCTTGTTTTTGGACGAGCCGACCATCGGCCTCGATGTGGTGGCCAAGGAAAACGTCCGCAACTTCCTGGTACAGATGAACCGGGAGCGCGGTATCACCATGTTGTTTACCACCCACGATATGCAGGATATCGAAAAAACCTGCCGACGCATGATCATCATTGACCATGGCCGGAAGGTATACGATGGCTCCATCCGTGATATCCGCGCCATGTACTCCGGCGAGCGTGAACTGGTGGTTGAGTTGGCGGAGGAATGTCTGAACCTGGAGTTGGAGCATGCCAGGGTCGTGCATCAAGACGGCCGAGTCAAGCGAATAAAATTCCGCAACGCGGACATAGCGGTCCAGGATTTGATCGGCCACCTCAACCGGCATTACGCTATCGCCGACCTTGAGTTGCGGGATACGGAAATTGAGAGCATCATCCGGGAAATTTACCGGGACGGGGCGGTTCATAGTGCTGGCGTACGTTAATTATTTTTATCGTTGCTTTCGCAAGCACTTGGTGTACCGCTTCGACCATATCGTCGGGGTGCTTGGCACCATAATTCAGATATTTGTGTATGTTTCCATCTGGAAGGCGCTGTATGCCGGGCGGACTACGGTGGATGGGATCGACTTCCGGATGGTGGCCACCAACTTTGTGCTTTGCCTAGCAGGGTGTTGAAAAACGCGAATGCGGCTTTTCAACACTTCAAAAGCCGGTACAATTACGCAGCATAGCGCAAGCTATGCGAGGAATTGTTAAGGTTGTTGAGAAAGCAACCGGCTTTTTCAACAACCTGCTAGGCCTATCCAACGCCTTCTGGCTGGACGATTTCATCATGATGCGCAAGATCCGTAGCGGTGATATCGCCACCGAACTGCTCAAGCCGGTATCCTTTGGCGGGTTGGTACTGGCTGAGAATGCCGGCACCATCGCCTTCCGGCTGCTGGCCAACTTCCTGCCGGCTTTGCTTGTCTCGCTGCTTTATATTCGGATTCTGCCACCATCATCAGCCTTAAATTTGCTTCTGGCTGTAGCCAGTGCCGGCTTGGGTTTCCTGATTCTGTTCGGTATCAGCTATCTGGTGTCCTTGGCGTCGTTCTGGGTGGTCAATGTCTGGAGCATCTCGACCATCAAGAATGTATTCATCAATGTATTTTCCGGGCTGTTGATACCGATGTGGTTCATGCCCGAGCCGGTGCTGCGCGTAATACGTTGGACGCCGCTGGTTTCCATTTACCATTTTCCCATCAGCTTGTATTTGGGTGCTTTCGAGTCGGCCGTTGTCTGGCGCGGCTTCGGGTTGCAGCTCTTCTGGGCGCTGATAATTTTCAGCGCCGGCGCTGGTTTGTGGCGCAAGGCCGTCAAGCGCCTTGTAGTGCAGGGAGGTTGAGCCGTGGCATCGCTGGACGGAATCAAGGATAGGCTGACGTTGCTGGCTAGGTATGTGCGCCTGACTATGAAAAGCTGGTTTCAGTATCGCCTGGATGCGGTGTTGCGGTCGGGGGCGGTGTTTCTGCGCGAATCGGCCGGAATTATCGTAATCTATCTATCACTACGCCGTTTTGGCGACATCAATGGTTGGAACATGGCTGAGCTGCTTTTCCTATTCAGCTTCATCTTCCTCAGCTATGGGTTGTTTATCCTGCTGTTTACCGGTTTGCGGGACTTCGAGCAACTCATCCAGACCGGCCAATTCGACCGCTTCCTGTTGCGGCCCCGCAACCTGCTTGGCCAGGTGATAGTCTGGGATGCCGATTATTTCGCGGCCATCGGCCAAGGCGGACTAGGTCTTGTCTTGTTTATCGGGTCGGCGGCGCGCGTGGGCATCGACTGGTCCATTGGCAAGACGCTGGCCTGCGCCTGTTTCTTGGCTGGCGCTGTGCTTATTCAGGCTGCCATCTTCCTCTTGACCGCTTCCGCCAGCTTCTTCTTCGTAAAAACGGGCAATTTGCGCGAGATACTTTATTATAACGCTCGCAAATTCGCCGGCTATCCCATTAGTATCTTCCCAAAATTGATCCAGGCCGTCATGATCTACGTGGTACCGTTTGCCTTTATTAACTATTTTCCTAGCCAATATTTTTTGGGCAGGCCGGACATGGCGCAGTATTGGCGAGGCTTCCTGTACTTGTCACCCTTGGTTGGGCTTGGCTTGTTCGGTTTGGCCCTCCTGGCCTGGCGTCATGGTATAAATAATTATGCCAGCACGGGGACCTGAGAAGCGGCCACCGGTTTTTAGCCGAGCACTTCTTGTACGACCCGCAGCCAGTTACCGCCCATGATTTTGGCGATGTCGTCGGGTTGGTAGGATCGGTCCGGCAATCCGGCGGTGACGGTTGGCCAGGCGGCGCAATCCGCTAGGACCGTGAAGATAAGCATCTTTGAAGGAGGAGTACAATGGCCCCACGCATCGGAATTACGACTTTCCCAACCAGGCAGGCTGAGAATCGCTTCCATACCCTGAACGAAAATTATACCCGCGCGGTGCGTGCCGCCGGCGGGCTGCCCCTATTGCTGCCCTTCGACCTGATGGCGGAGGAGGCGGCCGACTGCGTGGCCGGCATTGATGGCTTACTGATCTCGGGCGGACCGGACATCTCGCCCTGGCAGTATGGCGAGGAGCCGTTGCCAGCGGTCAACCAGGTCTATGAAATGTATGACCATTCTGGCTTAGCTTTGTTTCAGGCGGCTGCCACCCGCCAGCTGCCGGTTTTCGGCGTGTGCCGCGGCTGCCAACTGGTTAATGTGGCACTCGGCGGCAGCCTATATCAGGACTTGCCTACCCAATGCCCGCAGGTCTTTGGACACCGACCTACTGACCAGCCGATGACTGAACTGTATCATGAAGTCCGAATCGTCGAAGCCGACTCGGTGATGGCCACCGTTTTTGGCCAGCCGACAATCCGTACCAATTCGATTCACCACCAAGCCATCAGTCGATTGGCCTCTGGTTTGCGCGTCACTGCTCAGGCTCGCGATGGCATTATCGAGGCAGTGCAGGGTATCGAGTCAGGCTGGTACTTGCATGCCGTGCAGTTTCATCCGGAAAGTTTGACCCGCGACTATCCGAAGTTTCTCGGCTTGTTTACTGATTTCGTAGCGGCGGCCAGGTTATTCGCCTCCGACAGCGGCCTGTCGGAGCAGTAAAATATAGCGGCCGCCCGGCAGATTGCCAGGCGGCCGCGCCGCGTCTGTTGAGACGCAGCCGTGGACGGGACGATGCGCGTGCATCGCCCGCTCACTTAGTAAGCGCTAGTGAAACCAGCGAAGGTCAGGAACTCATCCCACTGGGTGTCGACGCACAAGTCCAGCTGACTGTAGACCGTGGTATCGGATTTCAGGGTGATGGCGGCGCCGAAGGCCTTGTTCAGCCAGGTTGAGTCGCACCAATTGTTCAGCACTAGGTTCTGAACGATCAGGTTCTTGACGATAGTGGCTTTGTCCTTAACGGTCTGGGGCACTGCCGTACTGCCGAGGATCGCGTTCATATAACCCACGATATCCTTGGTGTAGCCAGAGAAATTGGGCAGGCTGGTGGCCAGACTGCGATAGGTGCTGCCAGCGACGCCAGAAGCGATAGCCGCGGCTGAGAAGTTGTGCAAGGCGGTGCCGAGCTGGCCAGCGTAAGCCAGGTTGACGGTGGAGAAGGTCACGTCACTCTGGGAAGCGTACCAGGTCTTGTAATAATCGAAGATGGCTTTGGTGGCCACGGCGCCGTCGGCGGCCGGGTTACTCTTCAGTACGGACAGGAACTTCCAGTCCCAACCGTCGCCGGGCTCGGTCTGCTCACTGGCGGCCATGTAACGGGCGAAGTTGCGGTACTGGTAGAAAATCTCACCGGTGGCCATCAGACAGGCGTCAAAGCCGACAGCTTCGAAGGGCTTGCCCAGAACCTGCAGGGCGTAATTCATGATCTGGCTCTGCTCGACTTCACTCAAGTGGTCGCCACCATCGGTGTCGTCCCAAGCCACGCCACGATCAACCGCGCCGCCATGATTCCAGTAGACCCACATGAATTTGTCGGCCGGGAAATTCAGTTCTGCCCAGTCGATGAAGTTCATCGCGGTTTGGGGATTACCCATGTTCGGCTCGCCGATATCGCGCAGCAAGGTAGCTTTCCCCTGCTCGATATAGTAGTAACCGTGGTTGCTGGCCATGTTGTCCCAGAGCACCACGATGTTCAAACCGAGGCTGGAACCGACGGCCTGCATCTCGAGGACGTCTTTGGCGCCGTAGGAAGCCAGGTTGTTGTCAGCGTCGAGGTAGACAAGGACGGTCCATTGCTTGTTCGGCTGGGGCAGGGTGATCTCGCCGCCCGGGGGGGGGGTGCCGGGTCCGGTAACCGAGACTGAGTAACCGCGGTTGGTCCCCTTCTTGTTGTTATAGGAATATACCTTTATGGTATAAGTTTTGGTCGAGGGCGCGGTGAAGGAAATCCGCGATCCATAGTCGCTGGATGATTTGTCATCATTGGTGGCTTTTTTGGAGCTGCCATCGTAGACATACAGGACGGTATCGGCCACGCCAAGTACCCAGGTTTCGATGACATAGGTCTGGCCGGCAACGGCGCTAAACTTTAGCCAATCGTTAGCATCGTCGTAGAAGTTATGTTCCTGAATCGAGCCGTCGCTGGCGATCAGCTTGGCTACGGACTGGGTGTCGTCGTTCTCGTAAGCATCGGGTGTGCTCAGATTAATGGCACGAACTGGACTGCGGTCAATTTCAGTTTTCTCGGCTTGGGTCGCCTCGCTATTAAGATCCGTAACAACAGGATTTGCGCAGGCTGCCAGAATAAAAGCCGCAGCGGCGAGTATAATGAGATACTTTTTCATTGAAGAAGTCTCCTGGTGGTTGGTGGTGGTGAACCTTTCCTCCATGGCGGATCGGCTCGACGAGCATTCCGGGGTGCTTGCCGTGCGACGAATTTTAATAACCCGGCGCGTAAATGGGATTATCCCCCTGTATTTTAATTGTGTCAATAAAATATTTGCATGATTTCAGAATTGCTATTTTGAGAATTGCCCTACAAGTGTTAGGTATTTTTGATCTAAACTCGCCGCAACGGACCAAACTGGTCAACGGGGTGGGTTTGGCAAACCTTGAGTTGAATTGTTCCTGGGTAGTTTGAATTTTACCATGTTACTATTGACAGTAACTAGTTGTCATGATACTGTTTCTATGCATAGAAACCGCGCTTGTCTAGCGAGCAATCATTATTATGGAGGAAAGCGATGAAAGATCCGGCAGTTGGAGTTCAGTTTGATGTTGAGACGACGCGCCATAGCGGCATGTTCGGGAATTACGGTGGGGCGTACGTGCCCGAGGTGCTGGCTGGCAAGCTAACCACTTTGGCGGCGACCTTTCGGGAGGCAATCGCTGACCCGGCCTTCCGCCGGGAACTGAAATATTACCTGCGTGACTTTGTCGGCCGACCTAGTCCGCTATACTTGGCGGAGCGTTTGTCGGCCGAGATCGGCGCGCGCATCTATTTGAAGCGCGAGGATTTAAACCATACCGGCGCGCACAAGATAAACAACACGGTTGGGCAAGCCTTGCTGGCCAAGCGCCTGGGCGCCAAAACATTGATCGCCGAGACCGGTGCTGGTCAGCATGGCGTGGCCACCGCGACGGTGGCGGCCTTGTTCGGCATGAAGTGCATCGTCTTCATGGGGTCGGAGGATGTCCGCCGCCAAGCGCCTAATGTCGAGCGCATGAAGCTGCTGGGTGCCGAACTAGTGACCACCGACGCCGGCACGGCTACCCTCAAGGACGCGGTGGACGCGGCATTGGGCTACTACATCCAGCATCCCGACGTTTTCTACTGCCTTGGCTCGGCGGTCGGCCCGCACCCTTATCCGTCAATCGTGCGCGAGTTCCAGTCGGTGATTGGGGCCGAGGCTAGAACCCAGATTCTGGAGGCTGAAGGTCGCCTACCGGATATCCTGTTGGCCTGCGTCGGCGGCGGCTCGAACGCCATCGGCCTGTTCTCGGCCTTCCTGGGTGATCCGGCGGTCGAGATGTTTGGCGCCGAGGGCGGCGGTACCGACGTGGCTGGCCGGCGCACCGCCGCTACCTTGACCTGCGGCAAGCCAACGGTCTTCCAGGGGACGTATTCCTACTGCCTGGTGGACGAACAGGGCCAACCGGTCGACGCCTATTCGGTTTCGGCGGGCTTGGACTATCCGGGTATCGGCCCTGAGCACGCCTACCTGAAGGATACTGGCCGCGTGCAGTACGCGCCGGTCATGGATGACCAGGCCATCGCGGCCTTCCGTCTGCTGTCGCGCAGCGAGGGCATTATCCCGGCCATCGAAAGTGCCCATGCTGTCGCCTTGGCCAGCCAGGTACTGCGCGGCACGGGCAAGCTGGCCATCATTAATTTGTCCGGGCGGGGCGACAAGGATATCGGCCGCTTCTGAGCGGATTGGCCGGCCGCGGTGTCGTTAGCGGCCGGCCGCCCAGACCGCCTGAAGGGCGCAGGCCGCCAGTAACAGGCGGAAACCGGCGTGGCGGTTCAATTCGTCATCGACGGCCGCTTCCGCCAGCACGGTAACGAGGCCGGTTTCCAGGCGGCTGGATTCGGCGATGTAGCGGCCGATGATGCCGCAGTCCTGGCCACTGGCGACGAAGTTTCGCAAAGCCTGGCTTAAGCGCTCCGAACCGCCGGGCAGTCCTTTGAGCTTCTCCAGCATGTCTTGCATGGTTTCTTCAGCGTCGTGGCACCAATCCGAATACAGTTGATAGAAGCCTTTCATGCCGGACAATAAGCCAGCTAGTGATAGAACTATCTCATCGAAGGCAAAGGGCGGCGGGTCGGATTTCTTGAGGACGGCGATCAAGGCCGTTACCGAGGCCGGGTTGCCGAGTATCTCCAAGGCGCTGGCGGCGCTGAGCATGATGCGAGCGGTCGGGTTCTCGGCCAGCAGCTGCTCGATGACCGAGCGGCTGGCTTCGTCGCCAAGGCTGGCTAAGGCGATCATGGCCGCGCTGCGTAGCATGGAGTCATCGGCTTGCAGGGCTAGGCGCAGGTCGGGCAGGGCCGGCGCGTAGGCGTGCTTGCCGAGGATGCGCGCTGCCAAGTAGGCGGTGGAGCCGGGATGGCGGCGCAGTTCGCCGTGCAGGGCGGTCAAGCCGGCGCTTGATAGCTTTTCTAGATTCTCAAGGGCCACCAGGGCTTCGATGCGCACGATGAAGCGCGGGCTGGACAGGTAAGGCAGCAGTTCCTTTTCGGCCACCGGCGAGCCGGAGTTGCCTATGGCGCGAATCAACTGGCAGGCCTCTTCGGGGTTGTGACTCCGATCCAGCTTTTCTAGGAGGTCAATAGCCCGTAGGTCACGCATGCTGAAAAGCACGCTCAGTGAACGGCGCAGTGGCGTCGCGCCCAGGCCTGGCAGCCTGGCCAAGCCTAGTAGGGTGGCGCTTAAGAGTAGACTGATAGCGCCGAACAATAAACGGTAGCTGGTTTGGGCCGGCAGGCCGATGGACTGCATGCCGTCCAGGAAAAAACCGCCGGTCAGGGAGCCGAGCGCACCGCCCAAACCCATGACCATAAAGTAGACAACAGCCAGGTCCATGGTCTGTTTCGGGCTGGTCAGTGAAAAAAAGTAGGTCTGGCCGGCATTTTCCTGTCCGGTAACGGCAAAGCCGACGGCGAAGTTGACCAAGGCCAGGAAAGCGACCAGGGGCAGGCCGTTGGCTAGAAGCGGGCTGACTAGCAGCGGCACCATGGTCAGCAAGGTGCCAGTTACAAAAAGGAAGTAAAGCGGCTTGGCTCCCAGCCGGTCCATCAGCTTGCGGGTCATGAAGCCCATTAAGACCGTGCCGAGATTGAAGCACAGCGTGTATACCATGATGAGGCTATCCGACTGGCCGTACAACATTCTGGCATGGGTAATAATAAAGGTACGGACGGTGCCGGCCGCGAAGCTCATTGGCAGGAACACGCCAATGAAGGCGCGCAGCTTCCGGTCGGCCAAGGCGCTGCGGATAGTGGCGGCCATCGAGGTTCCGGCGGCCGGCCGGTAGTCATGCGGCTCTGGCATGCTCAGCAAGATGAACGAGGCCAGCATACCGGTAACGATAGCCACCGAGAACATGGCGCCGAAGGCCCAGCCATCGCGTATCCAGCGCAAGGCGGCCACCGAGGCGGCGCTGGCGGCAATGGCCGTCAGACTGTTGGCTATCTGGATGTTTGAAAAGAACTGGCCGCGGTTTTTCTTGCCAGCCAGGTGGGCTAACAGAGGGTTGTTGCCGATGAGGCCGATACCACGGAAAATGTTGAAACCCAGGCTCCCGATCAGCAGTAGCGCCAGGCCGAGGCGGTTCCAGCCGGCCAGCATCAGGAGGGGGGAGAGGGCGGCTGGCACCATGCTCCAGTAGCGTATCAGCCACGACCAGCCAAATACCTTGATGATTGGCTGGTTCCGGATGGCCAGGCGCCCCAACGGCATGAAGAAATAGGTGATGAAATTGAGGGCTCCCAGCAGGCCGATGTAGGTACCGGAGGCTCCCAACATCATGGCGCACAACACCACCACGCTGCCGGACAGCAGCATGAAGGAAAAGGTATTCATGGCGGCGAACGCATAAAACCCGCCCCGGTGCCGCCCGGCCCGTCCGGAGGCTGCCGCTGTGGCCGGCGCTAAGTCCGTCGGTTCTTGTTTGAGCATGAGCTAATTATAGCCAGGACGGCCGCTCGCGTCACCTGTCGGGCGCGCTTGCTGCCAGGCCCGCCGGCGGGTGGCTACCATTCGCGCCGGGTCCATCAATCCCACCAGGTTTTACCGACATGATCCGGCTGGAAGGATGTGGTAATATGGCGGATGACCGCTCCGGTGCGCAGCTTGGGAGCGTATTTCCTCAGTTCTGCGGCTAGGATCGTGAGGGTGGTGCCGCTGGCCGAATCCTCGTCAAAGACCAGGATTTCGCCACGGTTGCTGGCGTCAGTAATGATTTTTATATCACACTCGGTGATGACTGGTCCGCTGTCGCGGCGCTTGAATAGGCTGAAGCGCACGAACCAGAGGGGGCAGTCCAGGTATTCGGCCAGCATCAGGCCGGCCATGATGGCGCCGTGGGCCGCACCCAGCGCCAGACTCGGCTGGCCTCGTGCCAGAACGCTGTCGGCCAGCGCCTTGACCTTGGACGGTTCAGCGCCGCGCCAGGTATATTTATCGGCCGTTGAGGTGTAGACGAATTTTTCGAGGCCGGCCGGCAGTTTGAGCAGAAAGCGGTCGGCGGCGGCTCCGAAACCGGCATCCAGCCGATATGCGCTTCTGGCCAGGCCGATGGCGTCGATGACGAGCCGCTCGACGCTAGCACGCAGACTGGCCGGGTAGCGGGCGGCCTTGCGGGGAGCCGTATTCAAATCGATGTATTCCGTCGGGTGTAGCGGCAAACCCAGCTCAACGCAAATGAGGTAGTTGAGTGCCACGTTGACGATGGCCGGGGCGTGGACATACAGTTCCACGGCTTTGTCCCAGGAAGCGGCGTCGCCTGGTGCTTCTTTCTTAGCCAGTAAAGCGACCAGGCTGCGGCAGCGTTCGATGGCCAGGCCATAGGGGAGCTCGAAATCCATGGCCGCCGGGGCTTCATCCCAGTCGGCGTACAGCAGGCGGTCGATCATGTCTGCAGCCTGGCGCGCAGGTTCTTGAGCGCTTCGCCGGCGCTGGGGTAGTCCGCGGCTACCAGCAAGGCGCGTAGCGGGGCAGTTAAGCTCGAGTCACCAAGTGGCCCAGCCGCGGCGATGAATTCGTCGGCCAGCTGGAGCGCAGCGGTGGAGTTGTTTTTGATGGCCACCGTCAGACGGTTAAATAGCCTGGTTTGCTGCGCAACCGAATCTGCCGGTCCCGGAGTTGGTAGACCCAGTTGGCGTTCGATGCCGGTAACCGTCTGGGCTAGCTCCTGCCTGAGGCGCGGTAACAAGGCGGCCGTGTCTGGTGCGTCGGGCTTGGCCAGTGCCGCTTCAAGTTCCAGCGCCAGTTGGTAGATTACCTTGGCCGACAGGTTGCCACTAATGCCTTTCAGAGCGTGGACGAGGCTGGCGGTTTCCGCCAGGGAATCGGCCGCGATAGACTGGGCGATGCGGTTGGCCATGTCGGCATACTTGGCGGCGAATTGACGCAGAGCTTTGTGCCAGCTGGACTGGTTGCCTAGGAAGCGGATCAGGCCTTCGGCGCTATCGATGCCGTGGATGCTGGTCTCAGCGGCATCCTGCACCGGGGCGCTCAACTTGCGTGGAGCAGGTGTCGGAGCGAGAGCTGCCGGCCTGAGTTGCAGTTTATCACCCAGATGCTTGCGCAAAAGCGCGCGTAGGCGGCCCTGGTCGATCGGCTTGGTCAGGAACTCGTCCATGCCGGCTTCCAGGCTCTTTTCGGATTCGCCTTTGAAGGCGCCGGCCGTCAGGGCGATGGCTGGAATGTGTCGGCCAGTCGTGCCTTCCTGTTGGCGAATTTCGCGCACCACCTCCAGGCCGCTCAGCTCGGGCATTTGGATATCCAGCAGCATGATGTCCGGTTGTTCCGCGACGGCCAAGGCTAGTGCGCTGCGTCCGTCGGTGGCTTCCAATATGCGCGCCTCCGGCAGGAATTCCTGGAGGACGATGCGAATGAGCTGCATGTTCAATTCGACATCCTCGGCCACCAGGACAAGCGGCGCGCCGTTAAATTGCTCAGAATCCAAGCCGCTGTTGGTTACCTGTTCCGGCCTGTCCGACTGGCCGGAAGCGATGTTGTCCAATAGGCGGCGCAATTGGTCGGCCTTGATCGGCTTGGTGAGGCTACCGGTCAATTGCCGCTTCTGCCACTGCGATAGGACGGCAAGCTCCTCGGGAGAATTAATCAGCATGATGACTGGCGTCCGCCCGCAAGCGGCGATGTGGCGCAGCAGGCGGAGGTTGCACACGCCAAGCGTCTCGAGTTGGTCGATGTCGGCCAGAATGGCGGTGTAGTCATGATGACCGGCTAGGTTGATAAGGGCTTGGTCAAAATTGGCCAGGCCGGAAAAATTGAATCCCAGATGGCGGCAATTTTTTTCGAGTATCGCCAGGCTGGTAGGGTTGGCATCGATGGCGATGATGTTGCCCCTGTTTTCGGTCTTTTCGGCATCACCCGGACTGCGGCGGTAAGCGGAGATAAAAGTAAATGAAAATTCCGATCCGATACCTTCCTGGCTGGTAAAATCGATGTTGCCACCCATTTTGGCCAGCAGTTTGTTGGAGATTACCAGACCAAGACCGGTGCCGCCGAATTTCCGGGTGGTGGAAGTATCGGCTTGCGAGAAGGCTTTGAAGAGACGGTCGCGCTGAAGGAGGCTGATACCAATGCCGGTATCGCGGATGGCAAAGCTGAAGCGTCCACTGCCTTCGTCGATGGCCACGAAAGTCAGTCGGATAACCACTTCGCCCCGCTCGGTGAATTTCAGGGCATTGCTCACCAGATTCACCACTACCTGCTTCAAGCGGACCGGGTCGATCAGCGCGAAGCGCGGCACATCCGGTTCGATGTCGATCATCAACTCCAGCTTCTTTTTGAGTGCGTGGTATTTGAGCAGGTCGACGGCCTTGACTGTAGTCTCGATCAAATCAGCCTCGAACAGTTCCAGGTCTAGCCGCCCGGCCTCGATCTTCGAAAAGTCAAGAATATCGTTGATGATGCCGAGCAGGGAATGGGCCGAGGTGCTGATATTGTCCAGGTAATGCTGCTGGTTGGCATCCAGGCGCGTTTTTTTGATGATGTCCGAGAAGCCGATGATGCCGTTCAGCGGCGTGCGAATCTCATGGCTCATGTTGGCCAGAAATTCCGACTTGGCCTGATTGGCCGCTTCGGCCGTTTCCTTGGCCGCCATCAGTTCGTCTTTGCCTTTCTCGATCTCGAGGGTGCGCTCGTGGACTTTCCGCTCTAGGTTCTGATTGATATCCTTGAGCTGGGCGCTGACCAGGTCGAGCTCGGCGTAGGCAGCCGATTGTTCGGTGACCAGAACGGAGAAGATGCCGACCACCATGGCCAGGAAGCCGTAGGTGATCAGCCAGACATAAGGCAGCTGCATGGTTAGGAAATAATATGCATCGTGGACAAAGCAGGCCAATAGCAGCAATAGCGCGCTGAAAATGGGCCAAAAATAGCGGCCGTTGTGCCGGCTCTTGTATTTGATGACCAAGAAAACCACCAATACCAATTCCGGGATGATGACAAAATTGAGGGCCTGCGAAAAGACGGCCAGCATGGATTGCTTGTCTGGCTGGAAGAATACCAGGGGCCAGGCGACCAAGCTGCTGATGATTACCAAGGCCCATAGCCAGTAAGCCTTCAGGTAGAGTTGGCCGAATTCGCGCACGAACATGATCAAGGCGGCCGGCATCAGAATCATGGTGGCCTTGGACAGCGCTTCCATGTGCAACTCGTCATAGGTGTCGTGGAAGATAACCATGTTGAAGTATGACAGGCAAAACAATAGGGCGAAAATGCCGAAGTATAAATATTTGCGCGTATTACCGCGGGCCGTAATGCTCAAAACGCAGAAGTAGATGGCAATGGCCAGCGAAAGGACGACAGCGCCTTGCAGCAGGTTGACGCCCAGGAAATTGCGTAGGAAAACGGCGAAGACCACGTCTGGCATGTCCGCGATGTACACCCGGTCCAGCGCCCAGTTTTCATAATGCGGATAAGCTTCTATAACCAGCTCGTTGATAGCTCCGTAGACCAGCCCATCGGGCGACAGGTAGGTGTAGGTTGCCAGACGAAGGCTAGAGTTGTATAAGCCTGGTTCATTGCGGCCGCGCTTGAGGATGGTCTTTCCGTTGAGATAGATGCGGACCGGGTATTCGAATAGGCCGGTATAGATGGCCAGTTCGTGCTCGCGGTTGTTTTCCGGTAGCAGGAAGCTGGTTTTGAAGGTGTACATGCGATCAGTCGGCCCAAGCCGCATTGGCAAGAAGCCGCCTCGGTACACGGACACGCCTGGTGTATCCAGCGTCATGTCTAGCCAGGCGCCGTCTACCCGTTCCGATTCAAGCAGCAACCAGCTCCCGAAATCCAGTTCGTCGACCACGTCCGTCGTCGGGCAGTTGCTGGGATTGCTGGGCTGGACCAACGTCGCTTGGCAAAAAGCGGCCTGCGAGCCTAGGCTGGCTACGAGCATCGCCAGAAGCAGGATTGGACTAGTTAGCCTCGCCGTCAACTGGCGGCTGGTTCTTGGCGAAGTTGTCATTCGCGGTACTGTGATCCGGTTCATTTTCAATGCTGCCTCTTTGCAATGGTTTTACGCCGGTCCGGGGGCTGGCGGAAGAGCCAGATACTTTAGGAGCAATTCATACAGCCTGACACGATCCAGCGGTTTGGGAAGAAAATCATCCATGCCGGCGCTTAGGCACTTCTCCGATTCGCCCTTGATGACGCCTGCCGACAGCGCGATGACCGGAACGTGCCGACCGCTGCCTTGCTCGGCCTGCCGGATGCTCCGGGCAACCTCCATGCCATTCATTTCAGGCATCTGGATATCCAGTAAGATGAGGTCTGGCTTTTCGGTCAGTGCAAGCGCCAGGGCGCGCCGGCCATCATGCGCCGGCAACAAGCGTGCGTCCGGCATAAAGCAGCCGAGCATCATCAGGATCAATTCCATATTGATATCGACATCTTCGGCTATCAGGATCAGCGGGTCGCCCTCCAGGGGGGGCAGGGAAGTTATCGCAGTGGAGGCTGGGAAAGTACAAGTTGGCAACACTGCTACCTGGCTGGAATCGGCCACGACTACTAAACCGGGGCTGTATGCCAGCTCGAGTGTGAAGGAAAAATTAGTACCCCTACCTGGTTGGCTTTCCAGGGTGATGTGGCCGCCCATTTTGTTGATCAGTTTGTTAGAAATAACCAGCCCCAGGCCGGTACCGCCAAATTTACGGGTGGTGGAAGCGTCGGCCTGGGAAAAGGCCTTGAACAGGCGGTTATGCTCGGCCTGGCTGATGCCGATACCGGTATCGCGAACCGAGAACGTGAATAGCCCCGTACCCTGGTCGGAGGCCGAAAGGCCAACCTTGATTACGACCTCGCCAGCCTCGGTGAACTTGAGGGCATTGCTGACCAGGTTTACCAGTACTTGCTTGAGCCTGACCGGATCGAAGACCACGCGGCGCGGAAGGTCTGGACCGAACTCGAGGCGCAGCTGCAGGTTCTTTTTCAGGGCCAAGTAGCGCAGGATGTCGGCCGCCTTCTCGACCGTTTCCGGCAGATCAGCGTCGATCAGTTCCAGCTCTAGCTTGCCGGCTTCGATTTTCGAGAAGTCGAGGATGTCGTTGATGATACCCAGCAAGGAGTGAGCGGAGCTGCTGATGTTTTCCAGGTACTGATGCTGATTCTGCCGTAATGTCGTACTGCGCAGCAGATCGGAGAAACCGATGATGCCATTTAGAGGCGTCCGGATTTCGTGGCTCATATTTGCCAGGAATTCGGATTTTGCCCGATTGGCGGTCTCGGCATTCTCTTTAGCGGCCTGCAAGGCGTCGTTGGTGCGCTCGATTTCGGTCGTCCGTTCATGGACCTTGTTCTCGAGATGCAGGTTCATGTCGGTGAGTGCAGTGGTCACTAGGCTTAGTTCGCGATAGGCTGACTGGAACTTTCTGGCAATGGCGATGCCCTGGGCGAAGAAGAACAGGAAAAACCCCAGCGAGAGCATTTTGCCGTTATGGAGCAGTCCGTTGGTGTTGAGGATGTCGTTGATGGCGGTGATCAGCGGAAACAGATAGCCACCCAGCACAAAGGTTGAATTGGGCAGACGGTGGCGGAAGGCCTTGATGATCACGAAGAGCTGGAAGAAAATGAACAGCATGATGAACACGTTGGCCAGTAGCTTGGCGAGGGAGTTGCCGGTCGGAGACAGATAAAAGCTGGCGATGAGCGCGAGGGCTAAAAGCAGGTTGACCATGACCAGGGATCGGCCGATCAGGGTCAGCCGCCGGGTCATGATGGGGCTGAACATAATGGCGGCGTACGAGAAGTAGGCGAACATGATTAGTGAAAGGCTTAGATTCCAGAAGAATTTGGTAGCCGGATAGCCGAGGCGTCGGATGACCCAAAAGGGCAGCAGATTGGTGCCGAGGTCGGAAAAGCCCTGCTCGTAGGCGCTGAACATCTGGTAAATGCAGACCGCGATGCAAAACAGCGCGAAGTAGAGGGTTGATTTGTCGTTCTGGCGGAACAGGAATAAAAAGAGATGGTAGAGCGCCATGACGACCAGGCTGCCAATGAAAACCGCCTCCTTAAGGGCGGTATTCTCAAAGCGTCGGATCATGTTCTGGTAATTACCCAGCAGCGGCACCCTGGCTAGGCTTTCTACCTGTAGGGTGACGATATGGGCCGTACGCGGCGCGAAGGGAATCAGCCGGCGGGCGTAGAGACCGTCGCTGTCCTCGGCCAGGAGCTGGTCGTCGAGCCAAAGACGGTAGCGGCCGAAATGTAGGCCGAATAAGTCGAGTGCCAGGAAATCCTGACCAGGCGACAGCTTGAGGGCCAGGCGGTAGGTGCCTTTGCCACCCTCCGGTTTGAGTATCGGGCGCTGTATGCCATTGACGGTTTCGTTAAAGACCGGGACTCGGCTGGCCTGCAGATCGCCGAGCTGAACCTGCCGAAAGTCGGCTGGGGTCAGCAGGCGCCCCGGGTAATACGACCAGTCGCCGGCTAGTTCCAGATTCGTGGCCTGGATGGTCCCTAGTTGGCTAAAATCCAGCTGGCCGTTGTGGGCTACCAGGTCGGCCGGCAGTCTCAGATTGTTCGCGTCAGGGCCGGGGAAGTCGATTAGCAGCTGGCGGAAGCCTCCCAAGGCCAACAAGGCTAGGGCGATGAGTAGCCCGAAAGCCAGGAGCTTGAGAGTGCGATGCTTGGTCGTGTTCATTCCGGCTCCTTGCGTTCCGGGCAAGCCGGTAGGCTGCCGGAGTCGTGACGCGGAACAGAGGGTCTATCCGTCACTGTCGCTTTTTTCGACGATTTTGTCAAATTTGGGTGGATGAATTTCTATTGAAGGCCAGCAGTGTTGGGCTATCAGGCTCTGTCGCCATCTCCGACTCGGGCCAGCGCGCCGCAGCTACTCGTTGCCGGAAGCTGTCCAGCCTGACCGCTACCATATTTCCAGCCGGCGACGGGAACTCTAGGCTGGAGCATTGCAGGGCCTGCCAAGGCAGCTCGAGGTTATGGCGGTCTGCCTCGGTCAACCGGCCTTCAGCGAAGCGCAGGAAACAGCCGTCATCCAGGCCGTATAACTTGTCGCCCACCAGGGGGTAGCCCAGTGAGAGGAGCGTAGCCCGGATTTGATGGGTGCGGCCGGTGTCCAGGCTGGCTTGCACCAGGCTGCGCCAGCCATTAACGTCCTGCCAGGCTTCCAGGCCCAGCAGGCGAGTGGAACAACGTTCCTGCCGCAGATGGCCTGGTTTCTGGCTGGTGAAACATCGCTTCTTTCGTACCTGGCTGGAGGAATCCGAGGCTAGCCAACCGGCCGCCAGCCGGGTTTGCCCTAGCGGGAAATGGCCATATACCAAGGCCAGGTAGTCTTTACTGATGTTCCCGGCCGCCTGACTGGCCTGCAGCTGGCGGGCCGCCTCAGCCGTCTTGGCCACCAGCACCAGGCCGCTGGTCTCGCGGTCCAGCCGGGTGATACAGTGAACGCCGCTGTACACCTGGCGCAGCAGGTACCAGAGGCTGTGTGCGAAGTAGCGGCCGGCGGGGTGGATGGGCAGCAGCGGCGGCTTGTCGACCACCAGGCAGGCTTCGTCTTCGTATTCCAGGCGCCACTCCCGGTCTACCGGCGGCTCGGCCTGGGCTGGAGGCGTGAAGCCGATGACGTCGCCGGCTTGCAAGATTAGGTCGCTGTCGGCTACCTGGCCGTTGTGGGTCAGGCAACCTTCCTGGATGAAGGCCAGCCACTGGAGGCGGTCGCCGTAGGTGAAGCGGCCGGTCAGCCAGTCGGCCAGGGACAGCCCTGCCGCGCCGGGCGGCACAACGCTGGACATGACGCGGACTGGCTGGATGGATGCTTCATCGCCGGGCAGGAGGCCCGACGTTCGGCGGTTGGAACGGCGGGCGGCCATACCGGCCTAGAGTGGTTTGACCGGCTGGCAGATGTCGACGATGAACTTGTGCTCCGGGTGCTGTTCATGGTCGTTCAGGTATATTTCGTAGCACATGCGGTCGTCCGGCTGCCAGCCGGAACTGGGTAGCCACTCGCCCATCAAGGCATCCCAGGCGGCGCCGAATTCCGACTGGTCGAGGGTGAAGTGGCCGACCGCGAACTTGCCGCCCGGGACGGTCATCAGACCGATATCGCCGTCGACGCTCGTGCCCGGCGGCACTGAGACGCAGGCGCTGGAGCGGCGCTTGCTCTCCGGGGTGGTGTCCGGGTCGTCGTGGTAGATGCCTAGTATTTTGGTATGCTGGTTGAACAGGCCGCGCGGGCCGGCCCAGCGGCTGACGCGCTCGAAAGCCTCGCCGATGCCGTTGTAGGGGCCGATGTGGCGGGCGTAGGCCACGGTCAGTTCCGGCAGTTCCTTGATTTCGACGCTGTAGTCGAGCTTCTTCATGGGTTCCCTCCTGGATGAATGTAACATAGCTTTATCATACAGGTTACCGTCCACCCTGGCTTGCCGCGGGTTGCCGGGCGCTTGATCCTGCTTGCTGTCGCTTTGACTTTGGTTGCCGCGGCGCCACTGGCTGGCCGAGACGCCGTAGTAGTCTTTGAACTGGCGGGCAAAGACGCTGGAACCGGAGAAGCCGCAGCCCAGGGCGATGTCGCTGATGCTCTGGTCGGGATTGTTGCGCAGACGTCCGGCGGCCTGCGCCAGACGGTGGCGGCGCACGAATTCGGCCGGCGTCTCGCCGGTATAGGCCTGGAACAGGCGGTGAAAGTGGAAGCGGCTGAAGTTGGCCGCGTCGGCCAGGGCGGTAAGCTCAAAATCGTCCTGATAGTTATTGTAGACGAAGTCGATGGCCCGGTTGATTCTGGCCTCGTATTCCTTGCGCAAATAATCTTCCCGGCTTACCATGGAAAACAGTATGCCGACTGATAGCGTTTTTGGCAAGGCGCAGGTTCGGCGGCGGCGTGGAGGCGCGTATGAGCGGTGCGATGATTAACCAAACCCTGATATTCGCGCTTATCGGCGCTGCCCTCTTGCTGTTTGTGCTGGGACGGCCGCGCTACGATCTGGTCGCCCTGCTGGTGCTCGGCAGTCTGGTCCTGACCGGACTGGTGCCCGGTGAGGAAGCCTTCTCAGGCTTCGCCAACCCGGCGGTCATCAGCGTGGCCGCCATCCTGATTGTGAGCGAAGGCTTGCGCCGATCCGGTTTTGTCGACTACGCCAGCCGCTGGATTCTCAAGTTGCGCGGCGGCTTGAACGTGCAAATTCTGGTGCTCTCCGTCTTGGTCGGCACCGTATCGGCTTTCATGAACAATATCGGCGCCTTGGCCATTTTCATGCCGGTGGCCTTGCACAGCGCCGGTAAGCGCGATTTTCCGGCCTCGGCCATTCTGATGCCCATGGCTTTCGCCTCCTTGCTGGGTGGCATGACCACGCTCATCGGCACGCCGCCCAACATGATCGTCTCGTCGTTCCGGATCGATGCCAGTGGCCAGCCGTTTAGTCTGTTTTCCTTCGCCCCGGTGGGCATCGGTGTGGCGCTGGCCGGGATATTGTTCGTTACCCTGATCGGCTGGCGTCTGCTGCCGCGTCGCCAGGGCGCAGTTGCGGGCGATAAGACGGTGACCGGTAATTTCAAGGCCTATCTTTCCGAAGTGCAGGTTCTGCCTGGCTCGGCTTTGGCTGGAAAGACCCTGGGCGATGTGGCGCACCTGGGTGAGTGCCGGGTATCGGTGGTGGGGCATGTCGGGTCCGGCGATGCGGCGGCTGGCAGCGGTCGTCTGGCGGCCGTGCCGCTGCTTGGCCGTTTCCTGACCGGGCTGCTCGGCGCGAAGCGGCGCCTGCCGGACAGGAAGCGCCAGCTGACGCCGCCTTCGTCCGAGCAGAGGATCACGGCTGGGGACATCCTGGTAATCGAGATCGCCGCCGCCGATATTGGCGGCTTTTTGCGCAAGAGCGGCACCCTGTTGCCAGACTTGTCTGGGGTCGGTTCGCCGGCTGGCGGTGGGCGGGCGACCGAGGACGCGGAACGGACGGTCGAGGCGGTGGTATTGCCCGATTCGGCCCTGGCCGGCAAGACGGCCGCCGAATTGCGATTGCGTGCCCGTTATGGTGTCTCGCTGGTGGCCGTCGCCCGCCAGAGCCAGCCGGAATTGCGGCGCATCGGCCGAACTACCCTGCGGCCCGGCGACGTCCTGTTGCTGAAAGGCCGGGCCGACATGCTGGGCGACCGCCTGGCAGCCATGGGCTGCCTGCCGCTGGCCGACCACCAGCTGTCGGCCAAACCGCCGCGCGCCATGTTGCCGGCGCTGACGATTTTCGCCGCTGCCTTGGCACTGGTGCTGACGGGTGTGTTGCCGGCTCACGTGGCCTTCAGCTTGGCGGCCGCAGCCATGGCCCTAGCCGGCATCATCCCGCCGCGCGAGCTGTACCAAGCGGTGGATTGGCCGGTCATCATCCTGCTTGGCGCCATGCTGCCGCTCGGTACGGCCCTGGAAACCAGCGGCGCCGGCGCTACCCTGGCCGGCTTGGTCTTGCGCCTCGGCTCGGCCTGGCCGGCCTGGACCATCCTGGGGCTCCTGCTGTTGGCTACCATGTTACTCTCGGCGGTGATCAACAATGCTGCTACGGTGGTGCTGATGGCCCCGGTTGGCATCAGCATCGCCCACGGCCTGGGCGTTTCGGTCGATCCCTTCCTCATGGCCATCGTGGTGGGCGCTTCAGCTTCCTTCCTAACGCCGATCGCCCACCAGTCGAATACCCTGGTGATGGGTCCGGGCGGTTATGCCTTCGGCGACTATGTCCGCCTGGGCTTGCCGCTGTCGCTGCTGACGCTGGCGGTGGCGGTGCCGTTGATTATGTTTTTCTGGCCGCTGTAAGAGGCGTCACTCGGGCAGTCTTTAGTTGCTCAGGCTTCCAGCTGCCGCAAGAGCTGCGCCATTTCGATGGCCGCCAGGGCGGCGTCCCAACCCTTGTTGCCGGCCTTGCTGCCGGCGCGCTCGATGGCCTGTTCCAGGCTGTCGGTGGTCAGCACGCCGAAGATGACTGGCTTGCCCGTGGCTTGGCCGGCCGCGGCGACGCCCTTGGCGCATTCGGCGCAGACGTAGTCGAAGTGTGGCGTCGCGCCGCGGATGACCGCGCCAAGGCAGATGACGGCGTCGATATCCGGGCGGGCGGCCAGCCTGGCGGCCACCAAGGGTAGTTCAAAAGCGCCGGGCACCCAGGCTAGGCTGAGGCCGGCCTCGTCCAGGCCGTGGCGCTTGAGGGCGTCGCGGGCGCCACCCACCAGGCGGCTGACCACGAAATCGTTGAAGCGGGCGGCGACAATGGCGACGCGCAAGCCGCTGGCATCCAGGTGTCCTTCATAGTTGGTCATGGTGTCATCCTTTCAGTCATCAGGCCGACCTGGTCGGCCGGTGGTTCGTTCGCGTCCAGCCGATGGGCCATGCGGACTTGCTTGGTGCGTAGGTAGCGCTGATTGTGGGCATTCGGCTCGATGGTCAGGGCGACCCGTTCGCAGACCTCGACGCCGTAGCCGGTCAGGCCGGCCAACTTGGCTGGATTGTTGGTCAGCAGGCGCAGCCGGCCTACGCCCAGGTCCTTGAGAATTTGGACGCCGACATGGTAGTCGCGCCCGTCGGCCGGGAAGCCGAGCCGCAGGTTGGCTTCGACCGTATCCAAGCCGGCATCCTGTAGGGCATAAGCCCGCAGCTTGTTGACCAGGCCGATGCCGCGGCCTTCCTGGCGCAAGTAGACCAGAACACCGCGGCCGGCGGCGGCGATGCGGGCTAGGGCCGCGTCGTACTGTTCGCCGCAGTCGCAACGCCGCGAGCCGAGGGCGTCGCCGGTCAGGCACTCCGAATGTACCCGGCAGAGTACCGGCGCGCCATCGTCGACCTTCCCAAGCACCAGGGCGACATGTTCCAGCCCGCTGTGCAGTTCCCGGTAGCCGTACAGCCGGAATTGGCCGTGTCTGGTGGGCAGGGTAGTGACGGCGGCGCGCTCGACTAACTTTTCATGACGCCGCCGCCAGCGTACTAGGTCGGCAATGCAGACCAGCGGCAGCTGGTGGGCGGCGGCAAACAGCTCCAGTTCCGGCAAGCGGGCCATGCTGCCGTCCAGGTTCATGATCTCGCAGATGACTCCGGCCGGGCTGGTCGCTGGAGTGGTTGCCTGGTCAGCCTGGTCGGCGCTGGCCAGGCGAGCCAAGTCGACGGCGGCCTCGGTGTGCCCCGCTCGGGTCAGGACGCCGCCCGCCCTGGCGGCCAGCGGGAAGACATGTCCGGGCCGGCGAAAATCCTCCGGGCGACTGGCTGGGTCAAGCAAGGCGCGGATGGTAGCCGCTCGGTCGGAGGCCGAGATGCCCGTGGTGCAGGAACAGTGGTCGGTCGACACCGCGAAGGCCGTGCCCTGCGGGTCGCTGTTGGCGGCCACCATCTGGCCCAGCCCTAGCTCGGCCAACCGGCCGGCTTCCATTGGCATGCAGATCAGGCCCCGGCCGTGCAAGGCCATGAAGTTGACCGACGCCGCGTCGGCAAAGCGGGCGTCCATCACCAGATCGCCTTCGTTCTCGCGGTCTTCATTGTCGACCACTACGATCATGCCGCCCCGGCGCAGTGCCTGGATGGCCTGGTCAATTGTATCCATACGAGCTCCCCGGCTGGTAAACATCGGCCGATAATAGCCGCTTCAGGCGTAATGTTTTATTTTCATCACAGGCTAATAGCCGGTCGGCGTACTTGGCCATCAGGTCGCATTCCAGGTTCACCGCCTGACCGGGGCGGCACTCGGACAGGGTGGAATTGGCCAGGCTATGCGGTATCAGGGAGACGCTGAAGCCATCGGCGTTCAGCGCGCAGATCGTCAGGCTAACGCCGTCGATGGACACTGACCCCTTAAGCGCGATGTAGCGCAGCAGTTCCGGCGGGCAGCTGAATTCGAAAACCACGGCGCTGCCATCTGGCCGTCGCCGGCGCAACTGCGCCAGTCCGTCGACGTGACCCGAAACCAGGTGCCCGCCTAATCGGTCACTCAGGCGCAGCGCCCGTTCCAGGTTGACCACGTGTCCAGGCGCCAGGCTGCCCAAGCCGCTACTGGCCAGCGTTTCGGCCATGACGTCGGCCGAAAAGCCGCCCTGGTCGAGCGCGGTGACGGTCAGGCAGACGCCGTCGACGGCGATGCTGTCGCCAACCTTGCTGCCAACCAGGACAGTCTGCGCGCTGATTTCCAGGCCGACGCCGCCGGCATGGCGTCGGACGGCGCGAACCCGGCCGACTTCTTCGATCAATCCGGTAAACATGCCGTTCCCTCCATTACAATATCTTCACCGATTCTTTCCACCCTCATGTCTTGCAGCCGCAGGGCTTTCCCTAGCTCCAGGTAGCCCGCGCCGCCGACCGCGCCGGTGCTGCGCTGGCCGCCGATTATCAGGGGCGCGTAGTAGCAGCGCACGCTGTCCACCACCCCCGCCGACAAGGCCGACCAGGCCAATTCGGCGCCGGCCTCGATCAGAACGCTGTCGATGCCTTCAGCTCCCAAGAGGGGCAGTAGCCGCCGCAGGTCGGGTCGGCCCTGGCGGTCGGCCGGCAGTTCGACGACGCGCAGGCCTAGGCGTTCCAGGCCGCGGCGTTCCGGTTCCGGCGGCTGGGGCGCGCAGACTACCCAGACCGGTTGCTGGCGGGCACTGCGCGCCACTTGGCTGTCTGGCGGTAGGCGTAAACCGCTGTCCAGGATAACGCGCAGGGGCTGGGCCGGCGGCGGCGGCGTCCAATCAGCCGGCAACCAGCCTTCCGGCCAGGTCATAGCCACGGGCAGGTCGCGGACGTTGAGCCGGGGGTCGTCGGCCAGCACGGTGCCGATACCGGCCAGCACGGCCGCGTGGCTGGCGCGCAGCCGATGCACGTCGCGGCGCGAATCCTGGCCACTGATCCAGCGCGACTGTCCGCCGGCGGTAGCGATGCGTCCGTCCAGCGACAGGGCAGACTTGAGCAGCACGTAAGGTTGCTGGGTGCGGATGTATTTGAAGAAGACTCGATTGAGCCGCTGGCAGTCAGCGGCCAGGAGGCCGCTCTCCACCGCAATGCCGGCGGCGCGCAGCCGGGCCAGGCCGCCGCCAGCCACGGCTGGATTCGGGTCAAGGCCACCGACCACCACCCGGCTGATACGCTGGTCGATGATCAAGTTGGTGCAGGGCGGTGTTTGGCCCTGATGGCAGCAGGGTTCCAGATTGACGTACAGGCTGCTGCCGGACAGGTTAGCGTACCCCCTGGACCGGGCATCGGCCACGGCCTCGACTTCGGCGTGCGGCCCGCCGCAGCGGCGGTGCCATCCGCGGCCCAGGACCACGCCGTCTCGGGCAATGACTGCGCCAACCAACGGGTTGGGCCGGACGTGCCCGGCGCCTAGTTCGGCCAGGGCCAGGGCCTGCCGTAAGCAGGCTTCGTCAAATTCGGCCGCTTGGCGCGCTAGGTTGGACATAAAAAAACCCCCTGAAGGCCAGGCTCCAGGGGGTAGAGTGATCCGGTAACGGCGGGCGGCCGCAGCGGTAACCGACAACCCAATCAGGGGATCAGTCTCCGTCTCCGGACGGGTAGTCCGGTTTTGCGGCCGCCTCGGAACCTAGTGGCTCCGGGCCGAAAGGGGTATCTTCTCTCATCCAGACTTTACTGTCGGCTCCGGAGTCTCACCGGATCATGCCTTACGGCTCGCGGGCTGTACCGCCGGTGGGGAATCGCGCCCCGCCCTGAAGATAGCTTGCTGTGGCTTCCTGCGAAGCCGGCCGTATGCTAGCAAGCCAGGCCTGGCGTGTCAATGGTGCGCATTGACTCATAATTAATCTAGCCGAAAAAAAGTGGTTGACTCATAAGTAAAATCTAGCCCTGTGAGTAGACTCTACCATGGGGTGATTTATGGAGATGACCATGAAAACCCGAAAAGAACTGAC
>Ga0209518_1000636_pt1 | contig 43579 bp, 65 predicted proteins | sample RifGroB1_FD_183993 | JGI IMG/M metagenome (GOLD analysis project Ga0209518, IMG submission 183993) | Groundwater microbial communities from Rifle, Colorado, USA - Groundwater B1 (SPAdes) (version 2) | ecosystem: Environmental > Aquatic > Deep subsurface > Groundwater | place: Rifle, Colorado...
GAGAACGGCACGTTCGAGCCTGAGAAGGTCGTGCGCCTGCCTAACGGCCAAGCCAAGGTGGAGGTGGGCCGCTCGAACTTCGTGGACGCGACCGAACTCTGCGAGATGATCCGCCAGGTGGTGAGGGAGGAGCTGCAGGCGTGGAAGGGGTGAACCGCAGGGGATTCTTCAAGGCTCTAGGCGCCCTTGTGGCCGCTCCCGTGGCCTGGAAGCTGGCACCGAAAGAGGAGACGCGGGACTTCACAGGCGTAAAGGCTCGTGGCGAGACAAAGGCTTTCGCAAGCTTCGACACGTCCACCATCCCTGCCAACGCGACGATTACGGGGGTAGCCGTCTGGAACCATACGAACATCCCTTACGTGATCGTGACATGGTATGACGCCAAAGGGGGCCGCGCCGTGGCCGATGTGCGTCAGGTGAACGCATGAACCCTCTGCACTGGCATGACCTGGTAACGGCGACCTGGCTGGGCTTCGCCGGCCACTTCACGCCGGTAGCCAGGTACTTCCATGCCCACCCCGGTAACGGTGAGCCGCACGAGCATCCCGAGCACTGGCGCCTGGAGGAGAAGATTCAGGAGCGCGAGCGGGAGGCGGCTAAGGCCGGATGAACCAGCGCCTGCCGCTTGAGCAGCTAGAGCTTGTCCCCAAAGTCTCTGAGGATGAGGAGAACTCTGCCTGTCTGCGCGTGGCCGAACGCCTGGCCGACGAGCTCTACGACGAGATCAAGCGGCTGTGGCCGGATTACACGATCAGCCCCGGCATCAAGCTCAAGCCCTTCGAGTGGCTCAACCGGATGCTGGTGTTTATCGTCCAGGGCTGGCCCGAGGACGAGATGATGCGAATCCAGGTGGTCGAACTCCTGTTGAGGGACGACTACATTGAGGGCTGGCGCCAAGGGGTGTTCCCGACCATCCCCGTCAAGCCTTGGATACTGCTCTACCCCATCCCGCGCATCTTCGAGGACATCCGCGTCAAGTTCGCACGGCTCTACAGGGAGCGGGAGCGCAAGGACGGCGAGGAGTACGGAGAAGGCTATCTATGACAGAAGTGAGTCAGACCCTGAACGGAGTATCCGCCAGTGCCTAGCCTCCTCGACCGGGTAGCGGACTTTCTGGACCCTCTCATTGAGAGGGCCCAGAAGTACCTTGTCCGTGACCCTGAGACGGGGAAGATGGTGACACCCGAGGAGTTGGAGTTTCAGACGGCCGTGCGTGCCGAGATGCGCCGTCAGCAAGCCGAGAAGGAGCGCCTGAAAGCTTCCAGGCTCGGCCCCGCCGGCCGCACCTTCGAGCAGGTGACCGGCACGGACGCCGAGATGGACTGGTACAGGGAGCAGGCCCGCCAGCGTGAGGCGGCACAGGCGGGACGGGACATCTTCCGGGGCGTGTCCGGTATGGCCCAGGGCATCGCGCAGGCAGGCGGGGCCATAGGTGACCTCAGTTCACAGGTAGCGCCGATGGTCGAGAGCGCCAGAGAAGCTGACCGCGTGGCGCTCGAGGAAGGTAGGCCCGCGTCCCAGGAGCGCTTGCTGGAGTTGCAGCTTCGCCACGAGGCCGGGGGGCTTGAGACCGCATCGCCCGAGTGGCAGGAACTGGCCGGCCTGGTGAGGCAGGGGCGCAGGGAGACACAACTAGGGGCGCAGCAACGCCAGTTCGACGCCTTCGTCCAGGCTATCCAGGAGAAGCAGCCCGACCTAGACCTCGCGGGTGCTGCCAGGATTGCGCGTGCCCGCTTGGAGGCTTCGGGTGGCGACTTGTCCAAAGCTCTCGGTACGTTCGAGGAAGCCTATCGCAACCTCTACGAGCGCTCGGACCCGTTCCTGACCGCTGCCCTTCCTATCGCGGCTGGAGCGCCGCTGGTGGGCGGTGGCCTCGCCGCGAACCTCCTGGGCAGAGGCAGTCTCGGCCTGGGCCGTTACTTGGCGTCAAGCGTTGCAGCCGAGGCGGGCGGCTATGCTGGAGCCGCTGGTGCTAGGGAGATAGGCGCACCTCCTATCGCCGGGGCGCTCCTGGGCGGGCTCACAGGCGGTGTGGCTGGGGCCATAGCCCCGACACCCGGACAGGTAGGCCGGACAGCCGCACGCCGGATAAGCGAGGCCGCCCCTGGGATAGCGGCCGCGGCGGACGTGCCGGGCATCGGCCCAAGACTCACCAGCCCTACACCCCAGGTGGCGGGGCGCCCACGTAAGCCTGCTCCGGCAGCCTCAGTTGTCCCCGAGTCCGCGCTTCCGTCTCCTTCCGCCGCTCGGGGCGCATCTACCGCTGAGGTGGCGGCTGGCCAAGCTCAGCCGCCCGCCGGGGCAGTACCTCCGGCCGGTACAGGAGGGACGGGCCCACCCTCGGTGCCGCCGGGGGGTCGGATTAAGCCACCGCCTGACCCAGCCCGCGCCCTTGATGGCGTTATCCCCGGTGAGTCCGTGCCCGATGCCGCTTTCCGGCAGTACGAGGGTGGTATCGAGACGGCGGCGCGTATCGAGCGCCTGAACCTTGGCGAAGGAGTACAGAAGCTCCGGCAGGCAGGCGTATCTCCCGGCACGAAGACCCCCGAAGTCGAAGCCCTCTACAAAGCACTACACGGCGAGGGGCAGGCACCCGAAGGACTGGCCGGGGTGTTTGATGACCTCAAGACACTACTGGCTCAAGAGGAAGCGATGACGCTGGACTTTGACCCAAAGTTCCAGCTACACCCCGACTACTTCCCCCGCTTCTGGCAAGAGCCGAAGGTGACGAGACCCGGACCCGCTGGTCTTGGTGGCAAGCCCGCTTTTGTCAAGGCTCGTGTGGATGCGACATTCAGTGAGCTTCTCGACGCCGGCTACAAGCCGCGCACCTGGAACCCTTACGAGATGGTATCGCTCAGGCGGATGGCCGGGGCCGAATACCGCGAGCAAGGACGCCTCCTTGGCATCCTCAAAGGCGAAGGCTTGGTTTCCGATGTGGTCGGCCCGCTGCCTGATGGCTGGCGCATCCCCGACGTTACCGGGGCAGTCTTTCAGCCCAAGCCTTACGTCGACGCCGGCGGGGCGATCCGGTTCACCCCGCCTAAGATGGTGCCTAACGGCGTTGCCAATGTCCTTGAGCAGATGTTTGGCCGCAAACTGAGCTGGGGCACGGTCGGCCCGGTCGATGTTCACGGGGTGGTTTCTTCCACCTTCAACGCAGCCAAGCGCACAAAGCTACTTGGTTCATTCTTCCAGCAAGCCGACTTCGCGAACCGCACGGGTTTTAGCTCGATGGGCGCGGCGCTGAATGACCTCGCTCACGGTAAGCCTGTAAGCGCTGTCAAGAACACCGTCCGCCTGCCGAAGTCGATAGGTGAGCTTATCGGGGCCAACCTCAGTCCAACATGGCGCCAGAACCTCAAGCGCACGTTGACCTCGAATGTCCCGGTGGTGAAGGAGCGGCCCGGTCTGACCTGGAACCTCATATCGAAGCAGGGACTATCGACCGGCGACGTGAGCGCGTTCAACAAGACCATGCGCGATTCCTTGCTGGAAGCTAGCAAAGATGCCACGGCCGGCCGCGCTCGCGGTGTTGTGAATCGTATCAACGGTGCGATGGAGCGCGGGCTGTTCGAGGGTGTCTACCCCCAGGCTCAGAAGAACGCCGTTCAGAACTTCATCGCCCCAGCGCTTGTAAGGGCGCACCCCGAGTGGACTGACGCGCAATTGGCCGCGTCTATCGCGGTCGAGGCGAACAAGATGTTCTCCTCGCTGCCGCGCTCGCAGTCCGCGTTGCGGCACATCAACCGCAACCTGACCGAAGTGGCGCGGATGGCGATCTTCAGCACGAACGAAACTGAGTCGTTTCTAAAGGCAACGGGTAGCACGTTCATAGGGCCGAACCGGCAGCTCTGGGCGCAATACTGGGCAGGCGGGGTCGTATTCCTGGCGGCGACTGCCGAAGTCATGCATTACGCGGTAACAGGCGAGCCGTTGCCTCACGACCGGCTCTCTCCCGTCAAGCCCGGTGGGCCACTGGGTGTCCAGTACAACACGCGCTGGCTGGCACCGGATATTGCTGAGGGTTTGGGGCGTGGCGGGACGAACCTCTCTCTTGACCTGCTCATGCAGATGGATACATCCCTGCGGCTACTCGATCCCAAGAGTTTCGTTGAGGCGCGTGAGAACGTGATTCCTCGGGCGGTGTTCAACCAGGCGCGAGGCAAGGATTTCTTTGACCGGCCTCTCGATTCCGCGAAGAAGCGAATCGGCCAGTTTGCTTCCGATGTTGCCGCCCCAATCCCGGCACAGCATCTATCCGGCCTGCTCCTCAAGCGCTTCCCTGCCCTGGAAGGCTGGATAGCCGATAACGAGGCTCGGCTGGGTCCGTATGCCCAAGCTGCGCAAGGTACGGGCTTGAACTTTAGGGCCGAGACGAACGCGATGGTGCGCGACCGAATGGCGGCAGAGTCCGGCCTGAAAGACAAGAATGGCAAGCCTATCGAGAACTGGCGCGAAGCCACCCCGGCCCAGAAGAAGGAGATCGAGAGCCGGCCACAGAATCAAGCGCTTATCGAGGAGCTGAAACGGCGCGGCGAGGAAGCGGCGCAAGCGGGCAGCACCTATGCCCAGTACAAGATCATCGACGAAGAGGAGCGGGCCAGCGCCGTGAGGCGAGCTCAGGCCGTAGAGCGCGAGATGGCATCGGGAGGCATGTCGGGCGGCGATGCCCGCCGTAGCTTCGACGCCATCGAGGAAGAGCTTGCTCTGGCTGCCGAAGCCCGTCGCAAGACACCGGAGATGGATAGCATCCTCAAGGAGCTCGCCAAGCGCGATAACCTGAGCGGCGCCGAAAAGGCGACTCAGGACTACTTCGCCATGTTCGACGACCCGGCCATCCGCACGGCGACGGGAGCATTCAACTTCGACCGCTACAAGGAACTCCTGACGCAATGGGAGACGGATCATCCCGGCTACACAAAGGAAGATGTCAGCCCTGGCAAGCCGCTGACCGCAAAGCATGAGGAGCTAGAGAAGGACCGCAAGACCCTTGAACCCTACTGGGAGAACGAGCGCCAGGTCTGGGAACGCATTGCCCCCACGTTGCCGCCGGGCCTGAAGGCTGACGAGGCCAAGAGCATGGACGACCTCAAGAAGCTGCTGATCCAGCGGGCCGTGTCTAACGGCAGCTCTGCTAATAAAGCCCAGGAGGCAGTAGACGAGTTGTGGGACCAGCCGCTCCAGAACGGCCTTTCGCTGGCAGAAATGGAACGCATCTCCCGGTCTGTCTACCTTGCCCAGCACCAGGAGCTAGTGCCCTTACTGCTCAAATGGAATTATCATGGCTGGACTTCCCCGCCAAAGTACCTGGTCGAAGAAATCGAGAAGCGACAGAAGGTAGGAGCGCGGTGAAGTACCCCAAAACCAGTCAAAAGCTCGGCGCCTATGCCCTGGTGGCGTTCTTTCTCACGCCTATCGTGATCCTCACAGCGATGATCATCGCGGATTTTGTAAGGTGGCTAATCAGGTAAAGAAGGAGGGCATCCCGCCATGCCTCACCTAAGCAACTTGTATCCCGATCCGAAGTCTCCAGAGGCTCAGGCTGCCGGCCATGAGAATGCAAAGGATACCCTGGTCGATACCAAGACGATCAAGGGTGTCTCGTACAAGATGTACAAGCGGGCCGATGGCTCGCTCTACGTCGTCAACGGCGACACCGGCCAGAGCCTGGAGGGCTCGTTCGCGGACAACGACCTCGGCGGTACGGGCTCTTCAGGCGGCTCAACCAAGCCGCCCAAGGACATCGTTTACAAGGGCACTAAGGCTTACCGTGAGGCCGCGAACGGGGCGCTGACGCGCACGCCCGAGTATGACCTGGAGCCGGAGGAAGCGGCACCGGTTGCCCGCAAGCGCACGAAGCTCGAAGAGACGATGGACACGATCTCGGCCATTAAGGGCACACCCTCCCAGGGCCGGGAAATCCAGGTGCCGGGGCTTGCGGGCCAAGGGATCGATCCATTCGCCACTGGCACGCCGGGCACGATTGGCCGCACGAACGCGGGCGACCGGCAGGTCATTGGGGCCGATCCTTCGAAGAACATCTACATCCCTTCATTCGTGGCCCGCATCGACCCGGATACGGGCAAGGGGTATACGGCGGACGGCACGCCGGTTGAAGGCAACACCTCGACGGGCTTCGGCGAGATCATGGACGCCGCCTGGATGCGCCGGAAGGCCATCGAGTATACGGGCATCTCAGGTGGGCAGCGCGGCTACGATTCTTCGATACTCGGCCAGGCCATGATTTCACCGCGGAACATGACGGCGGATCAGATCGCTTCCGCAGCCGAGCTGATCAAGTACCTGAGGCCCAGGGTGCCGGCTGAAATCACCGACCCTAAGAAGGTAGCCGCGTACTTGCAACGCATGCTGGCCGAGGCGGGCATGACCGTTGACCCGCTGGAGGACCCGAGTTTCCAGGGATACCAGAATCAGCTTTACGGCCCGCCCAAGAACCAGCGGGGCGAGGTCGATCCCTTTGCGCTCGAAAAGATCGACCGAGAGGGATTGCCGTCCTTCGCCTCCGGGGGCAGTGCGATGGTGGACATGCCCATGGAGGAGAAGATGCGCCGCATGATGGGCGGGATGCGCTCGTTTGCCGAGCCTGGCGCGGTCGAAGTCGAGGCCCTGCCGGCCTGGCTCCAGGCCTTGCTCCAGGTCCAGGCTTATCGATCCGGCCAGGCCGCGAGTCCCTTCCAGGAAGGCGCCGTCACCTCTACAGGTGGCTCTTTTGCACCGTCCGCGCCGCTGACCCCGGCACAGGAGCTATCGGCCTTCTTCAAGCGCTTCGCCCAGCAAGGCCAGGGAGCCGGTGGAGCCGGACAGGCTACGGCGGGTTACCCTACTCCCTCGGGTTCCGCCCAGGGCCAGGTGAGAGGCGGCGGTATCGACCCATTCGCGGCGGCCCCTGGCTATCCCGCCCCCGTGGCTGACGCCTTTGGCCGCGCTATGGGTTACGAGGGGATTCAGGCCCGGGACTTCTACAACCTCGACAACCTGCCCAGCTTTGCCCTGCCGGGCTCGATGCAGATAGGATCGCCGGCCACCCAGCAGAACCCACAGATAGCAGCCTTGATCGCGGCCCTGGGTGGCTCTCCCGCGGCCTCGGCCTCTTCCGACATTGAGGAGCCCGCTGCCCCGTCTAGGTCTCCCCAGCAACGGGCCCAGGCCACCGCGACCTCGAATCCCGCAATCATCGGCCAGGACCCTCTGCGTAACACGCCGGCCATGCGGCTGCGGACGGCCCTTTCTCAGCCAGGCGGCATGGATAGCAGGCTTGGGGCCTTCCCCGCCGCGAACTGGAACGAGCTGCTTGACCTGGTCTTTCCAGGGGGCGAGACACCGTTCGCGGAGCCGCTTGAGCCTGAGTCGGAACTGGACCGGCCGCGAGGCAGGGCAGAGGCTGAGGCGTACCGAGCGGCCAGGGAGCAGCGTGAGGAGGAGCGGACGGCCCAGTACCTCACCAGCTTCTTGCGGTCGAACCCGGACCTGTCTACCTTCAGTTGGCGGCCGGGGACGCCTATAGCGGGCACGCCGCCGACAGCCGTCCAGCAGATGGCTCGGACCCTCTCCCAACTTGGCCCGGAGCTGACAGGCCTGATCCTGGGCCTGATCCGGGGCGTCCCCTATCGCAACACCTCGGGGCTGGATTCGGGTATGAGTACGGCGGGAGAGGCTCCATCACGGTTGCCTTTTGACGCCTACCGCGAGCGGGGCATTGCTTCCTTCGCGAACCCTGGGATGCTGACGCTGCCTGAGCCTATCGTGCTCGAAGGGGCGGCTTCGGGTATCCCCTACGGCACTGCTTCCCCAGGCGAACAGATAGCGTTCGGCGGCGCTCCTGACCCCCAGATGGGCAGGATGCAAGAGCAGGCGGGCTTACAGGCTTATCAACAGCGAGGAATGGGATTGGACCCGTTCGCGGCGCCAATGGTGATGCTGCCGGTAGACATGCGCCGTGACCCGCTGAGGATGCTGAGGAAGGCCATGCACAAAGCCGACCCGCTGAGGGCCGCATAGAGATGGTAGCGGTGGCGAAGCCTGAGCCTATGATTGCCGCGGTGGTGGAAGTGCGCTGCTGGTCGAGCGCCTGTATGCCGAACGGCCAGCGGCGGCTCTTGCTTCGCGCCGCAATTGAGGGCAAGGCTACGCTATTCCTTCCCTGCCCGCGTTGCGGGTCTTACAACATCCGTGAAATAGAGGACGGAATTGTGCTAAACTAGCGCCAATCGAATAGACCACCGAGGCCCCAGCACCGCGTCGAGGCCCTTAAGCGCGGACCAGCTTGAGGGCCTTTTCTTTTGGTTACCGCAAATGCACCGGAGCTAACCCAGACCGAGGCCACGGAAACCCAGGCCGGAGAAGGTACAGACCCAGGTATTGACGGCATCGACCGTGGGTTGATGTCGGATGTCCCTGAGTCCCAGGCCGAACCGGTACAGTCTCCTGACGCTGAAGGCACAGACAGCGACCCGGAAGCGGCTGCTGTAGAAGCGCGTATCAAGGCCGAACGTGAGGCCGCTGGGCGCGAAGTCCTGGAACGGACTCAGAAAGAGCAGCGCGAACGCGCCGCCGAAGCGGAGGAAACAGGGCGCCTGAAAGCCGCCCGAGATTTCTACATCCAGGCGGCGCAGGCAGCGCGACAGGTGACTCTCTCCGACGATTACACGCCGGACGAGAAAGCCCAGCTCATCAGCGGCTATTTCGACACCACGCACGGCGTATACCAGCGCATCTTCGCGGAAGGCGTAAAAGGCCAGATGGCGGTGGAGATTGCCGAAAAGACTTCTCCCGAGAAGGGTGAGGCATTTCTGCGCCGTCGATTTGGCAGCACCCGCGAGATGCTGGCCGCGGCCCTGGACGAGATGGAGCCTACGCGCCAGGAGCAGGCCCGCAAGGGCTTTGTCTCTGAAGCTGAGGCTGCCAAGCGCACCCAGGACGCCTTGCGTGAGGCCCGTAAGCGCTTTATTGAGAACCCGGACAAGTACCTGTCCCAGGGCTCAAAGGGTTCACCTCAGAGCCGGCGTGACGGGAGCGGGAACTACAAGAGTGACGATGAGTTGCTGCTTGACCCAGCCACGCCCATCGAAACAGTCAACGCAATTCTCGACCGCAGGCGCGGTCAGTAACGGAGTAAGACATGGCGACAGGTGAAACCACCAGTGGCTCCCTGAGCAATGCCCTGCCCACCATCTACGCGGACGCTCGCCGGATTCGTGAGCAGAAGAGCGGCACTTGGGAGCGCACTACCACAGTCAAGCGCCAGCCGGAAGGCACTGGCGATGAGTTCAACTGGTACACGCTGAACCAGATCGACGCCGAGAACATCACAGAGACCCAGACAAACAGCAACTTCCAGCAGTTCTCCGGCTCGGTCCAGTCCACGGAACCGCAGATGACCCAGGTGATCATCAAGGTCACGGACAAGACCTATCGCAAGGTCTCCAAGAACGTGACCTCCCTGATGGGGCCTGCGGCCGGTAACGCGATGGAGCGCAAGAAGAACAAGGACTACCTGGCCACGTTCACCACTTTCGCGACCACCAACTCTCCTGGGACGGGTCAGCCGATGGCCTCCGGCTACATCTCGGCGGCCGTGGCCAACGCCCGGTCGAACACCACGGAACCGGCCATGACCCCGGTCTCCACGGTGTTGCACGGCTTCCAAATCTTTGACCTGCAAGTGGAACAGGTCACGGCCATCGGCACCTACGCCATCCCGGCCGGTATGACCGAGCAGGTCTTCCGCAACGGCTTCCAGGGGCAGGTGTCAGGCTCGATGGTGTTCGAGGACGGCAACATCGCCGTGGACTCGACCCCGGACGCCAACGGCGCCACCCACGCCCGTGAAGGCGTGTACTCAGTCATGGGCATGTCCCTCAAGCGAGAGACCGACCGCGACATCTACTTCGGTGGTGGCGCGGACGTGATCTCCCTGACCGACGAGTTCGCCTTCGCGGAGAACAAGTCCGGTACGTCCGGGACTACGCAGGTCTTCTGCTACCGGCATCTCAGCGATGCCACGTCGCCGACCAGCTAGTTCCTAGTTTGGGGAGGACCCCCAAGGAGTAAGAAATGCCCAACATTCAATCTGCCTACGGGCGTCTGGCCATCTTCGAGGACTTCGCCGGCTACCAGGCCTCGGCCACCATTTCGGACGCCACGGGCGGCACGCTTTACAACGACCTCACCCTGATCGCGATCAGCGGCGACGTGGCCTGGGTCAACGTTGTCGATGAGAGTGGGGGGGTGGGCTCGTTCTCAGGCGCGGCCGGTGCTGGTGATGGTATCGCCATCACGACCGGCATGGTGTTCCAGCCATCGACCAACGGTCCGATTGCTATGGAGGCGCGGTTCAAGAAGGGTTCCGCGACCGACCTCCAGATTTTCGTCGGGTGGCAGGAAACCGTGTCCCTCTCGGAGACGGTTAACCCGTTCACACTTTCGGGCACGACCCTGACCTCGAACAACGGCGGAAACGTGGTCGGCTTCTACGCCGACTCTACGGCCACTACCGACGACTTCAGGTTCCATTCATCGCTCGACGGTACGGAATCGACCACGGCGGCGCTCAAGTACGCCCTCGGCGGCGCGACCACCCTGGGCGACCTCGGTGTCAGGTGTAACGCCACGTTGACCGCGGACTCGTACTACATCGCCAGGCTTGAGATCGACCCGGACGGCGCTGCCAGGGGCTACTTCGGGCACACGTCGATGGCCAACAAAGAGGGTCTGACCCTCATCGCGCACATGAAGGCCGGCACGCTCGACCAGACGGCGCTGTACTACCCGCTCCTGCTCATGGTGGACGCCTCGACCGGCGACACCCTGGACGAAGTAGACTACTTCGCCGCGAAGGGCAACCGCGACTGGGCCGCGTAGTAGGGAAAGGGGGCTCCCCGCCCCCTCTTTCCTTTCAAGTCCCCGCCTAATCGGGGAAGGAGAGACAAATGGCACGCAGAGGATTCACATGGAGCAGGTCGGTCGCGTCCGGCGCCAACGTCACGGGCGTCTTGCAGCTACGCGCTGAGGACCAGTCCGCCGGCCAGCTCATTTCAGGGGTAGCGCCCTACATCTTCGATGAGAACGGGCGCATCAGCACCAGCTCCCACGCTGGCGCGGCGATTACGATCCCCGACTCCTACACCCTTGGAGAAATGTGGGAGCTTCGCTGGACGTTCGCCGAGACTGGCAACTCGACTCGCCGTGGCATCTTCCTAGAAGTGCGCCAGGGTGTAGCCAACTCGGCCACCCTCTCGGGCATGGAGGTCACGGCCCGCCAGTCGGCCGCGGTTGCGATAGGCACGCTCGAAGGCATCAATGGGCGAGCCAACATTGCTTCCACTTCTACGGGCAACATCTCCGCTGCCTTTGGTGTGACGGGCGAGATCAACATCAACAGCTCGGCCTACACGGGCACGATCACCTATCAGGCCGGTGTCCGTTCTAAGGTTCAGGTGGAAGACGGCTCGACACTGACAGCGGGAAACCCCGTCACTCCAGCTGGCTCTTACCTGTTCTTTGGTCAGCAAGAAGGCGTGTCTGGGCCGGTCGTCAAGATGGCGGCCGTCCTCGGGGCTTCCGCTACCAATCAATCGTCAGAGTCCTTCGACACCATCATCGACTCAAGGGGCGTGCTGACCACGGTATCCAATACCGACCAGTCCTTGCTCTGGAAGTTTCTCAACAGCTCCGGCACGGCGATCTACATGCGTTATGACCAGTCGGTCGGTGGGCTGGTTTTTGCGACGAGCTGAACGATGAAGGCAACCCTGTACGTCTTCGCCTATGCGGGTCTCAACGGCAGGACACACCTCTGTGTCTCCGAAGAGGCCCGCACTTGGCCCGAACTCGTGCATGGGATAGCCCAGGACGATGCACTGATCGACCGCGCCCGTAGCAACGCGGCAACTCACTTCTGGCTCGACAGGGATGCGGGTGACGTAATGCTCATGGTGGACCACGACATGCAGTGGGAGAAAGGCGACCTTCGCTACATCGCGGAGAAGGCGGCTGAGACTCACGGCATTGTTGCCGGCCTCTATCCCAAGCGCGGGTTCAGTGCCGGTCACACCTTTCACATGGCGGAACCCTGCCGTTTTCTCGTGGGCGAAGACCGCCTCATACCGGCGACGTTCGTACCGACAGGCTTCATCGCCATCCACAGGGACGTAGTGAACGAGATCGTCAAGCAGGTGCCGTTAGTAATCCAGAACTTCTACCCAGTGTTCACACCGTTGGTCGTAGAGACGGACCGGGGATGGGAGCACCTGTCGGAAGACTGGGCTTTCTGCTACCGGGCCAAAGGGTTGCCGATCCACATCGCGGCCAAGCCGAAATTGCGGCACGGCGGCTCCTACGACTTCAGGATGATCGATTCCTTGACGGAACCGCCGAGCGACAAGGACTTGAGGGTAGAGATCACCCACAACTCGGCCAGAGTGCTCCAGGTGGTTGCATGAACATCTACGAAATGTTTGGACGGCAGGCCGAGCAAATGCAGGAGCTTCGTGGCTTCTTCGCCTCGACCATGCAGCTCCTACAACAGGTCAGAAACGGTGAAGTCATACCCTCCCAGATTGTGCTCAACCAGACGGGCTGGGAGGTAGAGGACCAACCAAAACAGGAGGAAAGCGATGGCGACAAAGCCAAAGAAGCAGCCGGCAGCAACGGCGTCCACGCCTGAGCGCGTGCGCGTCGTCTGCGTCCAGGACACGCGGGTCAAGGGAGTGCATTTCACCCTTGGCGATGAGTTCAACACCAGTCCTGAGGACGCCGAAGCGCTGGTGGAATCCGGAGCATTCAGGAAGGTCTGATGCTGGCAAGACTCTATCGACGCTTGTTTGTCTGCCGGAGGGTCGGGCACTCGCCTGCTCTCAGGCTGGGCGACTACTGCGTCCGCTGCGGAGGCTATCTCTACGGGAGAAGGCGATGAGAATCCGCGCCGAAGGAATCGAAGAGGGCCAAGTAATCGGTGCGGCCGTTCTGGGATCGGCGCAGCTCACGGGCAATTCGAAGATACAGCCGCCACCATTCAGGGCCATAGAAACGGCGCATCATCGTGAGCCATCGCTGGCGGTAGCGGCGCCGAAGAATACCGTAGTCCGGCTTGGAGGGTTCCATCGATGCGAATCTTAACAGACAAGTGCCAGCGCTGTGGGGAAGTAATCGACCAGGCGAAGTGGGATCGGCTGAAGGCAGAGGTGGCTAGTGGTTGAAACCTGGTCGCACATCCTCTCGCCCGATGAACCGACCTGGGGGATGAAGGTCGAGGAGACCCCTGGCGGGTTCGTGACCACGATCAGGGTGAGGCGCGGCGATGCCTTGATTTGGGCGAGCATCAACCACGGCCGGGACGACGAATACGCGGGCAAGATTCCGCCCTTGTTCGTGCCCAGCGTCGAGGGTGAAAACCCCGTGGGTTTAATGCTGCAAATGTCGGAAGACCACCGCCATGACCTGCGCTGGTACAGGCGGGCATTGGAGATGAAAGAGGGCAGCACCCTCATCCAGGACGCGATCAGGTACGACGAAGAGGCCCTCGCAGCGATCAGGAATGCCAGCGTCTTTGGGCCTCACCTAACCAAGCAGAGAAACGGCTACTCGCGCCAGACGACACACCGAGATTGGTTTGACGAACGGGCACGCCGCACAGGAAAGAGGAGTTTCCCATGACATCAGCACCTACAGACCAGCGTTGGATCGAGCGGGTAGAGGCGGCCCGCGACCTCAGGACCCAGCTCGGCAACCTGGACAAGGACGAGGAGCAGGAGATTCAGTTCACCGAATGGTCACCGGGCCGGAAGCTGGTGACGATCTGGTCGATGGAGTCGGGGGAGGAAGTCACACTGCCGCGCTATCAGGCGCAGGCGGCGGTCAATTCCTTCATGTGGACCGCTGACAAGAGCAAGGCCCCCAAGCGGCGGGTGAACAACGTCAAGTGCTTCCTGCACCCGGAGAGTCCGGAGAGGGCGGTGCTGAATGAGCTCGGCGTCACGCGCACCTGTTCGGCCGCCCACCTCGCTAACAACGGCTCCAAGCGCACCCATGCCGAGAACCGGCACAAGGCCGAATGGCGGCAATTGCAAGAACACCTGAACGAGCAGCGCGAGGCTGAATATCGGCAGCTCCAGACCCAACAGACCGAGGCCATGCTGGCCCTGGCCGGGAAGTCTGCCGAGGCGCCGAGGCGGGGCCGGCCACCGAAGGAGGAGTAAGCAGTGGCAAGCATTAAGGCTATGCCGGGTGTCCAGACAATCTATGCCCTGACCGCGACCACGGCCACTCACTCCATCAACTTCACGAACGCGGCCAACTACAAAGGGATCATCCTGATCGTCGAGTCCACGGCCGAGACCGATACGGCCGTGGTCACGCCCGCGATTGAGGTGCCGGACGGCAACGGTGGATGGGAAGCGATCTGGACGGCCGCGGTGGCTATTTCCAGCGTGGCGACTACTGACTACCTGATCTACCCAGGGGCTACGGACGGCAACTTTACCGAGGTGGACGGCAGCATTATGCCCCGCGTGGGGCGTTTCACCTTTACCCACGCGGACGCCGACAGCCTGACCTACACCGTTACCTGCCAATGGCTGAAGTGAGGAGAAAGGAAAGGTAACCAATGCCTAAGAAGAAGGCTGCAAAGCCTACAAAGATGCCCATGAAGAAGGACATGCACAAGATGCCCGGTGGGCACATGATGAAGGATTCCGAGATGAAGAAGGCGCACAAGAAAGGATACTGATGCCCTTCAAGAGCAAGGCCCAGAGGCGCTGGGGTCACACACCTTCGGGGCGGAAGGCGCTTGGCGGCGCCAGGAACGTCAAGGAATGGGACAGCGCCTCTAAAGGTAAGAAGCTGCCGGAGAAGGTCAAGAAAAAGTAGATGCGAAAATCAGTTGTCATTCACGCGGCCGTGGCGAGGGCCAGCTTCCCTCGATTTGACCGGGCCAACATCTTCCTTATGGACCCGGACAAGCCGAAGGAAGACCCTAACGAAATGCTTGCCCGCACCTTCAAGGGCAAGATGCTCGACCCTCACGCCGTCAATCACAACTGTCCATTCTGCGGCAAGACCATGAACTGGGAGCTGTTCACAACCCACGCCGAAGCCTGCTTCCGCAAGTGGCGCAAGGTCGTGAGGGGCTTGAGAGTTCATCAGGTGCCCGAATTCAAGTCAGTCACGATCCAAGCCGTCCCGGCCGCAGCCGATAGCGCCGTCAAACAGGTAGGTCAATGACAGGTGCAGGTCGGGCAATGAGGAAGCACCGCGAAGTAGGCGCGTCTCGTGTTCTCCCTTGCGGGCACCGCTTCGTAGCACAGAGAGAGAGGCAAATCAACTGGCAGTAACCGCCTTCTGGTTCGTGGCAGCCTTCGAGAGCGCTTTCGACAAGGAAATTGACTTCCTGGCCGACAACATCGCATCGATCCTGACGACGAATACCTATTCGCCCAACCAGGACACCCACGACTACCACAACGACATCACGAACCAGCTTTCGACCGCCAACGGCTACACGGCTGAGAACGGGACCGGCACGGGCGAAATGCTGGGCACCAAGACGCATGACAACACGCTTAACGTCAGCACCTTCGACGCGGCGAACACGGTATGGACGTCTTCGGGCTCGGGCTTTACGGGTCGCCGGCTGGTGCACTGTGACGTAACACCGGGGGTTTCGGCTACTGACCCGCTGTTGTGGTGGATAGACTTCGGGCAGGACGAAACCGCGTCCGGCGGCGGGACGTTCACCATCGCCTACAACGCCTCCGGCATTGCCTCCATCACTCCAGCCGACGCTACTGGGTTCCCATAGGCGATGGCGGGCCAACTTAGATGACGCTTGCCATAGGTAATGTCACATCGGGCGTCAGTGAAACGGACGCGACCTCCTACGTTACCGGCACGGCGGCGCTGACCGCCGACCGGCTCAACCTTCTCTTCGTCTGTGCGCGAGGGGCTGGCAGCGCTGCTCCTACCGTGACCCAGACCGGCGTGACCTGGACGCTGGTTCGCAACCAGGCATCCGGGACTATTACCCGTATGTCGGTCTTTAGCGCTAAGGTCAGTTCAAACCAATCGGGGACGATAACGATTGACTTCGGCTCTAATACACAATCCTATTGCCTTTGGTCGGTAGCCAACTTTTACGATGATGTGCTTGGCTCAGCGGCAGTTGTCCAGTCAGCTAGCGCCTCCAGCTCCGGTCCCGATACCTCTATGACAGTCACCCTTGCCGCCTTTGGCAGCGCCAACAACATGGCCTACGGCGGCTTTTACCAGTACCAGGACGACAACGATATGACCGTTGGCTCGGGCTTTACGGGGCTCCACGCGGTTGCAAGCACTAACCCGGCCCGGCACGAAACCGAGCACAAGCTTAACGACACCACGGTAGACATGACGTTTGCCAGTAGCAACGGCGAGATCGCCATCGCGCTTGAGATCGAGGCGGCGGCCCCGCCGGTCAGCACCACTATTTCGGGTGTCGTGGCTACGGCTAGTGCAGCCGCTCTCGCGGCTGTAATCACCGCCGTTGGCACCGTCAGCATCGCGGGCGCCGTGGCCACGGCCTCAGCCGCCGTCCTTGCCGGTTCGGTACAGATCGCCCGCACCATATCCGCCGAGGTCGCGCTCGCCGATGCCGCCACCCTGCCCGCTACGGTCTCGGCCGTCCGCATCGTCACGGTCAGCGGTGTAGTTGCCGAAGCTACGGCCGCTGTCCTCGAAGGTGTTATCACAGCGGTTCACCCCATTTCTGGTTTTGGAAATTTGGCCGCATTGTCCACGGGCCTGCACCAACGCGATGGCGGGCTGGCGCCGGCGGGGACAGGGCTGGCTCGGCCTAGCTTTGGGCTGGCGCCGCCTGAGGGGAGGCCCCGATGACAACGAGAGGCAATGCCAGAGATCAACTCCTGGACGAACCCGGCTGTAGGGGGATGGGCTGGAAGATCACGGCCACGGCCACCGCCAGCGGCCTGACCGCGAGCACAACCGATCCCCGAGTGGCACGGGCGGCAGTTGCTTCTGAAGGACTGACGGGATACTGGCTCTACTTCCCTTCGGGAGCGAGCGCGAACCAGGTACGCATGATCGCCTCTGTCTCAGTCTCCAGTGGTACGACCACGATCACCACCGATGGCCCGAACTACAACGAGACCCTTACCGGCGTCACGGCCTACATCCTCTCGGTAGACCCGAACCACATCAACAGCCTGTTCAACGACGCGCTGGCCGAGCTGTTCACGGAGTTCGAGATTCCCCTGGCACATGGGCCTACGGACTACGACATGAGCGCGGCCGCGGATACGGACTGGACCGAGAGCGGCGCTACCGACACCAAGACGACGACCGCAGCGGACGTATTCTCGGGCCGCCAGGCCATGACGGTCGCCAACGCCGGCGCGGGAGACTACACCCGCTCCGGGGTGGTAAGGCTGGGGCAATCGCGCAAGGCGCTCTTCTTCGGCGTCTGGAAGGCCGACGTGGGGACCGGCGTGCTCAGGCTCCGGGACAGCGCTAACAACTCGCTCGATACCCTCTCGCACGATGAAGAGGAGTTCGTGTACGGGGCCAAGCTCTACGCGGGCTCTTCCACCGTGGAAGGAGTAGAGCTTGACCTGGAGGGCACGGAATCGACGGCGGACATCGATTGGGACTGCGCTGGCATCGTCCGGCCGGAGGACTACATCTTCCGTCTGCCTTCGTGGATCGACCACAGATTCAACCTTCGCGCCGTGTGCAAGGCCAGGTGGCACACCTCCAAGGACACAAACCTCTGGTACGCCTTCTCCAAGACGCTGGAGGCGCTCCAGGAAGGCGTCCACTACCGCTATATCCGCCGGCCGGGCGAGGCCAATCCTTACGCAATCGAGCTGACCGAGCAAGGCCACGCGGAAGCCAACCTTACCGAGCACCCGCTGTGGCTGGTGGGGCTAAGGCCCTATTCGGACATCGCCACCTTCTCTGACGACACTACTTCTCATCCGGTGCCGGAGGATGAACTGGTGGCGAAGGTCAAGGTCTATCTCGGCCTGTCTTACAGGGACAAGTTCCCCGCACTGGCTGAGATTGCCGACCGTGAGGAACGCAAGGCCAAGACCAATGCCCGCACCGAGGAACCGCCGCAAGAGCGGTGGTCAGGACCAATCGGCGGGAGACGGATATGAGCTACGGACAGATGCGCGGCGCTTCAAAGAGCCCCTTGCGGGAGCCGCCTTCCTTTACGCCGAAGGTGTCTTCCAGCGCCCTCTCCAGGCTGAACGTGCCCTCGGCGCGAGGGTTGAAGCAAGGCGTGGGGGTCGGTTCCAGGGTGACACCTGAGGACACGGCCGAGGCCGCGATGACGGCGATCACCAGCAGCGCCATCAAGGGCACGAACACGAACCGGAAGCCCCGGACATACGCGACCACCAGTTTGTCGATTGGCATAGGCGAAAGGATAGCACAGTGCCAGTAATCAGGATCGGGACCGCCGCTTACGACGTGGCAACAGGCCACCAGCCGCCGCCTCAGCTTCCAGGCATCACAAACCTTGACCGGCTGGCTGATGATTCGATCCTTCTTGCCAACGGCGTGAGGATTGAATCCATGCTCTTCGCGCCCACGATCCAGGGTGGTGCCCTCCCTTTGGGAGAAGAGGCCGCCGCCGGGACGGTGCTTTCGGTAGAGCAGATCGTGGCCACGCCTGAGGGCGCGTTCACGGTGCAGTCCGGGGCCGTTGACCTCGGTGGCGGTCAGCTGGAGCCTCTTAGTGGCGTGGGCGCACCAGCGGCCCCAGAGGATGTCGTCGGCGCTGAGGGATTCGGCTTCAATCTTGAAGACGCTTTGAACCAATTCTTCCCCGGGGGAAAGTCCGGGGGATTTGGAGGGCTCATTTAGCTAATGGTACAGGCCCCCGCCAAGCCCGACACATCCAGGCCCGCGGAGCTGGTCGAGTTCGCCGGCAAGGCGATCCCCGCCTTCGCGGTGGTGGAGCGCCGTTACTCCCGCAACCCTCAGGGGGTGAGCTCGGGGCCGGAAGGCCAGCGTTCCGACCAGCGCGGCTATGTCACGGCCAAGATCGCCGACTTCTCCGGGGGCCTGTTCAAGAGAAGGGGCGACTGGCGCCGCGACCTCAACCGCCAAGAATACAACGAGGGCCTACAGACGCACGTCCCCGGCGAGTGCGCCCTACCCTACGTCCTGACCACGCAATCGAGCCTGATTTCGGTCGATGCATCCGGCTACGCGGCGGCGAACCTCAGAGTCCACGGCTGGCAGTTCAACGGTGGCCAGTCGGCGCTCCGCTTCGGCGTGGGGATCGACAAGTACATCCTGGCCGCGACTTCGGACTCTAATCCTGCCCTTAGAGACGTGACCCCCGGCGGGGCGGCGCTTACAAACTCGATCACCGCCGTCAGGCCGATCCGGCTGAACTCGGCCGATTACCTGGCTTTCGCCACGAACGGCCAGACCAACGACATCTTCGGGGTTACGGACATCACCGCGAACCCGCTGACCAAGACCGAGCTTGTCACCTACGGCGACTCCAACGACCTGATCTGGGGCATGGAGTACCTGAACACCGCCGGGCTGGACCATGTGCCATTCTGGGGCCGCTATGGCGACGTTACGAGCATCTTCTACGCCAAGTCCACCGACTCGATCCCGATCACGACGCTCAAGCGGGTTGTCCTGGCCGAAACGAAAGACATCGACAACACCTCCAACTCTACTGAGAACACCGGGGCCAAGAGTCCGGGCGGGGCCTCGGCGGTGGCTTTCCTGGACGCGGTTCAACTCGGGACGGTCTGGACGAACCCGACCAACGCCCTCACGTCTAATGATTCCAGGGCCACCGTAACCGTAGGGACCAACACATCCGCCCTCCTGGCCGTCCACACCTTCGGCTTCAATGTCCCGAGTTCGGCCAAGATTCTGGGAGTGCTGGTAGAGATCGAAAAGTCGGAAGCCGCCGCCACCGACAACATGGCCGATGAAGCCGTAGTCCTGATCAACGGCATTGACACGATCTACGACTCGACCTCCTCCCTTTACGTGACCTCCACCACGGCTATCTCGGACAACAAGGCCGACACCTCGACCGAATGGCCGATAACGGGTTCGGAGGCTTACACCTCTTATGGCGGTTCAGCAGACCTTTGGGGCGCGACCCTAACGCCCGCGATTGTCAATTCGTCGGGCTTCGGGGCCGCCATCGCCGCTGATGGCGACAACGCTGGTGCTATCGCACAGGTTGACCACATACGCATGACGGTCTACTACCGCCTGCCGGGTACGCCCGTAACCATCACTGAAGGCGGGTTCATGGTCGGCAAGCTCCCCGGTGCGTTGACGACGGTCGCGGCGGTCAGGCCGGTTACGGACGACGCCAGCGCCCGCAACGTGCCACGCTTCCTGGAGTTCGACACCTTCAGCTACGACTCCGAAGGTGACCGGCCGGTGGTGTCGAGCACCTACCCGAACACCGGACTGGTGACGGTCACCTTCGCCGTGCCTTTCGCCGGCGGCGTGGCGGTCTGCGGCGACACCTCGAACAACCTCGCGAAGAAGGTGCTGCACGTCGATGCGGCGGGCACGGTGCGCGACCTGGGCTTCCTCAAGCACGACGGCTACGCCTCGGCCGTGGGTGTGGTCAACATGTTCGCGGCCGGCTCCGTCCTGATCTGCGAAGTCGCCAACGAGGACGGGACAAATGCCCAATGGTGGTACTGGGTCAACGGCACCTGGCACGCCTCTACGCCTCTACAGAGCAAGAGCGCCGCCATCGCCACCGTGCCCCTGCCGTGGGCGGAAGCGGCCATCGACACTCACCAGCAATATCGCTACCGGCTCTACCCGGTGAGCACGACCGGACTGAGCGTGGCCAGGATGTTCCAGCCGCGCAACATCTTCGAGAGTGCGCTGGTCAACACCACCATCCTTAAGCAGAACGGGCCGCTGTTCCTGCGTATGCCGCGATTGGACTTTGGGCCGGAGGAGAACAACAAAGCCTTCTACTCGATCCGTTACCTGTCGCGGGAGATCTCGGCCACGGGCGGCTCTTACGGCACCTGCCAGATGGAGATGGACACCGGCGGCGACACCGCTTTTTCGAGCGCCGAGATCAACACCGGAGCATTGGACGAGGCCTTCGAGGAATACCTGGTGCCTTCGTCCGGCGTGCCTTACCGGGACGCGATCCCAAGGATCACCCTGAACAACGCCGCCAGCTCGGCCAAGACACCCCTCGGCGGGCCCTGGCTGATAACGATGGTGCAGAAGTTCGTGATCGAGCGCGAATGGGATGTCTACGTGGACTACGAGGGAGTGAAGTCTCGGTACAGCCACTGGACGAACCTGACATCCACGCTGGAGGACAAGGTCACGACCGACGCCGAGGCCAATGCTCAGGTAATCCGCCGCTTCAAGTGGGGCGTGGTGGATGTGCCCGCGACCTGGGAGAACCAGATCGCGCATATCCGGCCGCCGCCTTTGGGGTCGCCGATAACGGAGCTGAGTCAGGTGCCGATGCTGACCTTCCGGGAGGTCAAGGGCAAGGTGACGGCATGAACAGCCAGATAGACCCAATGACGCCATCGAGTTTTGAGGGCGGCTACGTCCACATGGCGCTGATCGAATGCGTCTGTGGCAGATATTCGGAGTGCATCGAGTGTCACGGCGAGGGCTTGAAGCCTTGCAACGGTGACGCCGAGATGGACAGGCAATGGGGCTGGGGCTACTGCAAGCTAGAGGGCGTGTCGGTGCCCACGGGAGAGTTGAGGCGGAAATGAGCAAACCGATCTGTGGCGAGCCGTGTCCGGCAAAGGACTGGACTGACAACAAGCCCTGTCTCTGCGAGCTGCCGAAAGGCCACAAGGTCCACAAGAGCAAAGCCTGCCAGCACGCTTGGACGCGGACCGGGCAGACCGTGACTTGGGTGGATTGGAAAGAGGAATGAGAAGTGCCCCAGCCTCCCACTCTTGAAGTCTTGGCCGAACGCATCGAGGGCTTCCGTGCCTTGGTCTTGCAGCGGTTTGATGATGGATTCCGGCATCTGAACGAGCGCCTGGATCAGGAGCGTATTCAGGATAGTGAGCATAACGCGGGTTTAATCGAGGACATCAAAGGATTAAGAGTGTTGCAAAAAGAGCAGAACGGCAATGTCTCAAAGGCCATGGATCGGATCGCCAAAGTAGAAGGCCGCCAGGATGGTCACGACAAATGGCATGGCGAAAACAATGAGGAAATTGAGAAGCGGTTAGGAACGCTGTGGAGTGAGCGCAGCGACTCGAAAGTGCGCCAAAGCGTGTTGATGGCGCAATGGAAACTGATCACGGCCTCACTCACCACTGGTGGCGCTATCGCCACCGCCGCTATGTACGTCTTGGGATCGATGTAGGGGTGAAGCCATGATTAGGAGCGCGATAGCGGGAGGCGGCGGCTTACTGGCCGGGGTCATGCTCATGCTGGGCCTGGCCGGCGGCGCGGTGGTCGAGAACCAGGCTGGGGTAGTGGAGGAGATACGGCCCGCCTCACCGTCCTTCGATGCCCTCGACTTCTGCCGTAAGGCCCTGACGGTTACGTACACGCCGAACTCTGAGAACGGCGGCAACACGGCCATCGCACGCAACGGCCTCGAGGAGCTGCACTGGCAGGACACGCCGGTCCTGAACAACGTCGGCGAGTACTTCAAAGGTAAGGACTCGGAGCCGGTGCTGATCGAGAGCGCTGAGGCGATGGCCTGCTTGAGGACGGCGAAGTGAGACGGCTCATTCTTGCGGTGCTGTTAGTCGCGGGGCTAAATTTAGCCTTCGGCCTAAAGACTGAGGCGGCCGACCCGCCGCTGCCTGGACAACCGCGCCCGGATCAATTCCCGGGCCTGAACATTTGGAACCTGGCCGAGTCCGAATTGCTGCGCTTCGGCGTCTTCCGCTACCGGCTGGAGGATTCCTGCTCGCCCAAGTCCGCCCAGGCCGTGAGAGAGGCCATGAACTCGATCAGCCGCGAGAGCGGCGCCCTGTTCCTGGAGTCCGCGAACGGCTGGCGCATCCGCGTCCTTTGCGGGGTCGAGTGGACGGCCGCGGCTGGCGCCACGCCGGGGGTGATCGGCTGCCTATGCGAGGGCTTTCCCGGCAACGTCAACATCGTGCTGAACGGCTCGATGGAAGGCTGGAGCTTCGACATATCGAGGCTGGCCGTGGCCCTGCACGAGCTCATGCACGCGCTCTTGACCTGGAACGAGCAGTACGGGGCCAACCTAGGGGCCGTGCCGGGATGGCGCGATTTCATGAACACGGGCCCGGACAGCCGGCATGACTTCGAGTACGTCGAGATTCAGCGCCTGGAGCGCACGGCCATCCCTCAGGCACACAACGGCGGGGCGCTGCTCGGCGACGTGCTGGTCTACGGATCCAGCGACCGCCAGACCACACGCATCGCGGTGTTCTTCCGCACCTACACGGGTTACGTGTTCTTCAGCGGCCAGTACCTGACGCCGATTCAGTGCTCAGGCTTAGCCTGCGGCGCGGAGCGGATTCAGAACCTCGGCCCCTGTACGGCCGTGCTGCTGGGCCATGAGAACGCCCTGCCGCTGTCCTGGGGCCGGGAGTTGGTCGATGCGGGGACGACATCATGTCTGTAGTCCAGCTCTGCGTCTGTGCCCGTCCGCTGCCCGATCTGGACGGCTACTGCCTGTACTGCGCGAAGGCGCTCGTCCAGCCTGACGTGCTGGACATACCCAGGAGCAGGGGCGGTCCGGGGTCAGGGCACGACAGGACGGACGGCGTAAAGCTGAGGCGCGGGGTAGGCACGGTCCCAGCATCGGCCTACGCGAGTAAGAGGTACTGGAGGTAAGGCAATGAAACGACTTTGGACGCCGCAGGTGAAGGCTGCGCTAGTCGCGCTGATCGTAGCGCTGGCCGCGGCCATCGTGGACGCCGCTACAGGGGTTCTAGGCGTGGTCTAGGGTCTGGAGGGCCGAGATCCGCCTGTGGCATGACGATGACTACGCTTCCATCTCGTCGTTCAAGCCTCAATGCGCCAGATAAGCGTCCTTCGGTATTAACTCCCGTGGCCGGTGGTACATACCACGTTCTTATGGAGGTCGCGGCCTTCTCGCATCCACAATCCCAGTAGGCTCCACACTTAGGACAGAGGTCAGGGGCCATCATCCTGCCTCGTGGCCCGTGACTTGACGTTGTAGTGTCCTGATCCGGCGCATGATCCCCTTGGCCTCACGCATCTTCTCTTTGTCGAAGCCTGTCGCGCTATCGATGGCCTGGTCCAAAACTGATCGGGCACGTTCGGCGCGCAGCATCTCCTCCAGATGCCAGCGCAGGTAATCGATCTCGGCTATGGCATCTAGGTCAGGTGCGGTCATATAGCCACGGCGCAGCTTGACTAACCAGTGCCAATCGAGGTCACCATCGATCCCCGCCTCCTCACGCCGCTTCAGCTCTTCTGGTGATTCATCCCATCTGCTCATCTTCATGCCTCCTCAAAATTAAGGGCTCCAACCCCTTGACAGTAACCAAATTCATAGTAATATGGCCCCATGGTGACAGTCAATCTCTTCACCTGCCAGCGCTGCGGAGCATCCTGGGAGCCGCGAAAGCCGAACCCAGTCCAGTGTCCCCGCTGCAAATCGCTGGCATGGCGAACACCTAAACCTGAACATAGCGAGAATAATGGTAAAGTAACGCCCGAGCCTCAGACTTAACGTTCTTGCTCGTACATATATAGTGCGAAGTTAAACGTTTGTCTGAGAGACAGAGAAAGGGCCGAAGATGGCCCGACTCACAGACAGCGACACGAACCCATCGGTAATATTGCCGCGAGTCGATTACTCTCCCCGCCGAAGTAACGCACAGGGGGAGGATCATGCTCGAACAGCGATACCGCGACACGGCGCCGCCACCCGGCTGGCAACCCAAGAGCCCATTCTTCAAGTGGCTGTGGGCCAAGCTGGACTCAGAGCTTCTGGCGGCGCTCAAAGTACCGATCTCCGGCCGCATGACCTGCCCGCATTGCCGGGAAGCCTTCATGGTGAGCCTACACGTCGAGGGGGAGTTCGAAAGCTAAGCCACCACCACATTCGTTTAGAAGATTGCTGGGTTTGGCAGGGTGGCCATAATGCTGACGGCTACGGCCAATATGGCCGTCCTGGCTGCACCCCGCCGTCAAAGGCACGGGCAGGGTGATCACCACGACTTACGAGGGCGAGCCCATCTACGACCAGGGGCTGCCAGCCTACGTCGTCGTCCAGTTCGCGAACGGCCTGCGGCACGCCATAGATGCCCGTGGCCTAGGCAAGAGTTGGCAACGCACCTCGCTGCGGCAGGAGGAGGCATAGGCCCATGGCACCGCCTCAGTACCAGGACCTGCAGCGCACCTGCATCGATTGCGGCCAGCCCTGGACCTTCACCGCGGGCGAGCAGGAGTTCTTCGCCCAGCGCGAGCTCCAGGAGCCTAAGCGCTGCGCCGATTGCCGCGCCAAGAAGCGCGCCGAGCGCGAGAGGACGGACGGGCGATGAACGTCAGGCCACCCCTCACGAGGCACGCCTCCATCCAACGGTACATATCCGCCCATCCTGGCTGCACGGCTAGCGAAATCAGCAAGGCGCTCGATCTGCCCAGATCGTCTGTCCTCTACAGCCTTGGACATCTGCTCTGCATCAGCCGGACCATCTATAGGCGCAGGCTGGTGACCAATGGCCGCTACTTAGAATACTGGCCGGTCGTGGCGGTGCCGGCATGACCACGCGGCTGCACGAAATCCATTTCACCGAGCCGGCCGCCTTCCTCGAGGAGCTGGCCGCCGACTGCGCCGCGAGCGCCATCGAGGACGGCATCGTCCGCCTGGCCGTCGTGACCGGTCCGACCGAAACACTGCCGGAGCGCATCGCGCAGACCTGCTACGTCGAGGCCAGCTACCTCAGCGCCCGCGGCCAGATGGTCAAGCTCTCGCTCTTCGCCTGTTGGCGCTGGACGGGCGCAGAGGTCAAGCTGCACGGCGCGAAGGGCAAAGAGCACAACGACGGGGCGGATTTGCTGATCCGCCAGGTGCTGCTGTCCCTGCAGGCGCCGCTGCAGCGCATCGAGGGGATCGAGCTCCGCGGCGGCTCGCTGGTCGAGTCGCACCGCATCTGGACACCGGCCCCGTTCGCGGAGGTGTCGAGCCCGGACCCGCTGGTCTGCCGCCTCTGCGGTGAGGCCCTGTATTGGGCCAACGCCGCCTGGCGGGCCAAGAGCACGCGCAAGGCCGAGGCCCTGGTGGAGGTGCCCTGCGACGCCTGCGAGGGCAGCGGGCAATCCCGGGCGGGCCGCCTGTGCATGAGCTGCCAGGGGTCGAAGGTCACGCGCAAGGTCGATCACGAGCATGAGCCCGAGGCCGTGCCCCTGGCGGAGGCGGTGGCGTCGTAATGCCCCTGATCGCCTATATACAGGCGCGCCTCGAACTCTTCATGGGCGGCCTGGAGTTTGAACGTCTGGCCCTGAACATGGATCAGGTACAGGAGTACACGCCGCCGCCGAACCCGGCCAAGATCACCGACAGCCGGGCGGTCGGTTACATCAGCATCCACGGCAACGAGTCTTGGGAGCTGGACGCGCTAGAGCCGCAAGTCTTGGCGGACCTGATCGAGAGTGCTGTCGAGGGCATCCGGGATGACGCCGCCTGGGAAGAGGCGGAGAAACAGACCCGCGAGGAGAAGGCACAACTAGAACAGGTCTATCGGCGCTGGTCCGACGTGCAGGCATTCCTCCAGAACGGGACCGAGCCGTGACCGCCGTACAGCTCTCCCTGCTCGACGGCGAGCGGCGCCGCGACCGTGGCCTGGCGCTGGTTAGCCAGGGCGATGAGTGCCAGGAGTGGCTAAGGAAGGCGCGGGACTGGGCCGAGAGAATGCTTAGCTACCGTTTCATCTCCTACGTCACGGCTAACGACGTGCGGGGCATGGCAGGCGACCCGCCACGGCAGAACCTGATGGGCGCTGTTTTCAAAGACAAGCGCTTCGAGTTCTGCGGCTGGGAGCTTTCAAGCCGTGGGCCAGCCCACGCCAGAGCACTTAGACGATGGAGGCTGAAGGATGGCTAGCTGCCGGCGGCCGTCTCCGAAGGAGGCATCCGCCCATCGTCAGGGTGAGTAAAGGAAGGAAGGGCCTATCGAGGAACCAGGGATGGATAGGCCCCGGACCTTACTAGCGAGGGCCGGGGCCACCAAAGAGAGCGCCTTGCAGCCAAGGAGAGCATACATGAGCAACGAGACAGAGTTCAAGGGGACGCCGGGGCCGTGGTACGTCGAGGAACTAACAGGCATTGCCGTGTGCCGTATCCACACATCTGATTCTGATGCTGACGGCTCCTGGCTAAGCAACATCTACGACGAGACTTCGTGGGAACGGTGTAAAGCCAACGCCCGCCTCATAGCCGCCGCGCCGGAGCTTCTAGAGGCGCTGCAAGCGGCACGTGAAGCGTTCGCATTGCGTGGGCTTGATCGTGATGAGGCGCAGTGGCCTCATCACCCGTCCTTGATCCCAGACATCGATGCTGCCATGGCTAAGGCCCTCGGCAATCAAGCGGACATAGAGGCGCAGGAAGCCTCGATCAGGGGGTGAGGGATGGAGAAGCAACGGCGGTTTCTTTTCGACTGCAGAGCCTGCAAGCATCGGCACCTGATGGAGCTTCGCCCTTGTCCTTCCTGTGGAGGTGCGGGCGGCTGGACGCCTCAGCCTGTGAGCGGTGCAGTCTATGGCCGCTGCCATGAGGACTACGACTGCGACGGCTGCGTAGCATACCGGGACCGCTACCGATGACTGCCCTTCAAGCCCTGTTTGAGAACGCCGTTGCTGTCGCCGTGATCGCCACCGTGATCTGGACAGCTTGGTTTCTCTGGATCATCGCGGAAGGCGGACAGGATGAGTGAGCACACGCCTGAGCCGTGGCGAATCGATGACACAAACGACATGGGTGATCTGTTCATCTGCGGCGAAGGTGAGCGAAACGCGGTTGGTCTACGCATTGGATGAGGCTGACGCAAAACGCCGGGTGGTAGCACTGGATGAAGGCACTTGTCTTACCAGGCACCCGGTGGAGATTACTGAGGTCAAAGAGGTGAAGCCATGACGACAGAACTGATCCCGTACGCACCCATGACACTGTTCGGCACAGACGACCCGAACGCGATCATCAAATCAGCCCACGAGAAAGCCAATGCCCTGGCTGATGTGGTGCGGTCACGCAAGCTTGCCTCGACCATCAGCGGCCGAGAGTACGTTCGGCTCGAGGGCTGGACGCTGCTCGGCTCCCTCCTGGGTGTGTTCCCTGTCTGCATCTGGACGCGCCATCTAGACCAAGGCTGGGAGGCACGGGTAGAAGCCCGCACCCTGGATGGGCGCGTCGTAGGCGCCGCAGAGGCGCAGTGCACGCGAGACGAAAAGACCTGGGCGACACGGGCGGAGTACGCGCTTCGGTCCATGGCCCAAACCCGCGCATCTTCGAAAGCCCTTCGTCTACCGCTCGGCTTCATCATGGCGCTCGCTGGCTATGAGGCGACACCCGCTGAGGAGATGGATATCGAGCATGGGGCAACGCAGCAGGGGACACCCAACATGAACGCCGCTAAACCAGCCCGACCGGATGCGGCCTCTTCTCGGGGAGCGTCGGGGCCTGCTGCGTCCCCACCAAAGCTCACCTTCCTGGAACTGGCCCAACAGATGGGATTTGCCCCTGATGAGGTCGATGTGGTGAGCCAGCAAATATTCAACAACCGCGGCGCCCGTGACCTCAACGGGAACGAGCGCAAGCGTCTGTTGATAGAGCTTGAGGAACGAGCCAAGGCCCGACAGCACAAGCACTCGCCGGCCTACTCGGAGGAAGGCGAATACATCTGCCGTGACTGTGGGGAACTCCTAGCAGAGGCTCAGGAATGACCGCGCTCCAGCTCCCGCTGATCGAGCCGAAGGCCAGTGCCCTCTGTGACCTATGCCGCCAGCCTACCGAGCGCAGGCTGCCCTATGTCCGCTGGTTGGTGTGCCCTGATTGCATAGAGAGGGCGAAGGCCCGGAAGCAGACCTGAGAAGGAGAACCAGTGCCCGTACCCCGCCAGGCACAGAGTTGGAACGGCCTCGCCCGACGTAAGCCCATTGCCCGTAAGGCATGGGGAGAGAAAGAGCGCGTGCGCTATCAAAGCGAGCTTAAGTGGCAGGCGCAGATCATCGAGCTTGCCCAGGTGCTCGGATGGTGGCCCTTCCACCTTTATTACGCGCAGCGCTCGCCGGCCGGGTGGCCGGACCTGGTGCTATTCCGAGAGCGGGTGATCTTTGCGGAGCTAAAGGGCCGCAGCAAAGACGGCAAGGCCGAGAACCTAAAGCCCCTTCAGGTAGAGATGGCGCACCGCTGCTTCACGGCAGGGGTTGAGTACTACGCCTGGCTGCTGCCTGACGACTTTGAGGAGATCAAGGCGGTGCTGTCCGAGGGCGGAAAGGTGAAGGCGACATGAACAAGGCAAGACTGATCCCTGAGACGTTGGTTGGCGTCAGCGCCGGTCGCACGGAGTGTCCGGCGTGAGCTGGGAGATGAGGCAGGGCGACGTGCTCGAGCGGCTGGCCGAGCTGCCGAGCGAGAGCGTGCATTGCGTGGTGACTTCGCCGCCCTACTTCGGCCAGCGCAACTACGGCGTCGAAGGGCAGATCGGCGTAGAGCGCTCGATAGACGAGTACGTCGCCAAGATGGTGGCCGTGTTTGCCGAGGTCAGGCGGGTGCTCAGGCGTGACGGCACATTCTGGGTGAACCTTGGGGACGGGTATCACAGCCGCAATCGTGGCGGCTATCACCGTGATGGCGAGCGAGGCTACAAGGGTGGGCCGATTCAGATGGGCAATATCGGCTCTCTCCGCCGTGCGGGCGCGGATGGGCCCGCAAGCAACCGGCTGGCCCAGACGGGCCTGAAGGCGAAGGACCTCATGATGATGCCGGCGCGTGTGGCCCTGGCGCTGCAAGCTGATGGCTGGTGGATACGCAGCGAGATTACCTGGTGCAAGCCCTCTCCGATGCCGGAGAGTGTGCAAGGCTCGCGATGGGAGAGGCATTGGATTACAATTAAAGAGTATGAAAAGCTGTCCCGATTGCCAAGCTTTATTCGAGCCGACGAAGGCTCACGACCCGCGCTGTCCAACCTGTCGGAATCGCAAGGCGAAGGAATATCGACAAACGGCAGCCTACCAAATAGCGCGCCAGAAATATCAGGCCAGCCTCAAGGGGCAGATCACTACCAAAGCACGGGAACAGCGCCCGGATATAAAGGAAAAGAGGCGGTTGGCGAGTCGATCCCCATCCGGCCGGCGCAACAAAGCCAAATACACAGCGACTCCGAAGGCACGGGCGGCGAGGGCGCGGTGGCTGCTCCAGTGGCGGAACAGTCCCAGCGCGAAGGCGTCCGCCGCCGCAGCGCATCAGCGCCGCAAGACGAATCCGCAATGGCGCTTACGCAAGCACGAGATAGATCGTCGCTATCGTCAGACACCCAAGGGCAGAGCGGTTCACGCGGCCATGTCCGAACGTCGCAGGGCGCGGAAGGCGCAGAGTCCTGGGTGTCTGACGACGCAGGAATGGCGGGAGATCCTACGTCTGAGCAAGGGCCGCTGTTTCTATTGCAAACAGCCAGCGAAACTGACGATGGATCACGTAATACCACTGAGCAAGGACGGACCGCACACGATGAGCAACGTCGTGGCGGCCTGCCAGCCCTGCAACTCGCGGAAGAACGACCGAATACTCCTTCTCTTGTAGAGTGTCCCGGCTGCGCTAAATGCGCTGTTAACGATGGCTTCATTCTCCGTATCTCCGCCGGCCGCCCGACGAGCGCCACCGAGAAGATATACCTGCTCACGCGGTCCAGCCGCTACTTCTACGACCTCGACGCTGAGCGGGTGGCGTTTGCCGCGCCCGAGCGAGATCAAGCGGCGGCGCGCAGGGCGCGGGCCATTGAATCCCATAAGTCCATGCCAACCGCCGAGCGCAACGGGATTCGTCCCGCAAAACAGGAGGGCCATAGGCGCCGTCACGCAGGCTTTAACGAGCGGTGGGACGAAGCCGAAGCGAACGGCAGCGCCCCCACCGGCCGAAACCTCTGGAACTACTGGATCATCCCGCCTGAGCCCTTCCGTGACGCCCACTTCGCAACTTTTCCTAGCGAGCTGCCGCGCCGGTGCATCAGCCTGGGGACGTCCGCTAAGGGCGTCTGTGCGGCCTGTGGCGCGCCCTGGGTGCGGGTGGTGGAACGCACCGGCCACATTAACGGCCGCGAACCTGCACACGTCCCCCTGAATAGCCCAACCAAGACAGATAGCACCGGCTGGCAACCAACCACTCGCGCTACGGATAGCTGGCGCCCGTCCTGCAAGCATGAGGCCGAGATAGTCCCGGCAACCGTGCTGGACCCGTTCGCGGGCTCAGGGACGACCTTGCTTGCGGCCATCCGCATGGAGCGCAGCGCCATCGGTATCGAGCTGAACCCGGCCTACGTCGAGATGGCGCGGAAGCGCATCATCGCCGCCGCGCCGCTGCTGAACGGCTGCATGGAGGTGCTGTGAGTGTGGCTGTACCTCCCCTCTACGGTGCTGACGTGAACAAGACCCCAATCGGCTGGACCGACTTCTCGGCGAATCCTCTCCGTGCCCGCAACCGTGAGACCGGCAAGGTAGGCCACTTCTGCGAGAAGGTGTCGCCCGGCTGTGCTCACTGCTATGCGTCCGAGTGGAACGAGCACCGCTACGGGACAGGGGTAGCCTTCCTGCCCGGGAACCGGGAGCTGGTAGAGCCTTACCTGGATGAAAAGGTGCTGGAGAAGATTCTTCTCTATCGAGGCAGCCCCGCAAAGTTATTCCTGTGCGACATGACGGACCTGTTTGCCGAGTGGGTGAAAGACGAATGGCTTGACCGCATCTTCGCCACGATGGCCTTGCAGCCGCGGCTCACGTTTCAGGTGCTCACCAAGAGGCCGGAGCGGATGCGGGAGTACTTTGCGGCGGGGCAATACCGTGACGTGAAGGTGACTGACGCCGCAAAAGGGATGGCCCGGGCACCAATAGATTTTCACTTTGCGAAGTTGGGGCGATTAGGTGGCGAAGCGCGGGCAAAGAGTGAATGGCTGCCGTGGCCGCTCGATAACGTCTGGCTCGGCGTGTCCGTCGAGAACCAGCACTGGGCCGACGAGCGCATACCGATCCTGTTGGCCACGCCGGCAGCCGTCCGTTTCCTCTCCTGCGAGCCGCTGTTGGGGCCGCTAGACCTGACGCGGATTAAGTTGCCTAAGCCGCCGCCCGATGCGTGGCTGAAACCCCTCGGTGAGTTCCAAGAGGAGATCGATGCGTTAGCCCGCGAACACATGGACTCAATGGGCTTCGTGCGCCGCCTCAAACATGGCATCGATTGGGTGATTGCTGGCGGCGAGTCCGCTGGTCCTGCGGAGCGGGCGCTGGTCGAGCGCTGCATATGTGGGTGTCACGGTCATTTTGGCCACTATTCCTGTCCTTGTGGGAGCGAGTCCGAGGACGCTTCTCCCGCGGCGTGGATACCCAAGCCCGAAGCCCTGGCCTGGGTGCGCTCTCTGCGCGACCAGTGCGTCGCAGCCGGGGTGCCCTTTTTCTGGAAGCAATGGGCCGGTCCTCGGCCGACCTCCGGTGGGCGGCTCCTGGACGGCCGTACTTGGGATGAGGCGCCGGCATGAAGGCACCTGTCCTTCACCGGCTCTGTATGCGTCCTGGCTGTGGTAAGCCGGCAGCGGTCTTAGAGGGCAAGGCTTTAGAGCAAGCCCACCGTCAAGGGGTGACGGTGGATTACCTTCCCAGGCTCTATTGCCGGGAGTGCGAAGGAAAGATCGAGGTACAGGAGTGAGGCCCTGCATCAATGACCACATCGATTCCGCGCTGTGCTGGCGCTGTTCAGATCAGGTGGGTTGGTGGGCCGAAGCACGCCAGAAGGCTGGGATTGAGCTGTACGAAAGGAGAGAACTTGATGGCCACGCCCCCTTATCAGCTCTTGAGGCCGACCGACCCGGACCTGGGGTGGACGAGTTTCTCCATCGCGTTCAGGCGCGACAGCAAGACCCTTCATATGTTGTATCCGCCCAACATTCCGGACGAAGACCTAGCGCTCGTAATCATGGTGCTCCAACGGGAAGCCCGGAGGCGGCTGGCGTCCTACAAGACATCCAAGAGTGGGAGGCTCGGGTAGACGACTTTTGGTCCGAGCATCCTGACCTGACTCGTGCTCAAGCACGGGAAACTCTGCGCCGGCGAGAGGCGAAGCATGGCTAGGACTCGCGACATCAAGCCCAGCTTTTTCAGTAATGAAGACCTTGGCGCTTTACCAATGGCGGCCCGCCTGCTCTATATCGCCCTGTGGCAGCTCGCGGACCGTGAAGGTCGACTAGAGGACAGACCGTCTCGAATCAAGGCGTATGCCTTCCAGTATGACAAGCGCGGGATCGACATCGAGGGATTGCTGGCGGCCCTAGAAGCCAAGCACTTCGTCCGCCGCTACGAGGTTGAGGGGGTGCGGTGTATCTGGATTCCGACATTCCAGAGGAACCAGCACATTCATCCGCACGAGGCGACGAGCACACTCCCCAGCCCTCCAGAGGCCGTAATCGCGACAATACCGGGAATGTCATTACATGGAGAGACTTGTACTGACAAGTCATTACATGTAGAGACTTGTACTGACAAGTCATTAAATGTCGCCTTGCTCTCTGAGCCTTCTTTTCCCTCTTTGCCTTCTTTGCCCTCTTTGCCTTCTAGTGATCTTGAGCAGCAGCAGCTGCGCCCGAACATTTTCAGCCTTTACGAACAAGCGTTTAGTGGCGGCTTGAACGGGATGCTCAGGGAGGAATTGCTTGCTCTTGAGCAGGAGCATCCGCCGGACTGTGTTGAGCATTGCTTCAAAGCTGCGGCCTTAGCACAGCCTCGGCCGCGGAGTGTTTTGTGGGTGAAGGCGCGTCTTGAAGCGCACAGGAGGGATGGTTGTGGCGGCAACGCAAACGGAACAAATCGCGGCAAGTCAGCAGCGGGCGCAAATACCTCGCGAGTGGCAGCTCGAATTCGCGGAGTGGGCCAATGACAGCCTTCAAAGCCTCTCGGTTGACCCCGTGGCTCACACGAACGTGCGGACCTATGCGCGGTGGGAGTTGGAGCATCGGCGGGCGTTCGAGGTGCTGATTGAGATGCACCCAGAGACCGGGGTGGCGATTCGGTTGGTGTCGGACGCCGACCTTGATGCTTTCGATGCTGCCATGGCTCGCGTCAAAGAGCGAACTCGGCAGCGATTCGGAAGCGTTGAGGACGGTCCAGGAAAGGAGTGAGTGATGGCTGAGATGATACGCGCATGGCATTTCCTGCGCGACGACATGAGGTCTGGTTCGGGTGCTGAGCCTGCCTGGACGGAGGGGGAGGAGCGCACGATCACGGGGCGGCTCAAGCTCTGTGATCGCGGCTACCATTCGAGCCCAACGCCCTGGGACGCATTGCAGTACGCGCCGGGCTCGATGCTGTGCCTAGTCGAAATTTCGGAGCCCGTGAAGCGAGACAAAGACAAGGCGGTGAGCCGGACAAGGCGGCTTGTGCGGGCCATCAACATCGAGCGCGAGTTGCGGCTGTTCGCCTGTGATTGCGCCGAGAGCGCGGTGGAGATCGTGAGGACGCGGGGCGCGAAGCCCGACCCGCGCAGTCTCGCCGCGATAGCCACCGCACGCCGCTTTGCCAACGGCGAGGCGAGCGTTGAAGAGTTAGATGCCGCTGCCACGTCCGCCGCCGAGGCCGCCAGGGCCGCCGCCGAGGCCGCCTGGGCCGCCTGGGCCGCCTGGGCCGCCGCCGAGGCCGCCTCGGCCGCCAGGGCCGCCAGGGCCGCCGCCGAGGCCGCCAAAGCGCAGTTCAACGAGATGGCAGAGGCTCTGTTTGAAAGGACTTCGGCATAGGTTACGGAGGCCAGGCGCGCACGGCCCTCGTCACGATTGCGCTCCTGGTCCTAGTGTTCGTAGGGAGGTTCGATGGAAACAATCGCGATAGTGCTCTTGATGGTGGCGATAATTCTGGGCCTGATCAGTCAATGGCTGTGGATGGCAGAGGCTCGGCGCTGGAAGGCCAGAGCGATGAAGGCGGAGGCGTTTCTGCCGCGCCCCGGCTCCCTCAGGTAGCCGTAGATGCTGTCCCCGCTGCTCCTGAGCCTATTCCTGCTCCTGAGCCTGATGCGCCGGCGTGGGTATGGCCGTCTGCTGCTGAGGTCGAGGCGCTTATCTGTTCGTACTCATGGCCCTGTGGCGAGGCGCTTGCCGTGGTCTACGGCCCGACGCCGCCGAACGAGAGGGCACCGGTCGGCTGTCCTAATGGGGAGTCCGGCGGCAATCCATCAGCTAGCAACGGAGATCATGCTGGCCTCTTCCAAATCTCGCGGCGATGGCACGAATGGCGGTTCCTCCGTCGTGGTTGGACTTGGGCCGATGCCTTCGATGCCGAGCGCAACATCGCCGTTGCCTACGAGATTTGGGTTGACAACTCCGGGTGGTCGCCATGGTCGTGTAAACCATGAGTCAGGTTCAGGAGGGTGAAGTGAGCGTCATCTTCCGGCGGCGCCGACCAAGGCTAGAACATGATCGTCTGCGCTGTGCGGGCAAGCGTGTTTATTCCTCTTGGCCTGCCGCGGAACAAGCTTCGTGCGCCACTGGTGATCCATGAAGGCGGCTGGTCATGAGTAACGACTACATCAAAGCCCGGTATTGGGAGCGTTACGGGTATGGGAGGGGAGACATGAGGAGATACGAGGAGATCGGACGCATTGCGGAGCTAGAGCTTCTAGCTCGTGAGCTGGCCGAGGCGCTACGGCGCTCCGATTCGACGCTCTCGTACATCGTGGCGCGTGCTGGTATCAGTTGGGTGCCCCGTCCGGGATTCAACCTCACTAAGGATGAGGTTGACCGCCGCATCATCGGCGAAAGTCGCAAGGCCCTCGCCCGCTACGACGCCATGAAGGGAGAGTCCTGATGGCAAGATGCGCGGCCTCTTATACGAGTCGTCAGGGGAAGCCGTGCCGGTGTCTGCGTACAGAAGGCCACGCCGATAGTCATGTTTGTAAGCACGAGGTGGACTGGTACAGCGATGCCGCCCACCGATTTCGTAATACAGAACCGGCCTTCGTCGCTCTCCAGGCCCGCATCCAGGAGCTAGAGGCCGAGCGCGTCACGCTGCTGAGTGAGGGTGCAACCAATGGTTGGGCCTGGGTTGACCGCGTCTTGTACGAGGCTGTCCTTAGTGAGCGTGACACGCAGGACGAGTGGCGGCGCGGGATCACTGCTGGCGCCGGCGAAGGCATGATCTACCACGTGGCAGGGTTCGTTAGCCGGGGGGATTTGGTCGGTTGGCACATGCCAACCCCGGGTAAGTGTGCCGAGTGCGACTGGCTGGCCGCGCATCCGGCGAAGGAAGGATGAGCTTGGCCCTTATCTTGTCCCGCCGCAAGAACGAGGGAGTGGTGATCCAGACGCCGTATGGACCGGTGCGTGTGTTCGTGACCGAGATCAGTTGGCGCCGTGTCAAGCTAGGCTTTGAGGCGCCGGCCGAGATCCGGATCATGCGGGAGGAGCTGCTAGAGCAAGGCGCCCAGCCTGAGCCGGGCGCCTGCGTGGTTGGTGGGTGAGGGTCAGCGAGCATGCGCCGCGCTTTCCGCGCTTTGTCAGAGCTTCACACTTCATCTTTCCGTCTCCTTCCGGGCATCCCTCAATTCGTCTCGGACGAGGTCGTTGATCATGCGTGTGGAGGCGGTATTGAGCCGCAACCCTGTCTGGGTTCGCTCACGAGGACGGTCACGAGGTAGCCGGCCACATCGTCACGAAAGGCAACTGGGGCTGCCTGGTGCGGGCTCATGCGGCGAACTCCAATGCCTGACGTGCCAAGGAGGGTAGGTCAACGAAGGCCCTGGCGGCCCCGGCGGCGGCCCAGGCGGCCTCGGCGGCGGCCCTGGCGGCGGACGTGGCAGCGGAGCGATCTTTGCCGCTTAGCCAATCTTCGGCCCATCGGTTCCAGGACTCAGCTTGATAGACCGCTCGCCCGCAATAGATGGCGAACGCCACCCGTTGCTCTGTCGTGATGACTGGTACGGGCAACTCGCGTTCGGTGGTCAGAGTCTTGACCCCACATTTCAGCGGCCCGTCGCGCTCTATTGGCCCGCCATCGGGAGAATCGCACTCCCAGAGCCGCAATGTAGCCGCGACGACGTCGCCATGAATCGGGTTGAGGAACAGCGCCACAAACGGGTCTTCATAGGCATGAATCCAGCCGTCTGAACACAAGTTTGTGCCTTTGCCGGTAGCCTTGTGGGTGACGTTCTCGCCCCACTGTGTGCCGCCGTAAGTCTGGCCGTTTTGGTCCGTGAGCTTGTAGAGCTTCATGCGTCCTCCCAGGCCTGCCGGTCCAGCTCTTGCTGCCAGCGAGTCGGTTAATTGGCTCATTTCGTCTCCTTTCGGGCGTCTGGCGCCCTCTCTCGCCAGCGCTTCGAGCTGTGGTACCGGGTCCGGCAGGCTGTATCGCAGAACTTGCGCCCGGCCCGGCCCTTCGTGGCCTTGCCGTCGTGCAGGCACTTGATCCAGACCGGCTCCTTCGGTACGTAGGTGCGCGGCATCAAGCCCAGTCCGAAAGGAGTGCGTGCAGCTCCTGAGCGTTGTGCCACCCGCAGGTGTCGGGGTCGAGGTCGCGTAGTTCCTGTGGCGAAAACACGAGATAGCCGCCGTTGCGGATATCGTCGTATGTGGGCTCTAGCCAGATGGGCGTGCCCCACCTCGCCTCTTCTGCGATCAACGCCTCGTCCTCCAGGTCATTGCCCTCCCACCCCGAGAAGGATGGATCGGCTTGGGCGTCTTTGAGGTCGCGTACCAAATCACGGGCGTCCAGATAATAATGCTGGTAGCGTTGCTGCCTCCCGCTCTGGAGCTGGAGGGTCATGCCGCCCCCGTTGTCCGCAATTATCAGGATTTGGAGTGCCTGTTTCTGTTTCATTGTCCTTGTCCTTGTCCTCCTCTGTGCTCTGTGCTCTGTGCCGCTCCTGTTGCGGCTCCCTTACGTGAGTGTACCCCGCCTATTACACTTTGTCAACCCCCCTGCACGAGAAAGTTTTCGCCCCTCTTGCCCTGGCTCGTGCTATACTGCCGCCAACTAAATAGCCGGCCTGCCAGGTGAGCAGGTGAGCCTTAGGATGGGCTGGACCCCACAAGGGTCTGGCCCTTTTTCGTATGCGAGGGAATAGCGATGGATCAAGTAGTGGATGTGCCCGCTGTCTGGTCAGGTGCCAACGCTAGCCTGACATGTGTACCGGGCTGCGACTGCGTGGGCAACCCCTACTGGCTCCCTGACTACTGCCCTACGGCCGGCAAGGGCGAGGTGTGTGAGGCCGTCTGGCCGATATCAGAGGAGGGCAGGAGATGGCAGCCGATCTTTGAGGTGGCCGAGTGGCAGTGCCGTTGTGGCCGGCTAGACCACTGGGAGAGCTACCTTACCTCTGCGGGCTCAGCGGTGACGGTGATCAAGTTGCCATGAGGGCTGAGCGTGGCTGCGTGGCTGAGTTTTGCAGGCTCGAATATGGCTGGTAAAAAAGGTCGCTCGGGCCGAAAGCCTGCCAGCGCCCGAGCCGCCTTCATTGCCTTCGCCGAGGGATACGAGGCCGACAAGCGGCGGGCAATATTGTGGCTGGAGTTGCAGCATCTTGCTGCTAAGGCGGGCGATGGCCAGGCTGGCCGGTTTTTGCTTGAGCAGTACATCGGTAAGGCCAATCAACACCTTGAGGTGGCGGAAGAGAAGTCTGACCAGTGGTACAAGCTACAGCGCGAGATAGCTGGACTCAAGAAGGATGCAGACTCTAACGCCGGCTAGCCTGCGTGAGTTCGCCGGCCGCAAGGCACTGGAGCGCGTAGGCGTCGATGTCTCGCCAGAGTTCGGGGCAGCTCTGTTCCCGCGGCCGAGGGAGAAGGTCGTCACAGGTGGTTGGCAGGCCGGCAAGTCTGTTGAGGGTGCGGCCGAGATATACATCGATCTGCCGCTCATCGACCCTGACCGTGACTACCGCTACTGGGTGATCGTCCCTACCTATCGGGCGCCGCACAAGGAGATCGACTACCTGCTCCAGTGGTGCCAGGCGATGGGCATCGTTAGCTCTCATCACTTCCCGGATGGATCGAGCTGCCGAATCGCGCTCTTTGGCGGGCGCGTCGTTGTGGAGACCAAGACTGCCGAAGATCCCGAAGGCATCGCGGGCGAGCCTTGTGACGGCGTGCTCGTGGTTGAGGCGGGCCAGATGCCCGAAACCATCCGCACGCAGGCACAAGGGCGCATCGTTACCCGGCGTGGCTGGATCACGTACACCGGGACATTGGAGGACGACGAGGCCAAGCCTCGGTACGCTTGGTACGGGACCTTGGCTGAGCGCTGGCGTGACCACATCACCCACGAGCAAGGAGCGTACGAGCTGCCGACATGGGCGAATCGCACCGTCTTTCCTGGCGGTCGCCAAGACCCGGAGATTACGCGGCAGGAGCTTATCTTCGATGAGCACAGCTTCAGCCGCCGCTACGGCGGCAGGGCGAAGGGTGTGCGCTGGGCTGTCTACACGCAGTTACAGGCCCCGAACGCTCGCGCCAAATACCTCAAGCCGATCCCGGCCGGTCATGACAATTGGGTCTGGGGCCTCGGGGTTGGTGGCGAGGACTACGGCTCCGAGCATGGCCATCCCTCGGCCCTATCAGCGCTGAGCATGAATGACCTGGGTGAACTCTGGGTGAGAGAGTGTCACAAGCTCCAGACCTCAGACACGAAGCGGCTGGAAGAGCAGAGGTTGGCTCTCAGTCACCTCTACCGTATCCCGCGTGTCCGCTGGGGATTCGACCCGATGCTACGTGCTCACGCCGATTACGTCGGCGCCGAGGCCGTCGACGCAGCGGCAGGAGCACGTATGAGGCGGGCTGGTGGAGTGATAGCTAGGCTCAACGGCCTGCCGGGGATGCTGGGACCGGGGTTGTTTTTCGACATCAACGGCCATGGAGTCACGGACGGCTATGACGAAATGACGCGAGTCCACCTGGCCAAGAAGCTGATGCCCAACAGAGGCGAAGTCTTTGAGTACGTCAGGATCGCCGACGACGTGACGGCCACAATTGAGAACGCCGTCGAGGTGGCGGACGGGAGACAGCCGTTGCCTATAGGCAACACCGTCAAGCTGGTGGGCGCCAGCAAGGCTATCACTCCGGCGAGGGTTAGCTAATGGACCGCACGACTGTAGACCACTGGCGCACAGAGCTTGAGTCTCTGTTCAGCCAGTACATGGACGCACGCCGGTCCTGGCGCCAGCTCTTGCACCGGGAGCTACAGGCGAACGTAGACCCCAAGCTGCGCGACATCGCCGCCTACTACGAGACGCCGGACATCGAGGAGGAGCTGTTCAAGCTCACGGGGATTCTGCAAATGAACCCCACCGAGTTTGACTACGTGCTGCTCGGTGACGGGACACGGCTGGAGGAGCGGGCGCAGGACACGGCTCTATGGGTTGCCCGCGGACATCTGGACATCAACAAGGGCCGCAAGGTTGACCGCCAGATCGGTGAGGGGCAGGGGCTGGACGGCTGCAAGGTCCAGCGCTTGATGTACCGCCCGCCTACGGAGCTGGACGGACGCGAGGAGTACGGCGAGACGGACGGGATGCTCTGGTACACCGACGACGTGGACACGCTCTCTGTGCGCTGGCTGCCAAGGGGCGAGGGCTTTGAATACATCATCTGGGACGCCGAGGTGCCGATCGCATCGGCTAACGAGGACTACCGGGTATCCGGCAAGCAACTCGGCGGCGGCTACAATTCCAAGCTCTACTATCGCCCGCTCCTGGACGACTCCAACAAGCTGGTCTGGGTGGGCGATGACGTATCGCCGGACGATAGCCAGTACGGCACCAGCAAGCTGGTCAGGCGGGTGATCTGTGAGTACCTGGACAAGACTAACAAGTGTCCGGTCTGCCCTGAGGGGCACCCTCTCTGGGCGGGCGTCGAGTACCTGCTGAACGCGGCCGGTGAGTTCAAGACAGACGGCATCGAGGTCAACCGCTACACGCTGCCGTACCGACACGCCCCGACCTTGCGCGTGATTGCCGGCCGGCGTTCGTCCGACCGCAACCCGCACTTCCGCTACCGGCCGGCTCTCTACCCTCTGTTTGTCGAGGCCACGATCATCAACTGGCTCAACACCGTGCTGATGACTCTGGCCAATCGCGACTCCTCTCAGGAGCAGGTGTACGCCACGCTGAAGTCCCTGCCCGAGGCGGCCGTGGGCCGGATGCCCGAAGTCTACTGGGACACCATGAGCGTGCCCCTGCCCAGGCCGGGCGCGAAGGAAGCGCCGATAGTGCCGGGCGAGCTCTTGGCCTGGCCGACCAAGCTGGTTGATGCCTTCCTGACACTGCGAGAGGACGCGCTGAGGCGCTTCGAGGCGGCCAAGATCAACCGCTTCATCATGGGCGAAGCGTTCCAAGAGGCAAGGGAAGGCACGGGCTCTGCCAACCTCTCGCAACTGCAACAGGCCCGACTGCCCTTCAACCCTCTGTTGATGGAGACGGACCAGTTCTGGTTGGAGCTGTATGAGGACATCCTGCACGCCATCCGCTACTGGGACCACGAGGAGCCCAAGGATACTCAGCGCCAGTACCCGGTGATCGCCGGCGGTGAGGAACCATTGGCTCGGCACCGGGCTGAGCCGGGCACGACCGTCAACCTCACGGCCGCCATGCTCGGCGGCTTCCGCCTCAAGCTGAAGACCGAGAACGAGACCTTGCAAGAGCAGATACAGCGCGAGCAGCACGCCTGGTGGAAGTTCGAGCGCGGGTTTATCGACGACAGTCAGCTTGTCAAGGAATGGGGCTATGCCGACGCCGAGGCCCAACTGAGGCGCATCAACGACTACCGGCTCTACGTGCGTTCCAAGCATCTGAAGGAAGCGGCGCAACTGTACGTCATCCAGACCCTATTTTCTTCGCAGGCCGACCTCGACCCCGCGCTTTTCGCGCCCGCGCCACCTTCAGATGGGGCTGAGGCGCCGCCTCAAGGCGGTGGGGTAGGCCAGCCTAGCGTGAGACTGCCGGCGCTCAACGGACCTGCCGGCGGCACCAGTCCAGTGGGGGGGTTATGAACCGCGCACAGAGGAGAGCCATGAACCAAGACAACGGCCACGTCCCGATCTCCGTACCCCTATTGGGGCAGGACAAGCCGCGAGTGGGGGCGAACTCTATCGCGGCCTTCATACGCAAGCTGGACGAGAACGGCACGTTCGAGCCTGAGAAGGTCGTGCGCCTGCCTAACGGCCAAGCCAAGGTGGAGGTGGGCCGCTCGAACTTCGTGGACGCGACCGAACTCGTCACGTTAGTCGCTGAAGCTGTTAGGGAGGTAATTCGCGAAGAATTAGCGACGTTGAAGGAGAGCAATGAAGAAAGGAGCTAAGCATTCCGCCGCATCCATAGCGCAAATGCGCGCTAGTCACGCGGGACTCTCAGAAGAGACACGTGAGCGTATGCGGCAAGCCCACATCGGCAAGCGCCATTCGCCAGAAGTGCTTGCTAAGCTTAGTGCCAGCCTGCGGGGGCATACTACATCCCTTGAAACGCGTATCAAGATTGGGGCTGCTAACCATAAACCGCGCACGCATGGGCATACAGGGTTAGCGGGTACCTCGCCGACTTATCAGTCTTGGAAAGCGATGTTAGAGCGCTGTCGCAGACCCCTAAACGCATCTTATAAGCGTTACGGTGGGAGAGGCATTACCATTTGTAAACGGTGGCTAGTCTTCGAGAATTTCCTGGCCGATATGGGGGAACGCCCAGTTGGTACTTCCATCGACCGCCTCGATAACGATGGCAATTACGAACCGGGGAATTGTCGGTGGGCGACGCCTGTGGAGCAAGCCGCTAATCGAAGGACGGCACGCCGCCAGATGATCAGGGAGGAGCTACAGGCGTGGAAGGGGTGAACCGCAGGGGATTCTTCAAGGCTCTGGGCGCTCTTGTGGCCGCTCCCGTGGCCTGGAAGCTGGCGCCGAAAGAGCAGGCGCAGGGACTTCACAGGCGTAAAGGCTCGTGGTCGCGAGACGCTTCGTTCGGTTTCAACCACACCATCCCAGACACCGCAACCCTTACGGGTGTGTCAGTCACCTCTTCTCATCCATGCTTGGTTACGACGATCTATTACGACGAAAAGGAATGCTGGATTGAACCATCTGCACTGGCATGACCTGGTAACGGCGACCTGGCTGGGCTTCGTCGGGCATTTCACGCCGGTAGCCCGCTACTTCCATGCCCACCCGGGCGCCGAGGAGCCGCACGAGCATCCCGAGCACTGGCGCATCGAGGAGAAGCTGCAAGAGCGCGAGCTGGAGGAGACTAAGGCCGGATGAACCAGCGCCTACCGCTTGAGCAGCTAGAGCTCGTCCCCAAAGTCTCTGAGGATGAGGAGAACTCTGCCTGTCTGCGCGTGGCCGAACGCCTGGCCGACGAGCTCTACGACGAGATCAAGCGGCTGTGGCCG